>Ga0100392_1003848_pt1 | contig 13637 bp, 10 predicted proteins | sample CryGeymeta201516_FD_81548 | JGI IMG/M metagenome (GOLD analysis project Ga0100392, IMG submission 81548) | Groundwater microbial communities from Crystal Geyser aquifers in Utah, USA - Crystal Geyser metaG 2015-16 | ecosystem: Environmental > Aquatic > Deep subsurface > Groundwater | place: USA... | reverse complement strand
GAGCTAATAAATCGAGCTGATATTTGATGCCAGCTGTATGAGGGTAAGAGCCTTGCTGATTGTGAACATAGTACTGTACCAAACTTTCCTCCAAGACACGAAGAAAATCGCTTCCATATAATTCGATTCCCACAAGTTCATTGTTTTCGGGAAGTACTTGAAGAGCATCAATAGCGGTGAAATCACCAGCAGCAATATCGGCGTGACACGACGAGGAAAGCAAAAAGGCAGCATCCAACATGCGCCATTCCGCAAAGAAGGCTTCTACCACAAAGGCACAAACATCACTTCCACGAAGATGCATATCGTCGTGGTTGTCGTGATCAGAGCATTCTTTTACGGGAGCCACGTTGCGATGTCCACTGTGACATATAGCCTGTGGAACAAAAGCAGCATCGTCCCCACACTTTGGGTCACTGTCTCTTGTCGATTGACGAATGGGTTCAATGCACTCCTTCAAGGCGTAGGAGTACGATACTAGTAGTAGATTGGCTGATATGAAAAGTATTACGGCAAGATTTCCTTTCATCATCGTATAAATTTTGTTTGTTTGCGCGACAAACGTTCAGATCATCATCATCAGCTTGGAAGAACCGACGACTTCGTGCGATCAGTTGGACAGTCAAAAATTTGTTTTTTGTTCTGACAGTACGAGCGAATAAAAATTACTCTATTAACATCATTTCGAATCCAAAGGCTGCCCGGGTGTTTCCATTCCCACTAAAAAGGATAACGGTAATAACTGTTTCAAACCTGTCACAAGGATAAGTTCAGGAAGAATCATCAATCTTCACAACACCTGTAAATGTAGCAACACTGTCTATACAAGCTGGAAAGGTTGATAGCTACTAGCTAGTAGTAGTAGTAGACCCTAGTGAAAATCATCAAACCATTTCATCTTGACATGCAGATCGAAATTATCCTACACACCACGTTTGTGATTGTCAAGGATTTTTTTCATGAAAGAAAAGTCAAAACACGAAAGAAATATGAGAACAAAAGGAAAAACCTGGCCTCCTCCGGCGCACCTCTTTCCTAATCACCATCCCGTAAAGTTCTTTAAGTACAGTCTTGCGAAGCGATGCAATCGATGCACCTAAATAAGAATATGAGACTTCAATGAGTACAGTACCTGGTAGTAGTCTAGTTAATCAAATCAAATCAAATCAATCCTTAAGCAATCAATCAGCCAACAAGAACTAAAATTATTGGCACGGAACGTGAAATTTGCAAGCGAACACCTCAAACGACCCAAATTCAACAAGAAGGATGTACGACAATGATTGAAAGAAAAGTAGTATCCGAATCCTAACACAAAACCAAAACGAAGAGACATACTGTATCCTATTTACTATTAAGTAATTATTTCATTCGCAACCCTTGTTCTACCTTCTCCTTTCAAAATAATAATTATTTTCATGTTATCTGTAACGATACCCGAATCTCTGCATCATAACAATAAGAAAACGGTGTCCTGGAAGGGAATTTTTGTACGAGAATTCAATTGCACAGTAGGCGATCATCCCATGTGCAGTGATAACCTTCCACTGAGCTTGGACTGGTCTCACAGTGACGACCTTAAAGTACGGCCCATTGAAAGCAGTAGAGAGCGAAAGGCCAACTACAAGTTTCCAAAACGTTTAAGCTACGAAGATCGGGCGAGACGCATTTTTGGTAACGACCTTGGAATCGCAATGGATGCATCCTCTTCAGATCCCGCAATACACAATGCTGATGTACTGCAAGCCAGTCAAGGTGTACAAGAGAGTATGATGGACCTTGATGAAGCTTTGGAGCACGATAATATCGAAGTTGACGCCTCGGAGGGAGTTATTTATTGCCGACACGCCCATGACGAGAAAGATGACGAGGATGAAGAGGGAGACTTTATTTCCGATTTTTTTCGCCTAGCAAATCTCTAAACAAACAGCACTTGACTAAAAACAACCTTTTTGCCAATCTATAATGTGTAATAAACATAAACAGAATCACCCATGCTAGAAACTAAAACACGATTGCATAAATCTATATAGACTACCAGCATTACCTACTTGGTAGCTTCAACGATGTTGTCATCGGAACTGTCATAGTAGGTATTCACACCGGACCATTCTTCTTTCTTGAGCCATTTGCTCATAAATTCAAAGGTCTCCTTTGCTTTCGTTTGTGGTACCATGTGTCCAGCCCCTCGAATGGTCAGAAAATCAAAATCATTCGCATAGCGAGTCACGTAACCACCAATGTACTGCTTTCCATCGACCGTCCAGGGCCGCCAAGCTTCGGTCTCGGGAATTCCCAAGTGACTTGTCCAATTCTGTGCCGTAAAACTGTTAATGGCTGGATCGACGTCTCCGTTATAAATCAACACTCTCAAGTCAGTCTCGTTCACAACCCGTTGGTAGAAAGGCATGAGATCTGGCTCCGTTGGGGTGTATGTAAAGCCGACGCCATTGTCACCCGTAAAGAATGCAGCTTTCGGATCAACGTGGAGTGCTTTCTTGACTTGAGGTGCCATGATCCAATCAAAGAAAGCTTGGTTTCCACCGCAAGGATAATCATTGAGGGCACCCTGGAGTCCCACAACGCGTTCCCGGACAAATTTCTCTCGGACTGACACTTCTTCTTGTTCACTACCACGAGACGAGGCCGTGTTGTACGGAGGTACTCGACTAAAGTAGGTGCGTGTTTCGGTCAATGTATTGTGCGACGGCTCCAGATCATTTTGGTACCAGCAAGCGTCGAACAAATTGTAGGCATAATAGGGACCAACAGCCTTTTCAATCGTCTTTAAGTGATCAAGGCACGTCGAATTAGCAATACCGGCATCTGGACCGAAATTGTCGCCCCCGCCTGTTCGGAAACCAACGAGATCTTCCTTGGAACAGACTTGAAATGTTTCATAATAAAGCTTGTCAGAGAACTGACCATGGCCGCGAAGGAATTCGAGGTGTAGCAGAGGACCTGGACCATCTCTTCCGCAGACATTTTTGGTTCCCATACAACCATCACCCACAGCAAATCCTTTCAAGTTCTAGAATGAGAAAATGCAATGTAGGTAAAGCAAAAATCAATTTACTCAGCTGAGAGTGTCACGATTACTGATGTTTAAATCTTAACAACACCGCAAGTTCACTTTCGCGTACCTTTTTGAGAGTCCATGGATCCTTTTTCTTGTGTTTCTTTGTAAGACCATCGTCACCAGTCTCTTCTTCTTCATCACCTTCTTCAAAATCTATTGGTTCGGTATGATCCAAAATTTCGCGCACCAGCGTCGGAACATAAATTCCGGCATAGCTTTCTCCAGTAATGTAGTAATCATTGTTTTTGAATTTGGGAAATCGTTGAAAGAAGGACGTCAAATATTCGGCATTGTGCTTAGCTGTGAGTTCGTCGTTCCAGCTCCCACAAGAATTTCCGTCGCCCGAGGGACCCACGGGATCACAGTAGGAATAACCAACCGGAGGTGGCGAATTGATAATGAGAAGATTGGCAAGTTTGCTCCAACTATACATGTTGCGAAACAGACTAGGAATACCCGATTTCTGGGCAAAAGCAGTGTACCGAGAAGCTCCATCCAAGTAAAAGGGACTGTGGAAACAAATTTTGGTATCAAAGCAAAATTCAAGATTTTTGAGGTACACGTGCAATTATAGAGCATTTCTGTTCACAGGAAATTGCAAAACAGTAAATATTTGTAAACTATAAAACGTACCCCAATTCCAAAAATAATCCAAACATACTGCTTGCTCCGGGACCTCCATTGGTCCATACAACAAGAGGATCTTTGAGAGGATCATTTTCGGATTCCACAAAGAAATAATGTTCGTGGAGTTGATACGTCGTATTTTCTTCTCTCTTGGTCCCGGCATCCACGTATCCCGCAAACATTCTCGAGGGCAAGTCATCTTGCCATCCTGGCAAGACATGAATTTCATCGGCCTTGGCTTCGTTGGTATCCTGATGTTTTTTATGATGATGCCACGGCCATTTCTGTTTTTTGTTCATGTTGTTGTTGTTTTTGTTGTTGCTATCGTCGTGGGTCGTGCGCGTTGACGAGGGGACGACATCGATGTCCACAGCAACCGTGGTTGTTGGTAGGATGCCGATTTGCAACAGAAACAACACCAGAGCACCAAAAATTGGCAGCAAGAAAATCTTCATATTGAATGACAGAGCTTGATAGAAGACTGTTGTGGTTCAGCAAAGTCAATTCGAGGTCTGGCTAGATAGGAAAATGACAATTGCAAGGGAGAGAGATGAGAGATCATCGATCATCTATCGTCTGATCGAAAAAAGATCTGAACAAAAAATCAATCTTAAGATTCATGATGACGTCTCATTAAGCTCTAAAACCAAATTGTGAATCCCGATAAAAGAGAAGGGAACGAAGAAGATTCTTACACGAATCACTGTCTTCACAGAATTTTAGCTGAAACCTGCTTGATGGAAAGCGCCATCAGCAAAGAACAGAATTCTCAAAAGCCATCAACAAATAATAATAGGAAAGAAGAAAGTTAACGAAAAGTCGGTGACCGGTGATTGCCCTCTGACTGCATAACCATCACGGAACGACGACTCCGCGAACCCTGCAACCTTGATAGGCTATTACTATAAAAGCAAATGACAACAATAGATCAGTAGCTATCAGCTATTAACATATTAACATCGCCAAGCACACACAAGAATGATGAAGCTATCGGGCCGTTTGTTTTCATCCTCGCATTTCATGCGTCGAATTGTTCTTTCGCAAAGAACGATTCGACCAAGTATAGCATTACTGGTTCATCGTAGTTTTGCCTCTGTCCAGCCCTTGGAAGAGAAACGACACGACTATTTGCATAAGCACACTTCTAAAACGAACGACCATCAAACCTCGATTCCGTTCAATGATAATCATGCTGTTAATAACGACAAGTTACACTTTATAGAAATTGCATCCGAAGAAGAATTTCAATCTCCCTCGGAAATTCATTATACACGCTCCTCTATGTTGCCCTTGACATCCATTCTTCATATTGTACGACCTCAAACCGAAGATGTTCCAAGAGGTATATGGCCCGTTTTTCGACTTTTGGTAAGCGTATACGGTAGTATTGTCTTGTTATGCACAATGATATTGTCGCGGTTTCGAGCCTCTATATTTTCAGAACAAACTCTCACACCTTTCCTCCCTTCATTTGAATGAACCAGGATGAAAATGGGACCTTTCGAGACCCCAGTTATGATGCAGCTCGACAAAATCTGCCTGGTAATCCCTTTGTGGCTTCGTCTTCCCACTATAAATCCACAGAAATAGCCCAGGACTTGACCCAACTACGACAACAATTGAAAGACCAGTATCCCTTTCATGCCTCCGAATTTCAGGCTTGTACGTTATTACATGATGCCAAATTTCCCTATGTGGACACCAATTCGACCAATGCTTTGTTACGGGCCCATCGTCAAATGGTGCGCTTGAGAGAAATGGACACTATTCTGCAAAATGCTCAGCGTCAGGGACGTATCAGCTTTTATATGACGTGCCGAGGGGAAGAGGTACGAAGGCAAAATGTGTTATAAATCCAAGTATTGCTTTCCCCCCATCATTATTTGTTATTCACCTAAACCTTTTCTCCAAAATAATTTCAGGCAATTCATTTTGGATCAGCATCAGCCCTTGATGACAAAGATACTGTCTTTGCTCAGTATCGAGAAGCAGGTCTCCTCATGTGGAGAGGCTTTACTTTGGAGCAGTTTGCCAATCAATGCTTTTCCAACGATGCTGATCTGGGCAAGGGACGACAAATGCCTGTGCACTACGGTAGTCGAGCCCTGCACTATCAAACCATATCCAGTCCTCTCGGAACACAAATCCCACAAGCTGTTGGGGCAGCCTATTACAAGAAACTTCAGGGCAAAAAGAATGTTACGGTCTGTTTGTTTGGAGATGGTGCTGCTTCCACGACGGACTTTCATAGTGGTTTAAATTTTGCCGCAACTCTGCAAGCTCCCGTGTTGTTCTTTTGTCGTAACAATGGCTATGCCATTTCGACTCCAACAGAAGAACAATATGCTGGTGACGGTATTATTTCTCGCGCTCCTGGCTATGGCATGGCAGCTATCCGTGTCGATGGCAATGATATTTTCGCCGTGCACGCAGCCGTCCGAGAAGCCCGGGCCTATGCTCTGGAGCACTCGGCGCCCGTCTTGATTGAAGCCATGACGTATCGACTTGGGCACCACTCTACCAGTGATGATTCCTTTCAGTACCGCGACAAGAATGAAGTTGAATCCTACGAAAATCATTCGGATCCGTTGCATCGACTCGAAAAGTTTTTGAAAGCGCAAGGATGGATGACAGACCCTGATGCAGCTGCTGCGCGGGAAGAAGAAAAGAAAGCAGTGCTCAAAGCTATGAAGGATGCCGAGCAACGATCACCTCCACCTCTAGATAGCCTCTTTGAAGATGTTTATTATGAGCTAACGCCGCGACTGAAAGAACAGCAAGCGCAACTCAATGAACACTTGGAACGACACAAAGACAAATATTGAACAGCGATAATGCCAAGCTAAATTTCGGACAACAGAAATGTATATATATATAAGGAGGACAGTCTATAGTTTTGTAATTCTTATTACTATTGTGATTAAACGAAGAGATTTCAGAAATATTGAAATAGAATTGAAATAGTCCAGGTGACTCATGTCTCGTAGATGTTTGTCACGACAGGAACCAACTTGACCTCGAGAATCTTGCTTCCGTCGTCTTTAAATATCAATCTCGTGCACTCCATTCCAAACTCCGGAATCCAGAGAGCGGAGATCTGCTCACTGGACAAGTGCTGTATCAAGGCAACAAAGTCTCTAGTCGGGCATTCGGTTAAAGTAATCTTTTCAGGCGTTAGAATGACGCCCTCGCTTACCTCCCCGTAAAGCGATAACAAGCCGAAACAGTGTCTCCCCACTTTGTTGGCTAGCTTGATCAAACCTGGTCGAACTCCTCGTAGAATACGCTCCTCTCTAGATGGCTGCTTTTTAATGTAGGGAATCGCAAAATAATCCAATTCTCGGCAAACAATGCCGTCAAGCTTTGGACCGAAGAATTCTGGATCTCGAAGAAAGTCCAAAACTCTTCGAAAGCGTGCACCATCCCGGTCAATAAAAATCTCCTGTTTTGCCTCGGGATTCCAAGTATCTGAGACCAAACGAGCCAACATGGAGTCTGGGTATGTTTTCAGAAGAGATTTTGAGACACGATAGACCTTGCCACCTACATCTAGACGGATGGTAGGTGTTGTAACCATTGTTGTTGACTGCGAAGATAGTTTTTGAAGTTATTTTTTATAATTTTATAAATGCTTGTGTTCTCTCCTCCCTTTCAGCATTGTCGATGCAAAATCCGCAAGCGTGGCTACTCCTTCGCCCACGGTCTACCTTCTGGATGCAATTTGTAGCCGTGGTTTTTCTCCACGGTAATGGTTTTCGAGTGGCCCTTCTGTTTTGTTGTTCACCGAATCGAATCCCGTGTCCATGTGACTCGAACGGCTGTACTTTCTCGAGCGACCAAAAAGCAACGAGCAAAATAACTCGTTTTATCAGCACACAATTAAAACAGTTTCACCAACAGAATAAAAAACAATCTAAAATGGTCATCGTTGGAAACTTCTCGGTCCGAATCGTCAACGCGGAGGACAAGAAACCGTTCCAGGAACACATTGGTCCTGGCCGAAAGATTTTTGCGGAGGTCGAGCCAGATATTGAGTACTTGATTGAGATCCAGGTCGTGGGTGGCGAAAATCCTGACCAAATGTACAATTTCTCGTTCGAAGTGGACGGACAATCACTTGGTTACCATTGCACAACGAACTATAACAGTGGAAACTCGTTTCATGGAATTTTGTCTCGTGAAAGCGGAATCGAGAAACTCAAAGTAAGTTAGTTTGGTGAATCATTTCAACGAGAATTGAGTACGGTATATTCTTACGTTTTTCTATTTTTTATCACAACAATCGAAGGCATTGCGTCTCCAGCGCCCAGAATTCAAAAAGGATGGAGAAAGTACCTCTCGCAGAGATATAATGGGATATGTAAAGGTCAAGGTCGGAGAGGCCATTGCCATCGGTACCTGCAATCCTCGAGACTTTTCGGGGGCTTCTATGCAGGCCAAGATGGTCGATTCTGGCTTGAACCACGGACAAACAAAGAAAGTCTTGCGCTCGGGTGAAGGGTCGCTTGTGGAAGAAAGTAAGCCACGAACAAACAGCAATCGAATCGCCACTAAGTACGCCGCTGGTGAGCATTTGGAAACAATCACGGTCAACTACTGTAAGACGTGCAGTGCTTCTTACTGTCAAATTGCCCTCATACGTTTGAAACCTGCGAACCTGACTCTTTCCCGTCTCATTCCTTTTCTTCGTCTTCGCGCACATATCTTAGGCACCGCCCTTGGTTTGATCCAGGCTGGAGTTCTCGACAAGCCTACCGACATGTGGGCGGCAGCTCGTATGACAAACCCAATCAAGGTCGACAGTAATCCCGATGCCGTCGATGGCAAGCACAAGCGTGTCGAAATTGGAGCACGTTATGATGACAATGGTGTCAAACTTGAAGCTCCCAAGGAAGTCGACATGTACGAAATAGATGACTCTTCGGTGGAAGAGGTGGACGACCTTTCGTCGGATGAAGAATAGGACGCAAAGTAGAGATTTTCTGTGGGTGTATCAATTGAGTCGCGCACGGTCGTGTAGCTAGTCGACGAAAGCTCCTGGCGAACAGGTTGAGAGAGTGCAAGGAAACGCGTCAATACTCAAAATTCTTTGCTTGAAGGAGGCCTCTCCAATCACATTCATGAGAAACTGGCTACAAAAGGGAAATTTGTCATTCCGAATCAGTGATTTCTCCATCAAGCCTTTTTGACGAGCTTTTTCTAGTTGCTATTCAAATGGCTTCTCCGAATTGAATACAAGGAACGCTGTAGCTGGCTGAAGTATTGATTTTGTAAAACAATCCAAAATAAAATCTTGCATTTGTTCCTTGCAGTCGTAGCCGTGTAATTTTCTTTTCCCAGCTAAAGACACATTGCAGTGTGATCTCCGTTCGTTACTTTCAATTCAACTATCATGCTACAGGACTGCTCATTTCTCGTCTCTACCAATAGCATGGGTGTGCCGTCTATACCGCTGGGTTAGGCTCTTCAAAAATTCCTTTCGATTTTGCGAGAATCATCTGTTATCACCATTCCCGGGCTTGGAGAGATCCCGGGGCTGTGTGTCCTATTTTCCGGGATTTCAAAATCCCGGGCTTGTTTGACGATTTACTGATCACTAATTCTGGGATGTTGAGTATTCTTGGCATATTCTTTATGCTTATATCCAAATAATTTAATGTTACATTGTAGTATTTAGATTTTTGTTGTCCAATCTATTCTAATATTGTACAGCTAAATTCTATAATTCTAGTTTGTTCGGGTGGGTGGGGGATTGGGGACTAGTAGTATTTTACTGTTAGAGGTGCAAATATTCGAATGATGAAATAAATGAAAATGGTTCAGCAGCTACTACCTGTTAAATGCTAGCTTAAAAGAGCTTGGCCATTTTATTTTAATACACAAATGATACATGAAGTTGTATAATGAACTTATTGGAGATCATATAATATTTTAAGTTTATTTGAATAATGAATTAAATTAAAGTGGTTCAGCAGCTACCTGTTAAATACTAGCTTAAAAGAGCTTGACCATTTTATTTCAATACATGAATAAAACAAAGTCATATAATGAACGTATTGGAGATTGTATGCGTTTATTCGAATAATGAATTAAGTTAAAGTGGTTCAGCAGCTATCTGTTAAATGCTAGCTTCTTCTTCAAAGAGATTGGCCATTTTATTTTAATACATGAAGAAGATGAAGTCGTATAATGAACTTATTGGAGATTGTATAATATTTTAGATGAATACATTTATTATTCAATGAATTAAATTCAAGTGGTTCAGCAGCTACCTGTTAAATGCTAGCTTAAAAGTGCTTGGCCATTTTATTTTTATTGACAGCCAATGGGCCATCATTAAATAAAATCGCACTAAGATATTTATTAGATCACATGCTGTTAAAAATATAGTTCATAATACATACGCCCAACAAATACAGTATTTTTTTCACATCCCGGGATAATTCTGGAAATCCCGGGGTTGGAATATCCCGGCTTTGGTGACAACACAAATAGATTGGACAACAAAAATCTAAATACAATGTAACATTAAATTATCCATTCTGAATATAAGCATAAATATTATCCTGTGAATACTCAACATCAGGGAAATGGTGATCACTAAATCATCAAACAAGCCCGGGATTTCAACATCCCGGAAAATAGCAAACACAGCGGGGGGTGATCCAAATCCCCCCGGGAATGGTGATAACACATCTCTGAAAAAAAAACAATGATTTTGATGACTCATTCTTCCAGGTTTTCCTTTACCAGGTGTCAGAGTTTCCAATCACCTCTCAAACCTCTTAACATGCTACAGACCTTGTCATATCAACAGCCATGTTAGCAAGAGGTAGGAATAAATACAGCCGATTTTACTCGTTAAAGGTGTTGGCAATCTCCACTTCGAGCCTTGTTGTTTGTCGTTCAGTAATGTCGTTCTCTGTCTCTGCCACCAGTGGCAGTGGCCCAGCAACAACAACAACAACAACAGCACCGAAAGTGGACGTCTGCATCATCGGAGGTGGCATAGGCGGATGCGCAGCAGCTGCATCTTTGTTTTCTTCTCCTTCGTCTAAAACAACATCTTCAACTGTTGATGAATCCTTAGATGTAATGCTACTGGAAATGGGTCGTGGCGTTGGCGGGAGGGCATCAACTCGCTTTACCCGTGACGATGATCGAATAGCCATTAATCATGGTGCTCCTCATGCCGATATTCGCACGTTCGAGGGCAGAAATGTTATGAGACAACTCGAGAAGATTGGATTTGCTCAGCGTAGTTCTTCTCTCGTCGCTACCAACAAGAATGATCAGGAGGATGGTTCGAATAATGAATCTGTAAATGTCGAATACTGGACGGGCAATCCAACGATGCATCGGTTATCGGAAGGATTACTGGAGAAAGTGTTACCAAACAAACCGCAGTATCTATTCAGATCCATGGTACGTAAGGTGGTTCCTATGATGAACGAAAATACAGTTGAGGGGTGGCGCCTCATGGACAAGGACGATCATATTCTTGCAGAGACAAAATGGTTGTTATTGGCGGGATCTGGTATGGCTCATCCAAGATGGACGGATGCCTTTGGCGGTGAACCGCCTCTATTAGCAGCTGCCAAGCTCATTGGAAGTTCGGAACTAGATAGAGTATTGAAAATTATCGGAAATGTTAGTGCGCGTCCCGTGCAGGCAGCATTAATGGCCTACGACTTGGACGATGCCAACACCGAGGTCAGTATCAAGACCATTTTCAACAATCTGCTCAAGGAGAGGAATGGTGTTGTACTGGAAACTCCTGGGGATAGTGTTCTGGATAAAATTGTTATTCAAAGAAACGGTAATAATATGGTGTCAGTGGTGGGTCATTCCAATGCAGAATTTGCCGAATCCGCCAAAGACACGTACGGCTCTACATCAACGGCAGCTCGCATTGGGGGTGCTGCATCTAGTGCGGATCGCGAACAGGAAGTATTATCGGCTCTCATGGATGCCATCACTCGTAACCTTGCGACTAGCAGTAGTACTAATATGGATGATACAGCGTCGTGTGCAACTGTTTCAGAATCATGGGGGCCGTTCCTTCACCGATGGGGGAATGCCTTCCCTGTGGGATCATCGTTACAAGTGGATGACGCGATTGTTAAAGACGCAAAAGTAGCCTTTTGTGGAGACTACGTTGGGAGTCAAGAACGATTTGGAACATTGGAAGGTGCTCTTTTGTCGGGTCAAGAAATTGGTGAGAAATTGAAAAGCATGTTGTAGCTCTTCTTAAGTTACTAAATGTTTCAGCGTTCGATGCTCTTTATAACTTTTTTACGTTTAAATTGCTTTCCGCAGCATTTCATCGTGAACTCCTACTACTACTTTAGTACTAGCTAAATCTCCAAAGAAGGGAGGTGGAAATACTACTAATCTTGATATTCGTACTGTCTTGGTAGAGTACACCTTGATAAGGTTGGCTAGAGCAGGTGTGCATCAGAACTGTTTGTTTCCTGTAGGTTTCCTACCAGTAGCCATCCAATGCGATCATTAGTTAATTTTGCGCGGCCTGTTGGTATCAGCGAGCCGACTGCCACCATAGCGACTAGCTAGACTGCTCTACCCCTCGTTGAATTTTTCACGAAAACTCCTTTCACGATATTATTATTTATTATTATTTTGTCTTTTTTAAAAGTAAGGTCGTGCCAACCACTCCTATTATATCCCGAGGTGTGCAATCGATCCATTAACTTGGCTTTACCTGACGCGGGACTCTTGCCGGATAAAAGATTCGTTAATCCTACTCGCCATGGCAACTTCACGTAAGAAGAGTTCCCGTCGGTCTACTTCTACATCAGCTGATTCTACTACCAACGCTGCTCTACCCGCCAACAAATGTTGTTTGGAAGCTAATAAAAATGAAAGGCCGAAAATCCTGTGCCTGGGAATGTCCTATCCTTCATTGGAGAATCAACTGAAATTCTACAACGTAGATTTAGCCGATTGGTTGGGTGATGGACGTACTCTTGCCGACATTACCGTGGAAGACATCTTTCAATGTGTGGGACAGGGAATGTTGACCGAAATGGACGCTCGAGACTTGGCCCGTTGCGTAGCAACTGAGATTGCAACGAACACGGAAGTCTACACCGTATCTCAGGAAAAGGCAGCCGAGTATGATGAAACCAGACATCTCCATGCCAACTTTAATCGTCATCGATTTGTTCAGTCTTTGCATTTTTCCTTTGGCCGAGACGATAAAGGTTACCTCCAAAAAAAGGACGATTCCGACGACAAGTACCAGGGTCGCAAAATGCATCCTGACTTTACGGTACGATTTAGACAAGCCATTTTGGATTATTTTTGGATCCCTCAAGGCTGGGACCAGCATCACTGGTCTCCTTCCCTGTTTTCGGATATTCTGCCAACCTTGGTTCGAAACGGTCTTTTGGACACGGACGACGACGACGACAATTCAATCAACCAAAATACCCCCTGTGGTGTTTACCTACCCTTTTGCTTTCATGTGTTTCGTCAAGTTATCAATGCACTTCCGATACTTCGAGAATATTTTGCAATTACCTTTTTGAGAAAGAAGGATCTCCACGAGGTTGCCTTATGGAAAGGCACTCAGACTATTGATGAATGTCGGATGAAGAGTTTATTGGGGAAAAGACGTGATCAGGAAGAGGTGTACTGTACCTTTGGGTCTCAAGAAGTTACAGAAGCCGGAGAGGGACCTCGAGATGAACCAAAGAAAATCCTTGTTGACATTCTCACGCGACTAGAAGATTTCGACGACATTCGCATGATCAAGTTGCGACCACTCAAGCAACATAATCCACTGAAAAAGATTCCAGTACGTTTACACGAAAAGGGTGGACTCCAGGGATTGATTGATCCAAATAAGGTGAAACGTGGATTTCATCTCGAGTCGTTATCTTCTGACGAGGGGGAACCTATCAGTGTT
>Ga0100392_1003839_pt1 | contig 13659 bp, 10 predicted proteins | sample CryGeymeta201516_FD_81548 | JGI IMG/M metagenome (GOLD analysis project Ga0100392, IMG submission 81548) | Groundwater microbial communities from Crystal Geyser aquifers in Utah, USA - Crystal Geyser metaG 2015-16 | ecosystem: Environmental > Aquatic > Deep subsurface > Groundwater | place: USA... | reverse complement strand
GATAGCATCGCGGATTCTGTCGTTGAATTGACCGATACCCGCTCCATAAGAATTTAATTGCACAAATGATTTTGAATAATTTGTTGAAACAAGTGAGCCATAAGTCCATCCTTCACCATAGAGATAGATATTCTCTCCGTTCACTCCATCATTTAGATCTGAAAGTTTTGTGATTTCTGTTTTGATTTTTTCCATATTCTCACGAGTATGAAAAGACATGAGATCAAACCTTAATCCATCCACCTTGTAATTCTTAATCCAGTAAATTGAAGTGTCGATCATCAATTTTTCCATCATCTTGTTTTCGCTAGCTGTATCTGAACAACAAGAAGAGTTATAGATGTAGCCGTACTCGTTTAGTCTGTAGAAGTAGTTTGGAACAACTTTATTAAGAACTGAGAAGCGATCATTCCCGCCAGAGAATGTATGATTAAATACCACATCAATAATGACCTTTAGGCCAATTTCTTGAAGCGAGAGAACCATTTCTCTAAGTTCAAGAATACGTGATGTACCTGTAGGTTTAGTCGCATAACTTCCCTCTGGTACGAGGTAGTGAAATGGATCATATCCCCAGTTGTAACTATCATTGAATCGTGTTTCATTGATTTTTTCTTGAGGAGTTTTTGATGCGCCAACAATCTCATCAGTCGCATCAAGATTTTCTACTTTTGACCTGTCTTCTTCGACGCTTGCAAAATCATTTAATGGCAGGAAGTGAATATGAGTAATACCACTTTTTGCCAATTCTTTTAGGTGTTTTCTTGCGTGGGAACTCTCAAGTGTTAAGGCCTTAAATGTACCTCTGAGTTCTTTTGGAACACCTTGATCGTTCGCCGTAAGGTCTCTTATGTGAGTTTCATAGATTACAATGTCCTTGCTTGGACTTTGCTTTTTCTTATCCCAATTAATTGGCATCGTCGATGCACTTTTAACGTTAATAAATTGCGACATCTCTGAGTTTGTTGTTAAGTTTGCACTGTAGGGATCGGTCACAATATTTTTTACGATACTACTTTGTGCCGGATCAAAGACTGTAACTTCATAGAGGTAAAATAACCCATCATTGCTCTTGTCGACTGATGCCTGCCAAACACCACTCTTATCTTCTTTTAATTCAATTGTTTTGATGAGGGATTTTTTATCATTTGGTTTGGAATATATTTGGGCCTTGATTGAGATCGCAGTAGGGGACCAGATTTTAAGTGAAATTTTGTCTTGAAGATAAGTTAGACCTAAATCATTTCCTGGGTAGTAGAAAAATCGATCGAGAAGTTTTGCCATCTGAATCGAAGTGATGTCTACCTGTTGATGTGCAAAGTTTTCAAGTTGAATTCTTACTGGTCCTTTGATGAGTTCATGGGCCTGTTCTTGTGTTAGCAGTGGGAGATTGAAGCTTATCTTATTATTAAATGAGAGGTTCGTAGTGACTGGATAACTTATTTTCTTAAAAGAATTGATGATCTTTGCACCCGATATTTCATGGATACTCGTTCCTTGCTCAAGAGTTACAGAGATGGTGCTTTCTTGCCAAACAGCTCGAGAAGTTTCAATCAAGCTTGATTTTCCAAACGTCGAAAATGAAAGTAAGAATAAGATGAAAAATAATTTGCTGTTTGTCATTTGTATTCCTATTTAGCTGCGCCTCTTGCGTCGTTTAAAATTGTAAATGTATCTTTAACTGCTCTTGAATCTTGAATCTCTTTAAGTGTTAATGAGAACTTTCTTCTCCAGTTTGGATATTCCTTCCATGTTCCTGGTATATTTTGTGGTTCTCTCTCTCCCCAAATATTTTCAAGGTTCACGACCATTTGCTCAGCGTCTGTATGCGCAAGCTTCTTTGTCAGTTGCTCCTGGAATTTTTCGCTTTCAAATTTCCAGTTTTTTAAGCTTGTAAGTCTTTCTTGCTTAATATTTTGAGCGTTTGATTCAGATAAAATTCCTAGTGAGGAAACAAGAGAGAGATCCGATCCATCAAGGTAGCTTTCAAGCATTGGCATATCGTGTGTATCAAGACATAGAAGTTGATTTTTTTTAACTGATTGTAAGGCCTGTTCAGGTTGTTGATGAGCTTCAAATTGCCAAACCCACATTCCCTTTACATTTCTTTCCTTCATTAATTTATCAACTTGCTTTGGTACCGTCCCTAAGTTCTCTCCGATGAGACTTACTCCCATTCGAGAGGATTCAAGGACTGTTATTGCCATGAGTTCATCTTTTGGAAATTTGAGGTAGACACCTTCTTTACCTGTGAAACCTTTTGGAACACAGTAGATTCGATAAAGGCCCATGATATGATCAAGTCTTAAAATATTTGAATAACGGAGATGACTCTGTAGTGATTTTTTAAAGTATGTGTAATTGTCTTCTCTAATTCCAAAAGGATGAAATGAAGGAAATCCCCAGTCCTGTCCTAGAGAGAAAATTGGTTCTGGAGGTGCGCCAACTGAGACGGCCTTAAAGAATACTTCTCCATTATTTTGAAAATCAAAACCTGAATCATTTACACCCACAGGATAGTCCATATAAAGACCTAGACCAGTTTCTTCTTTAAACTCTTCTAGTTCTATACACATCTCATACTGACAGAAGCGATGAAAGTTTTGTTGTGTTAGGTCTGCACTTCTAAATTGTGCGTATTGATCAATCTTTGGATTTTGAATTTTAAATTGTATGTATTTTGCTGAATTTTCAAGTTTCTTATCAAAGAATTCCTTACTAAGGATGAGTAAAACTTCTTTCTTTAATTGATAACACTCATAGTATTGCACAAATTTATTTGCTCTTAAGATATTCTTTTTTTCTTGAAATTCTTTTGAGTTAACTAGTTCACGAGCTTCGTTGTTGTCATACTTTGATATTAAGCGATCAAGATCAAGATAGAGCTCGTTCCAAAATAGTCTCGTCAATGATGAATAAGGACTTGGGTCACAATCTGGCGTATCAAAATTTGCAGCGAGTATAGGAAGTAGTGAAACCCATGATGCTCCATTTTCTTTAAGGAGGGGGGCAATGTCTCTTAGTTCCTTGAAGCTACCAATTCCAATGTCTGTATCAGACTTAAGCGCATAGATTGGAATAAATGGACCCCACTGCTTAGTATCTTTAATCTCGATATGTTTTGGAGCAAGAATGACATTAACGACTTGTTCGTGACCTTCAAGACTTAAATGTAGTTTGTGATATCCAATAGGGCCGATATTTTTGGGTATCGATAAAACGTTTTTAAATCCAAATTCTGTTTTATAGGAGTTGATCACATTCAATGTGAAGTCTTTCACTGTTAGATCTTCAAGCTCTAGTTTGGTATGAACAACACGAGGTAAATCACCATTTGTATAGACAAGAAGTTTAGAATCTTCATCTTCCCATAGCACAATATGACTATCGACTTTAGTTTGATATTTCTTTTTCTTAAGCTCAGTAAAAAGATTGATGAGATCTTGATCTTCGTTAATTTTTATTTCGCAAAGGTCTTCAATTAAGCGATGAAGCGATCTTTGTGATGCGCGAATATATGTTCCATTAACATCAATATATCCTGTTTGAATATTGAGAGCTAACGCGGTCTTTCTTAATAGTTTTTCTGAAATTTTCATAAATGTTTGTTTTCTGTCAGTTTTTTGTTGATTAAATTAGTATTGTATTAGAAAGATATTAATGAACATATAACAACAAATCAATTACATTGGATTCTTATGAAGATTTTCTCGTTCTTTTTTTTGTCTTTGTGCATTGCGCACGCCACTTTTGCTGATTTTTCTGTTTCTCCTCATGCTTATATCCGAGGTGGTTTAGGTAATTCACTATCTGGCGAGAAGCAGCAATGTTTTAATAATAACTATTCTCAGGCGAATGAATTTAGGCTTGGAAATGAGTGTGGGTATTATATTGAACCACGAATGGAAATTCGCAGTAAGAATTCTGCAAATACAGAATTTCTTGGAGTCCTTACTTTTGCAATTTCTCCTAAAGGTGATGCTCAGTATGGTGATGAAAGTAATGATCTTGATACCGTTGAAACTTACTTAAGTGTTAAAGATGAAGGAGCTACTTGGTCTTACTGGGTGGGGAAGAGGTTTTATCGTGATGCTGATGTGATGATGAATGACTTCTACTACTTCGCACAAATGAATGGTGTTGGAGCAGGAATAAAAGATATCCCTCTTTTTTCTGGAAAATTATCTTTGGCCTACTTACAACAAACCCTTGATCAAGGTAGCGATACAAAGAAAGTAAAATCGTATTTAGATTTAAGACTTTTTGATATTTCACTTTCTCAAAATCATTCGATAAATATTTGGGCCGTCTATTCGAGAGCGCCTGATGAAAAAATTAGTTCCAATGAGTATGAGAACCTAACAGGTGCTTCTCTTGGATTAAGATTGAGATCTAACCTTCCAAAAGGTTTTAACGACTTCACTGTTATTTACGGTGAGAAACTAATGGGGGACTTAAATATTTATGGAAGTAATAAAGTCTCTTCGGGTACAAATAATTCTGCAAAGTATAACTTGAGAGTCGTCGAGCATTTAGTTAATAGTTTTACAGATAAAGTAAGTATGGCGACTTCTCTTATCTATGAAACAAAGAATGATGGTTCAAAGCATATCAGTTGGTATAGTGCTGGTGTTCGCCCTCGTTACGCACTTAGTGAAGATCGAGCAGTTCTAACTGAATTAGGTTATTCACTGGTTCATTATAATGGTTCGAGTTACTACCTTGCAAGAACAACACTTGCTTATGAGATCGCTTATAATAATTCAATCTTTGCTGGGAGTTATTTGAGATACTATATTAGCAACACAGAGTGGAATGCTGCTAATCGTTCGAATTTCTCTTCAATGAGTCACGGAGTTAATTTGGGAGCGATTGCTGTCATTAACTTTTAAAAATCTGAAATTTTTCTTTCAAGTTCCGGGAAGTCGATAAATGGATTTCTCGTTCCTTGATATTCATGAACAATATTATTACGTCTAATTTCAAACTGGCTAACAGGATCACTGTGATGCCAGTTTCTTAGCGCTGACTCTTCAACAGTATCAATTGGCAGATTATACTTGATTGAAAAGTACATAAGAGATCTCGCAATATCTCCTTTGATACTTGCTGGTGGTTCAAAGAACATCGTATCGGCCTCTTGATTATTATGGCCTAACTTTGGTCCGTCACAAGTTAATTTAGAAGTCTGGACGTCGACATCGGCAAATTGGTGATTGTATCGATCACGATTGACGACAGTGTCAGTTGGATAGAGGTGATGGATATCTGAGAGCATCTGCTCATAGAGGTCATGAGATTCTTCTTCGTCGACATTAAATCGAGATCTCGGCCATGTGTGTTCAGTATTTAAAATATTACCATTTGGAATTTGATTTTCTTGAAGATGGATTTCGTTACCATTGATTAACTCGCCATCTGTATACTTCTTACCACAATAGACCTCAGTAACTTCATGACGATCTTGATCTGGTTGATAAACTTTACTAAAGAGAATCTGTCTTGCTCTTTTATAGCCTAAAGTTGTATGAGCGTAGCAATTCTCAGATTCACAAACTTCGGCCAATTGATCAAGACCATCAGTTGTCCATGTATGTGTACTTGTTAAAATCTTTCGTAATTTTTCTTTGAGATCTACAGCTTCAGTCGTTGTGATATCTTCACCATAGTATTTAATTGGAGCTTGCTCGTAGTTTTCAATTTGAACAACAGGTAGTTCACTTCGATAAAAACCTAGCGTTGAGTAGCTTAGAAGGATTGATACTAGAAGGTGTCGATATTCTCTTTTTTGTATTTTCACACTGATTTATTATCATATTTTAGTGGTATTCCCCGGTCTCTAGTAATATTTACAGGACTTTGAATCTGTTTTGTCTAATAACTGCCTAGGTTATGTTGCTTTATTAATGAGTTATAATAGTTCTATGGAAAAACAAATAAAACCAATTGTTATTATCAGTGGCTGTCTTTTAGGACAAAATATCCGTCATGATGGGGGACACCAGCGAGAACAGTGGGTGATTGATGTCTTGTCTAAGTTTGTCGACTTTCATCCCGTCTGTCCGGAGATGGCGATGGGCCTCGGTTCTCCACGTGATACCTTAAGGATTGTCGAAAGAGGAGAGGGAGATCTACGACTTCTTGAAAATAAGTCAGGGCGTGATTTGACCCTCGAAATTGTTGAGACCTCAAAGAAGCTGATTGCTCAATTTCCTAAGGCCCATGGGATAATACTTGCCAAGAAATCACCAAGCTGTGGTTATCGAACGACTAAGATTTATGATGAGAAGTCTGGGAGACAGCTTAGAAAAGAACATGGCTTCTTTGCAAAGAGTGTACTCGAGCACCTCCCGAATTTTCCAATTATTGACAGTGGACTGCTACACGATCCACTTCTTAAGGAATTATTTGTTAGAAATATTTACTGCTATTTTGAGCTTAGTAAAATTGGTGAGACGACTAGCGAAGTACAAAAGTTTCATCAACGATTTAAGTATATGCTTATGGAGCACGATCCTAAATGTGTCGCAACACTCGGTCAGATCGCTGCGAATAGCTTGAAGTTAAAAGATGTTAAAGATGAATATGCTAGAGAGTTTATGAAGATCGTTATTCATCAAAAGCCTACAATCAAAAAGCGCGTTAACGTTTTCTTTCATCTTTATGGATACTTTAAAAATGATCTGAGTAAGACAGAGAAAGATCATGTTATCGGTCAGATTGAAAGTTTCTCTCGTGGAGAAACTAGCTACCTTTCTGTTCTCGATCTTTTTTGCTTTCTGGTGTCTTCTAAGGATAAGGAGTACCTCAAAGGACAGGTACTCCTAGGGCCATATCCTAAAGAGCTTAAGCTACTAAAGCTAATCGATTAGCAAAGAGAATTTGTCTTAGTCTAACTTTGTCCGTTAGGCTAAGGTCCATAAACTGAACACCAACACCATCTGGATATTGTCCTCTTGCTGAAACCTTTCTTACTATTTTAGCCTTGCACTGGATTGGGTTTTTATCACCAATTAAAAGCTCGATTACCTCACCGCTCTTAAACATTTGGTACTGGTCTTCAAGTTTAATTGGAATGAATGCTCCGCCAACAGATAAGTCGTGTGTCATTCCTAATTCTTGAACTTCATCATTAACCTTTGTCGATATCGGTTGTTGTATTGCTTTTCTTTCCGGAACACGCCACCAATGATTTTCTGGGTGATTGATAACATCTGTTTCATGGCTAAGTAAGAAGTACGCCGTCGTTGAAATGAACATAACAGTACTTAGAATTACACTATAGCTTTCAAAGTCATTTCCGTAGACAAGGACAATTGAGTTGTTTAGACAAACAACTCCTATTGATAATGGGAATGACCATTTAACGTTGTCTGACGCTTTCATGCAGTAATAGAAGTTATAAGCACAAGTCGCAATAACTAAGATGTTAAAAATTGTCATCTTATTAAAAATTGCATTTAGTTCAGTTATTCCATGGTTGTAAAGCAATCCAATTTGAACCGGAATACTGCACGCAATAATTAGAAAAAGAGCTGCATAAATATTAAAGATTAGCGGCTTGATTTTCATACTTATCCTCCTGGATATTACTTGCAAAATGATTACAGTAACTTTTAATTTTTCCAACATACTTTCTAGCTTCTAAAATAGTCTTTGATTGTTTCCACGCTCTTCCATCTTTAATCAATCTGGTCTTAATTCTAAATGGTCCAGAGTTATAACTGGCAAGAATCAGGTCTGTAATGACTTGGTCTTGATTAAAGTTCGTTCCATATACTCTTTCAATGAGAGCAACATTTCCCTTCCAGTAATTTTCAAGATATTTAATATATTCAATTCCACCGATGACTGATTTCTTTCGATCGAGTCTCCATTCATTTACAGAATTAATTTTACCAAGCTCGATAAGTGCTCTAATTATTGGGACGGGAAGTTTTTTGATTCTGCTATCACTTTTCCACATACGGTGTTCGCTTAGAATGTGCTTATTTGCAAGCTCTGTAACTTGAGTTAGACCTATTGCCTTGGCATAACTTACAGCGCTTGGGTTAAAGCCGGACTCTTGTGCAATGAGTGCAATAAGGAGGTTAGGATTGATATTGGCCTTAAGGGACTCCTCTTTTACCATGCTAATAAATGATTTTTTCACATTGAACGGATCAGTGTTTACAATGATACTGTCTTCTTTTAAGAGACATTCAGGCTTTTTGTATTCCATTGCCGAGACAATCCCTGATTCGGAGTCCATGTAATAGGCCGTGATATCATTGTCTTGAAATGGTAATAGTCGAATGTCTTTAATTTTAATAATCATATTAAATTTATCTTCAAAGATTACTTCTCTTATTCCTTTAAAACTTGTCGTGATATCTTTGTGGTTCCAAAACAATCTTAAGTTTTGAGGCAGTAGTTGTTTATTCTTTGATTTTAAAATGACATACACATCATGATTCTCATGCCAATTTTGCTTTTGAGGATAGAAAGTTATTTGAACTTTACTATCTTCACTTTCCTGGGCAGGACTTCTCGTTAATGATTTATAATCATCAATTTTGTCTTGATCTGACTTTAGAAACATTGAAATTGTTTCACTCCCAAATGGGTTTGTTGGACCCGCGCAGGAAGTTAGCAACAAGGGGATGAAGAATGTTCTCTTAATGATTTTAATAATCACAAATACTCCTCATGGGTTATTAAGTTTACTTACTTAAAAACCTACTCATGAGAACTAACGTGCAGAGATGAATGAGCTTTTTATAATTATATTCAATCTCTGAACTTGAATGAAGATTAATTACATATCTTAACAATTCGATTCTAAGTTTCTAATTATTAGGGTTTTTTAATAATTGGAGTTAAGAAGTGCTATTTTATTGAGATTTATATATTGCCAAATTTTCATGGAGGGGCCTTCTTAAGGCCCCTGTTTTATTAGAAGATTTCTTCGAGTGCTTTTTGTAGTGTAGGGTATTGAAATTGAAAACCTGCTTGAGGAAGCTTAGTACTTTCGACGTGTTGTGAATCGAGTAAGAGTGAAGACATCTCCCCAAATAATAGCTTGAGCATCAACGCTGGAACAGGAAAAATTGTTGGTCTCTTGATGATTCTACCAAGTGTCTTAGTAAACTTATAATTAGTGATAACCTCTGGGGCGACAGCATTGTATACGCCTTGATAAGCATCACTGACAAGGGCACTGTGATAGAGAGAGGCAAGATCACTTCGGTGAATCCATGACATCTCTTGTTTTCCGCTGCCTAGAATTCCGCCTAGGCCTAGAAGGAATGGCAGCTTCATTTTGGCGATAGCGCCACCTGTCTTATCGAAGACGACACCAACTCTTAAAGTAACGACTCTGATATTTGATGTTAACCGCTCAAGTGGCGCTTCCCAGTCCTTGCATACCTTAGGAAGAAATCCTTCTGGCGCGACTTTAGACGTCTCTGTCAATTTTTGTGCTTGATCAACGGGATAAATTCCTATGGCCGATGTTTGAATAAATATACTCAAGTTGGGCGAGTATTTAAGCAGAGAATCAATAAGGATATTCGTACCTTTTACTCGAGAGTTATAAATTCTCGACCTTTGTTCCTCTGTCCATCTTCCATTGCTTATATTTTCACCTTGAAGATTAATGACTGCGTCGATATCTTTAATATCTTCGCTAGAAAGCTCTTGGTTTGAATCCCACTCGATCAACTTCACTTTAGCGTACTTACTGAGCAGTTTCTCATACTTTGATTGATTTCTTGTTGTTAACGAAATTGTTTTAATTTTATTATCGGCCTGTAGTAAGTCCAAGATTTTCTCACCAACAAAGCCAGTTCCACCAGTTATTAAGATATTCATCGTTCCTCCATATTTAATTGTGATTCTAGTAGTATATCGATAAAAATAACTTATACAAATTCTAGACAAAACTAGGTTTCTGGGCCGGATGCCTTTATACTCAGTATATACCTGGAGGGTCATATCGAAACAAAATATTCGATTCAATTAGTATCTAAATTATCTGGTGTTGGAGTTCATACCATCCGTGCATGGGAAAAACGTTATCAGGCCGTTGTTCCAAAGCGCTCAACGACAGGACGCAGAGAATATGGAGATTTAGATTTAGAAAAGTTAGTTCTTCTAAACCAACTGTGCACCCTAGGTCATAGCATTGGTAAGATAGCTTCTCTTGAAAGTGCAGAGCTAAAAGAAATACTAGAGAAGTTAGGAAAGATTAATAATGATGATAGGGCACCAGAAAAGATTGCTAATGATCTCAACCTAACTCAGTCATTAGATAATATGCTAATGGCAATAACACTATATAAACTTGATGTTATTGATCATGAGCTTTCAAAACTTAAGTTACTCGTTAATACTCGTGATCTTGTTTTAAAAGTTCTCATACCATTGTTAAATCGTGTTGGGGCCCTCATTCAAAGAAGAGAGCTCACAAGTTCTGGTGAACTTGCTTTTCATGGACTTTTAAAATTTCACTTAGGTGAAGTAATCTTTAAATCCCGTAAGAGAAATCAAGGTCTATCAAAAATTATCATTGCAGGGGGAGAGGGCTCTGTCGAAGAGATTCCTCTATTACTTGTGACAATTCTTCTTATTTCAAAAAATATTGAAGTCATTTACTTGGGTAATGATGTTCCTGCTGGAGCCCTTGTGGAGACTGTTTCTGCCACGGGTGCTAATGGAGTGATGCTCTATCTTGGTCCACTACGTGAAGATAATGAGGGAATTTATCATAAGAAATATATGGAATTTCTCACTAAGAAAGTGGATGGAAATGTTCAGCTTTTTGCTCTTAAGTCTAATCGGCTTAAAGATCTTGATGGACAAGTTAAGAAGTTTTCAATTTTTGAGAGTCTCAAACATATTGATCAGAGTATAAGTTTTTAAAGTTGTTTTGACTCATTTAGCGGGTATACTTGTAGGGTGAATAAAAAAATAAAAAATCTCTTAGATCAGTTGAACGAAGAAGTTCTTGGGCGAGAAGATATTGTAAAAATATCTTTAGCATCTCTTTTTGTCGGAGGACATATTCTAATCGAAGATGTTCCAGGTGCTGGAAAAACAACCCTTTCGACGGCACTTTCTCAAGTGACAAATTTAGGGTTCAAAAGAATACAATTTACATCTGATCTTCTACCTTCTGACATTTTAGGTTTCTTATTTCTTGATAAGAATACCAATGAATTTATATTCAAAAAAGGTCCTGTCTTTACTGATCTTTTACTTGCAGATGAAATTAATCGTGCTTCATCTAAGACTCAGAGCGCTTTTTTACAAGCGATGGAAGAGAGAGAAGTTTCAATCGAAAATGAGCATTTTAAGTTGTCTCCACTCTTTTGTGTTATTGCTACTCAAAACTATAAAGATCAAATTGGGACGCACCAGTTACCAGAGTCTCAAATGGATAGATTCTCAATTTCTCTAAACTTAGGGCAAAACTCTCGGGAAGTTGAAAAAGAGATTTTAAAGAGAAATCATGGTGGAAATAGAAAAATTCTAAGTGAAGTCACAATGGATGAATTTCTTGCTATTGCAGATGAGATCAAATCAGTAGAAGTCGCTGATAAAAGTTATGAGTTAATACTAGATATTCTCGAAAAATTTAGAAAAGAGTATTCCTTAGATATTTCAATAAGGGCGGCCCAGGATTTAAAACGTATCTCCAAGGCAATTGCTTACTTTAGTGGAAGAGAATTTATCACACCGGAGGATATTTTCTTTGTTGCTCCATTCGTTTTCTCTCACCGTATTTCAAAAGATAATACGATAGGTTATGGTTTTGAAAAATCTAAAAATACGTTACAAAAAATTTCTGAATTCGTTTGAGAAAGAATCAAAGGTCTATATTCTTCCTAGTCGATTTGGTCTTTTCTATATTGTTGTAACATTTATAAGTTTTGTCTTTTCACTTTCTTTCGGGCATCCTTTGTCTTATTTTTTTTCAATCATCTTATTAGTTTTCTTTGTGATGATTGCTTTTTTAACTAATAACTATATGAAGGGTGTTGATATAAAGAGAGAGGAATCAGTATTTCTTCCAGAGGGAAAAGCCGAGCTTCATTTGTCATTCTATCACACCAGTAGTGTGCCGGCCTACTTCCAAGTGCAAATCCTTGATCATGACTATTTAGTAAAAAGGTTTGAGTCAAGTCTCCATTTGGACCTTAATGATTGGGGCCTAATGAAGAATGTTAATATTAAGGTTTCTTCCGTTTACCCTTTCTTTCTTTTTAAGTCATGGAAGAATATTTGCTTGATAAAGAATCTCTACATCATTCCTTCTTTTGATAAGGATATACTTGGCGATAGCGATAACGAAGAAATTGAGCTTAGAAACTACATCTATGGAGATAATTTCTCGCGAGTTAATTGGAAAAGAAGTACAGAAGACAAGCAACTCGTCGTTCAACGAATCGATGCAAGTCAATTTAATCATATCGGGAAAAATGCTGTCTTTGATTTAGTCGAAAGTCGGTTAGAGAAGGACTTTGCATATAATTACTTAGGTGAATTATTCTTTTATATTAATAACCGCTGGGTAATTCGATCACCTCGCGGAAGTGAATATACTCGAGAGCAGTTAAGAAGTAATTTTCTTCTTCATATGGAGAGCTTACTTTATGGAAACTAATTTCTCTTCAAATAGGCGTACTCTTTATTTGTTAAATTCGTTTATTATTTTTAATGGTCTCTTGTACGAAACTATGCCAATCTTCTATTTTGCTTTTCTTTGCATCATTGTTTTGATTCAACTTGTTTCGAGAAATAAGATCATCTCTGCAATTTTTGTGATTGCGACAATTCCACTTGCCATTTATTCAACTGGAGAGTTTCGAAGTGTTGAATGTGCAACATTTATTCTTGGCACACTTTGTATTTTAAAATCATTTGAAGTTAAAAATCTTCGGGATTTATTTAGCTACTATGTCATTTATATCCTCTTTATGGCAGGGGCTATTTTACTTACTACTGAAATTGTGGCCATTGTTGCTGTTATTTATTCCTTAGGTGCAATGTTTTACAATCTTGGAAAAATTACTCGTGTTCAGTACGAAGGAACTCGTTTGGGTTTAATGCTCTTTATATCATGTATTTTTGTAAGTATTTTGTATCTCATTATCCCACAGGTTGGTATTGGTACTGCTTTTTCTTTTTCACGTCAAAATAGTGGAACCACTGGGATCTCTGAAGAGTTGCGGCCGGGATCAATAGCTGAACTTGCCCTTGATAAGTCTATTCACTATATCATCGAGGTTAAAAGTATCCCTGAATCCTACTACTGGAGAGCTTATACCTTTAATCGTACAGATGGGAAGAGATGGTGGGCAAGAACAAATTACCAAGTGAAAAGAAGTGATACCTTACTTGAATATGATCTCAAAGTTAATAAAGTAGGACGTAAGAGCACTCCAATAATAAGAAATAAAAATCATCAAATAAGTTTCAACTCCAAAGAGGCGCGATTTCGAGTTAATGAATATGGAGATATCAAGACCTCGCGTTCTTCTACTTCATACTACTTAAGCAAAGATCTTGCCGGGGCTCAACAATCTCTTCTCAAGGGTGATATTCACTTTAATCTCTCCGAAAGACTAAAGCTTGATCTCGATAAATTAAAATCGATGAGTGATGAAGTTAAGATTT
>Ga0100392_1003834_pt1 | contig 13665 bp, 14 predicted proteins | sample CryGeymeta201516_FD_81548 | JGI IMG/M metagenome (GOLD analysis project Ga0100392, IMG submission 81548) | Groundwater microbial communities from Crystal Geyser aquifers in Utah, USA - Crystal Geyser metaG 2015-16 | ecosystem: Environmental > Aquatic > Deep subsurface > Groundwater | place: USA... | reverse complement strand
TGGGCGAATGTCCCGACAGCGAAGAATAGGCGAACGACACAAAAATACCTCCGATTGCTCGGAGGTATTTTTTCGGACGGGACAACTGATTACTTGGTAATCGCCGTCACGACACCTGCACCGACGGTACGGCCGCCTTCGCGGATAGCGAAGTTCAGACCCTGCTCCATGGCGATAGGCGCCAGCAGCGTGACCTTGAAGGTGACGGTGTCACCAGGCATGACCATTTCCTTGTCAGCTGGCAGCTCGACTTCACCGGTCACGTCAGTGGTCCGGAAGTAGAACTGTGGCTTGTAACCCTTAGAGAAAGGAGTGTGACGACCACCTTCTTCCTTCTTCAGGACATAGACCTCAGCCTCGAATTCGGTGTGAGGCGTCAGGCTACCTGGCTTGACCAGCACCTGACCACGCTCGATCTGCTCGCGCTCGATACCGCGCAGCAACAGTCCGGCGTTGTCACCAGCCTGACCTTGGTCGAGGTTCTTCTTGAAGGCCTCGATACCGGTCACGACTGACTTTTGTGTGTCCTTGATACCGACGATTTCGACATCGTCGTTCAGCTTGATGACACCCTGTTCGATACGACCGGTTGCAACCGTACCACGACCCTTGATCGAGAAAACGTCTTCGATCGGCATCAGGAATGGCTTGTCCATGTCACGGGTTGGCTCTGGGATGTAGTCGTCCATCGCCTTGACCAGTTCCATGATGGCACCTTCGTACTTCTCATCGCCTTCGAGAGCCTTCAGGGCAGAACCCTTGATGACTGGGGCGTTGTCGCCGTCGAAGCCGTTCTTGTCGAGCAGTTCACGGACATCCATCTCAACCAGTTCGACCAGCTCTTCGTCAGCCATGTCCATCTTGTTAAGGAAGACGACGATTTTAGGAACGCCAACCTGGCGAGCCAGCAGTACGTGCTCACGGGTCTGAGGCATCGGACCGTCGGCAGCTGATACGACCAGGACCGCACCGTCAACCTGAGCGGCGCCGGTGATCATGTTCTTGACGTAGTCGGCGTGACCAGGCATGTCAACGTGGGCGTAGTGACGAGCTTCTGACTCGTATTCCTGGTGTGAAGACGCGATGGTGATACCACGAGCCTTTTCTTCAGGAGCGTTGTCGATGTCCTCGTAGTTACGAGGCTTGTTGACGTCGCTTGGGAGCTTCTTGGCGAGCACATGGGTGATCGCAGCGGTTAGTGTTGTCTTACCGTGGTCAACGTGACCCATGGTACCAACGTTGACGTGCGGCTTACTTCGGTCGAAATCTGCCATTGAGATTTGTTCTCCTTTATTACTAATAACTTAAGCGCGCAAGTCCAAAGAACCTCGCAGGCGCAATAGTGTCAATTATACATGGTTACCTCAAGTCCGTAAAGAGTAACCCGTGGAGTCGTCGGAGCGGATTCGCCGGCTTGGCTCAGGCGTCGCCCAGCGTTTCAGGAATGCGCAGTTCCTTGACGGACTTGGCCCGCCAGGCCTTGAAGGCCCAGCCAATCGGCAGCACGTCGCGGTAGCCGATGATGTCGGCTGCTTCGCGCATGAACGCTCCCGGTAGACCTCCGAAACGGAGTCCGCCCCATTCGAATAACGCCCAGTTGTGTCCAATCGGCACCACGCAAGGTGGCTGAATGGCTTTATAGGCATTCTTCGCGCCCATCAGATGCTTGCTGACGAAGATGGCATCATGCAGCGCGGTCTGCGCCAGACCTGCATACGGCGTATCGGCATTGTCACCGATGACGTACAGATGATCATGCGACCGCAGGAACATGTCAACTTTTACCTTGCCGCGTTCGTTCAGTGTGAACTGGTCGGCGTTGGCCTGGTAGAACGGTGCATTGGTGACCCCCGAGGTCCAGATGACTGTCTGCGTCATGAGCGGCTTACCGTTGACGATCAGGCTGTCCGCCGTCTGACGCTCGACCTTCTTGTTCGTTTCGACGTTGATGCCAAGTTTCTTGAGCTGCAGTAGCGCACGGTCACTGGAGGCCTGGCTCAATCGTGGCAAGACACGTGGCGCCGCTTCGATCAGGCTGATACGGAGTCGCTTCTTACGGATACCGAAGTGCGTGCGTAACGTACGTAGATATTCTCCCAGCGCACCAGCCAGTTCGACACCGGTCGGACCAGCGCCGATAATGACATAGTTCTTTTCGTCGTCACTGCCGTCACTCATCTCATCCCAGAGATGTTCCTGCAGGCGGCGTATCTCTTCCTGTGATTTGATGCCGAAGGCATAGGTATCGAGTCCTTCGATCCCAAAATAGGTGGTCACGCTGCCAAGTGCCAATATGGCGTCCTCGTAATGATACTTACCGTTGTCCCCAGTTAATAGGCGGGCACTGGTATCGATGGTCCGGATGCCGTCGTGCACCAACTTGACGTTGCTGCGATCTTTGAATATGTCTATCAGCGGGACCCATGATTCCCGATGACTGTGGCCGGTCGCAGTGGCGAACAGAGCCGGATAATACTGGAAATCAGTCTTATCTGAAATGAGAGTGATCCGATTCGAACTCTCTTTTGATAGTTCCAGGGCCGCCTTGACGCCGCCGAAACCGCCGCCAACGATAGTGACGTTCAGGTGCTTACTCATACTACGATTGTTTCTTTCCCATTAAGCGTTACCACTATTATACCGTAGGTATGCCCTTCACCAAAGCGTCGAGCAGTACGGCGACGAGCAGGAGTACCGTTAATAGTAGCGAGACCACGAAGACACGACGCGCCCAGCCGATCGGGTCATCTACCGGTCGCAGGAAGATCCAGGCCCAGTACAATGCTCCCACGAGCAACATGCCGCCGCCAATCCATCCGATCACGCCACTCGCCAGCATCAGCACGATAACCGCCAAATAGGCCGCCATGTAGATGCCCATCTGACGGCGGACGGCTCGAAAACCCCGTACGACACCCAATACTGGCAACTTGGCAGCGGCATACTCGCTACGTCGAAAGATAGAGATGGCATAGAAATGAGGCATCTGCCAGGCGAGCACGAGCGCGAACAGCAACCAGGCGGCCGGATCCAGCGCCGTACTGATGGCAACATAGCCGGCCATGGCCGGCAGGGCGCCAGGGATGGCACCGATCAGCGTGCTGTGGACGGTGTGACGCTTGGCGACGGCATAGATGAGAACGTAGAAAACATACGCGACGAGACCGATAACGACCACGAGCAGGTTCGTCAGCCACAACAGCAAAGCCAGGCCGAAGGCGAACAGTCCGGCCGCAAAAATCAGTGCATCACGCAGCGTCACCGTTCCGGTGACCGACGGCCGAGAACGGGTTCGTGCCATCCGGGCGTCGATGTCACGGTCGATATAGTTGTTCAGCACACAAGCCGAGGCGATGATGAACGACGTACCAAGTAACACGCCGATAAGCGGTTGCCACGTCAGACCGTAGCCGGCGGCGAAGATGCTACCGGCCAGCGTATGTAGGAGATTTCCTTTGACGATGCCCGGCTTGGTCAGCCGGTAATAGTCACGCACTGCCACCGGTTAAAAACCTTTCTTATTCTGCTGCAGCATATATTCTTGCATGGCGTCAGGCGAGATATGCATGCGGTAGTCGAGGTTCTGCATGATCCAGAGTGAACCGATGACGATGATAAGCGCCATGCCGATAGTGAACAGGAAGGTGCCCGTCCGAGAGAACGGATCGCGGTCGGCGCCCATATGCAGGAAGCACACCAGCTGGATAACCAGTTGCACCACGGCGAGTCCCAAGATGATCAGCATAGTGAGTGAGGCGGCGTCGCCGAGCCATGCCTCAGTGACGATAAGGTAACTCGCGATGCTCAGTAGCAAGGCGGCGTTAAAGCCGATGACATACGTCACCAGCAGACGGCTGAAGCTCACGTTTTGTTTCATGACAATCTCGCTCCTAGATACACGATGGTAAAGATGAAAATCCAGACGAGGTCGAGAAAATGCCAGAAATAGGTAAACAGCGCGAATTTACGCTGGAAATGGGCGGTGACTCCGTGAGCGGTCGCATACCATCCCATCGCACCGGCCCAGACCAGGCCGATGAAAATATGAAGTCCATGAGTACCGACAAGTGTAAAGAACCCGGACAGGAAGGCACTGCGCCGCCATGATTCCCCTTCCGCCACAAGCGTGCCGAACTCCAGCAGTTCCAGCATCAGGAAAGCGGCACCTAAGACGATCGTCGCCGTCAACAGACCGAGGCCGAGCCGGTGCTTATTGAACCGGAACGCGAGCGCGGCTACGCCGGAGGTAAAACTACTACAAAGCAAGATGATCGTGAGCAGCAAGGCGTAGGCCGGATCGAACAGTTCGGCTGCCGACGGGCCCCCTGCCGTGTTGTGACGCAGAATCATATAGGTCGCGAACAAGCTGGCGAACAGAACGAGGTCGGTCATCAGGTACAACCAGAATCCATACTCTGCCTTGGTTCGCTTTTGGCTCAGATATGACGCGGATAGCTGGTGTCTCATGCGGCCGCTCCGTTCGCTTCCTTATATAGCTCGTCGGCCGTTATGCAGTAATCCATCTCATCCTGTAACGTCCGCCAGACGATAACGATTATGACAAGCCCTGCTGCCGGCACGGCTATCCACCATAGGTGCCAGATAATCGCGAACCCGAATACCAACGCCAGTCCCCCGACTATCAGACCGATGGCGCTGTTCTTCGGCAACCATATGTCCTTATACTCCTCTTTCGCCGGCTTCGTCACGCCCTTTTGTTTGCGATACCACCACTCGTCACGTTCGTGTACCGTTGGAATGACGGCGAAATTATAGTGGGGCGCGGGTGACGGTACTGACCATTCAAGCGTCCGGCCGTCATATGGATCGCCGGTGCTATCTCGCAGCTCCTTACGTTTCCAAAGACTATATACTACCTGCAGCGCGAACAGTCCGACACCGAGTGCTACCACCATCACACCGACACCGGAGACGATGAAGAACGGTAGCCAGGCCGGATCGCTGTAGTTGTCGAGCCGACGGACAGCCCCCATCAGACCGAGGATATAGAGTGGGATGAAGGCCAGGATAAAGCCGATCTGCCAGGCATAGGCCGACCATCGGCCCAGCCGGTCATGCAGCCGGAAGCCGAATATCTTCGGGAACCAGTAGGTCATGCCGGCGAAAAAGCCGAAGACGACACCACCGATGATGACGTTATGGAAATGAGCCACCAAGAACAGCGTGTTGTGCACCTGGTAGTCGAGTGCCGGAACTGCCATCATGACGCCGCTGACGCCTCCGACGGTAAAGGTGACCACGAAGGCCAGGAACCATACCATCGGCGCAGTGAAGCTGATGCGGCCGCGGTACATGGTGAACAGCCAGTTGAATATCTTTACTCCGGTCGGAATAGCGATGACCATGGTCATGATACCGAAGAAGGCATTGACATTGGCCCCTGCTCCCATCGTGAAGAAATGATGCTGCCAGACGATGAACGAGAGGAACATGATGGCCAGCAACGCATACACCATGGTGCGGTAGCCGAACAACCGCTTCTTCGCGAACGTCGCCACGACTTCCGAGAAGATACCGAAGGCAGGCAGCACCAAGATATAGACTTCGGGATGGCCCCAGGCCCAGATAAGGTTAATGTAGAGCATCGGGTTCCCTCCCATATCGGAAGTGAAGAAATGCATGCCAAGCGTCCGGTCCAGACTGAGCATGGCGAGCGTGACGGTCAGGATCGGGAATGCCAACATGATAAGTACGCTCGTAACCAGTACGCTCCATGGGAAGATTGGCATCTTGAACATCGTCATGCCGGGTGCCCGACATTTCAGGATGGTGACGAAGAAGTTGATCCCGGAAAGCAGACTCCCGATACCGGCAATCTGGAGCGACCATATCCAATAGTCCACGCCGGGTCCAGGATTATATTCCAGCCCTGTCAAGGGTGGGTAGCCGAGCCAGCCACCGTTACTGAACCCTCCGTAGACCAACGACAGGTTTACCAGTACCATGCCGGCCGCGAACAGCCAGAAACTGATTGAGTTCATTAAGGGGTAGGCCATGTCGCGAGCTCCCAGCATCAACGGCATGATGACGTTCACCAAGCCGAACAGCAGTCCCATGGCTACGAAGAAAATCATGATGGTGCCGTGGGCCGTAAACACTTGCTGGAAGGTGTCGCTGCTGAGGGGTCCGGTCGCGTCACCGGCGCTGAGCGCCGTCTGAAGTCGAAGCATACCGGCATCCGCTAGGCCACGTAACAGCATTACCATCGCCACGATCGTGTACATGACGCCGATTTTCTTGGCATCAAGAGACGTCAGCCAATTGGTCCATAGCCATTTCCAACGTTTGAGGTAGGTAATCAGACCGATCAACAGTAGTGCTGACACCGGCATGCCAATGGCGGCGCCGATCGTGACCGGGTCCTGCGGGAAATATTCCAATGAAAGTCGGCCAGTGATGAATTCCCAGAAGCCACTCATCTAGTGTGACCCTCCGTGCGAGGCGTGTCCGGACTGTGCGCGCATGATGGTCGCGAACAAGCCAGGCTCCGTCAGGCGGTAGGTACGCTCGCGGGTGTCGCTTTTTGGTGCGACGAGCGTATCATACGTCGGTTTGTCCATCTGCGGCGTTACCTGCTTGGCCTGGGCCACCCAGTCGGAAAACTCGGCCGTTTTGAACGCCTTGAGCTGGAAGGTCATGTCGGCGTACCCTTCGCCATTAATGTTAGTGGTATAGCCGGTGAAGCTGCCGGGCTGGTTGGCGACCAGGTTGAGTTCGGATTGCATGCCGTTCATGGCATAGATCTGGCTCCCAAGCTTGGGAATCCAGAATGCGCTCATGGGGGCGTCGGCGGTCAGACGGAAATGAATCGGTCGGTTGACTTCGACCGGTAGATGGTTAAGCGTCGCCACCCCGTACTCCGGGTATAAGAACAACCACTTCCACCGGAGCGCGACCACTTCGACCTCAAGAGGCGCCTGGTCGCTCGCCAGCGGCTTATACGGATCGAGACTATGGCTGGTTTGGTAGGTCACGACACCGAGCACGCCGATGATGGCAATCGGGATACCCCACCACAAGCTTTCTAGCAGTCGGTTCTCGCTCCATTCCGGTTCATACCGTGCCGCTTTGTTCGAGGCGCGGTATTTGACGGCGAAAACAATCAACATCGTAAAGACCGGGACAACGACGAGCGCACTGAGAAACAACGTCAGGTACAGCAGTGCCAGCTGTTGCTCGGCGACGGCGCCGGCTGGCTGGAGTACGTCAATCGAGGCGCCGTTGAGCAGCCACCAGCCTCCAGCTAGCAACCCGCCGATGACACAAAGCGGCACTAATACCCCCACGAAACGTTTCATATGTGGTCTTATGATACCGCTTATACTAGGTTGCGACAAGCGCTAGAATGATGCCTGCGATTCAGCCTCTGCGGAACTTTCGTCCTCGACCTTGAGCGACTCAAGCTGCTGTTCGGCCCTATTCAGGTCTTCCGCGGTCGTAATCACTTCAGCCGTGTCGGTGTTCGAGACGCTCGTGGCAGACTCAGCTTTTTCCTGACCGAACGATTTCCATGCCACGATGCCTAAGCCCCCGATGAGAATCAGGACGCCGGTGATCACCAGCACTTCTATGAGCGAGAATCCTTTGAACGGGCTCATGCCGCCGGCTCACCTTCCTGCTCCGTCACCGATTCGCCCTTTGAATCGTTGAGCGCTTTCTTCACCACCAGTAGCAGATCAACGACCGCACGGCGGTAGTCACTCAAGCCTTCGTGGCGGGCCTGCAATAACGAGGTGATGGTTCCGGCCGGTTTGTTGCCGTCGGCTTGCGTGCAGTCGAACGTCGTACCTGCCATGACATCGATGGCTGCCGCCGCATCAGCTTCCTTGCTGTCGACATTGGCGACTGCCGCGTCAAAGCCGTCGGCGGTCAGCTGCTTGTCATCGTAGAATTTCTTAATACCCTCTTCCAGCCGCTGGATGACCCCGAGCTGACGACGCGCGTTCTCGACGCTTCTTTCGAGCAGTTCATTGATGCGTGTCTCACGGTTCTCACATACCGCCAGCCGACGACCTTCCAATCGCTGCTTCACCTCGGCACGGCGCTCCTGCAGCTGGGCTTCCAGTTTCTGGCGACGCTCCTGAATGCGAAGTTTCTGACGCTCCAAGCGGGTCTTCTGATCATCGCTACTGCGAATGTCGGTCTTTACCTCAACTTCGAGTTTCTCTGTGTTGTTTTCGACCTGGTTGAGTATGTTCGCGGCCGCTCCGTTGCCCTTGTCGCCCTCATGACGTGCCAGCACCGGCGTGCCCAGACCGACCAGCATCGCCAGGGCCAGGACCGGAATGATGAATGATGTCGTTCGTTTCATAGTTTCCTTTTCGTTAGGCTGTACGCCCCGATTATATCACTCATGCTTTGTAGCACGAAAATACCGCACACCCGGTAGGTATGCGGTATCTGTGAGATATCATCTCGTCAGCAGCTATTTGCTGGAACGCTTCTCGATGATCTCCTGTGCGACGTTCGGTGGTACTTCTTCGTATTGGGCCAGCTCCATGGTCGAAGCGGCACGACCCTGACTCATCGAACGGATATCGTTGGTGTAGCCAAACATCTGCGCCAATGGTACGAATGCCTTGATCAGCTTTGCGCCGCCAGCCAGGTCTTCCATCGCTTCGATGCGTCCACGACGAGAGTTAAGGTCACCGATGACATCACCCATGAACTCTTCCGGAGTGGTGACTTCGACACGCATGACAGGCTCGAGCAGAATAGGAGTAGCCTGCTTGACACCTTCACGTGCGGCCAGGCTACCAGCCAGGCTGAAGGCCAGTTCACTGGAGTCAACGTCGTGGTAGCTACCATCGTACAGGGTTGCCTTGACGTCCACTACCGGATAGCCGGCAATGACACCACCATCCAGGGTATCCTTAATGCCCTTCATGACGGGCTGGCGGTATTCCTGCGGAACCACACCACCTTTGATTTCATCGAAGAATTCGAAGCCCTTGCCAGGTTCGTTCGGCTCGAAACGGACCCAGACGTCACCGTACTGGCCGCGACCACCAGATTGCTTGGCGTGCTTACCTTGTACCTGTGAGGTGCCCTTGATTGATTCACGGAACGCAACCTGCGGTTCTCCGATGTTGGCTTCCACCTTGAATTCACGCTTCATGCGGTCAATTAGGATGTCGAGGTGCAATTCACCCATGCCGGACATGATGGTCTGACCGGTCTCCTCGTCGGTGTGGACGCGGAACGTCGGGTCTTCCTCGGCCAGACGCTGTAGGGCGATTCCCATCTTTTCCTGGTCGGCCTTACTTTTCGGCTCGACGGCGATGGCAACGGGCGGCTCTGGGAAAGAGATGCTTTCAAGCGCGATCGGGTTAGCCATCTCACACAGCGTATGTCCGGTAAAGGTGCTCTTCAGGCCTACGACGGCAGCGATGTCACCGGCGGCGATTTCGGCGATTTCCTCACGCTTATCGGCGTGCATTCGGACGATACGACCAACGCGTTCTTTCTCACCGGTCGTGGTGTTGAGCACGTAACTGCCGGCCTTAAGGGTTCCTGAGTAGACACGGACGAAAATCAGCTTACCAACGAATGGGTCGGTCGCGATTTTGAAAGCCAGACCAGCCATCGGTTCGGTCGTGTCAGGCTTACGGGAAATATCTTCACCGGTCTTCGGGTTGACGCCCCAGATGGCATCGACGTCGAGTGGGCTTGGCATGAAGTCAGCCACCAGGTCGAGTACCTTCTCGACGATTACGCCGCGGCCGTCACCGCCAGTTACCAGGTAGAAATCACCGGCTAAGACACGCTTGCGCAGGGCCGCCTTCAGTTCATCGGTCGTAATGGAGTCTTCGCCGTCATCGAGGAAGCGCATCATGAGCTCATCATCAGCTTCGACGGCCGCTTCGACGAGCAAGCTGCGGGCGTTCTTGGCCTTGTCGAGCATGTCGGCAGGAATGTCTCCCTGTACCAGTTCCTTGTCGGCGAAATCACTATAGGTGTAGGCTTTCATGTCGACCAGGTCGACAACCCCGTTGATATCTTTTTCGAAGCCGATCGGCAGATGGACCGGTAGGGCATGCTTGGACAGACGGGTGTGGATGCTCTGCAATGATTTATAAAAGTCACCACCGGTCTGGTTGATCTTGTTGATGAAACAGATACGAGGTACGCCGTACTTGTTGGCTTGACGCCAGACGGTCTCAGTTTGCGCTTCGACACCCATCTTGCCGTCGAACACGACGACGGCTCCGTCGAGCACGCGCAGGCTACGCTCTACCTCGGCGGTGAAGTCGATGTGACCCGGCGTGTCGATGATGTTGATCTTGCAGCCTTTCCAGAAACAGGTGACGGCAGCGCTGGTAATGGTGATGCCGCGCTCTTTCTCCTGGGCCATCCAGTCAGTCGTGGCACTATCACCGTCGGCACCACGGACTTCACCGATCTTGTGATTGATACCGGTGCGGTACAGGATACCCTCGGTGGTGGTCGTCTTGCCGGCGTCGATGTGGGCGATGATGCCGATGTTACGGTAGTCCTTCAACGGGACGTCTTTTTGGGCCATGAAGTGGTGCTTCCTCTCGTTCTAAATAATTTTTGCCATAAAAAATAGCACTTTGCTATTCATCATAGCACAATTAGAGGTGTTAATCTAGCGGCTTGTCCTCAAGTGACTTATAGAAGGTCGCTCTGATCGAGCCGAGATGATCGATTGAGGTCAATGGCACCGTCAACTCGATCGGGGCGTCATCCATGTCGTCATGGTGCAGCAGCATCCTGAGGTGCGGACGCACCACGTCGTCGTCATCTTCCGGTGCCGCCTCCCACTCTACCGACTTTACCGTCGCCAGCGCACCGGCCGTAAACTGTACCCATTGCAGCTCACCGGAACGGTGATGGAGCCACGCGCTTCCATCGGCGAACAATTCATACCCCAGCTGCCGGTCAAAGCTGAACAGTGACGCCAAGTAAACTTGAAGTGCGGCCTTTGTCTTATGCAAAAAGGCTTCATCCTCGCCATGAGGCGTATCGGTCAGCTTCCACTCGTACTCAGCCAAGCGCATGATGCGCTCGCACTCGTCAGTCGCCTCCTTGAAGACCTCATGATCGATGTCGCTAATCATGTCAGGAAAATGATACTCCAGCCACCCGCGAGCCCGCTCCGGCGACATGAACTCCTCGAACTCGAAACTGATGATGTCGTCGATGCGAGCGGAGCCGTTCATAATGAGATGGTTCGCCCGACTGTCGAGTCCTTCTCTAATCAGTCCGATCCGTAAATCATACCAGGTCGGCTCATCTCCCGACGGCTCGCCAAACTCACGGGCATGCGCTAGTACGCCTCGGAAAGAAACGGTCTGGTTCTCATAATAATCTTTCCGTATCGTGTCTGGTCGGAGCTCCTCGGCGTCCTCTATCATGTAGCTCGCAAGCCCAGTCATCACCGCATCCTCACCCAGTAATTCCTCCCACTCTTCATTCACATCATTGACGATCTCAGTAATCGTATCGAGATCCACTGGCTGCTCTGCCAGAAGCTGGTTGTACGTAGTGATCTTGTCGAACATCCGCCGGAGTAGCGGGTCCATGTGCGTCGCTTCGAAGGCCTCGAATTGCTGCATGAACTGGTCGGGTGAGTGTCGTAGCTCTGTCATTTTTGCATTGTAATCCTTCTGTCAGTTCCGCACAAGCATGCTGCGGGCATGCCCCTATGCCACCGATGGTAAGGTGAAGAACCGTGTCTGCTGGCGCCGGCCGTTCGTGAAACCCTGCACCCGGGCGATTGCTCGCAGTGCCTGGCGAGCCGTACTGATTTCCATCGCCGCCAATCCTTCCCGCTCCGGCATCAGCCCTAAATGACCATCTTCCATCAGTTCCAGTTTTTGCTGAAAATTTGAAAATCGGTAACGTTCACGCTCCTCTTCCGGCATGTTGATATCGCTGAGACTTTTCAGGCTGACCGTATCATACAGCCGGTCGACCTGCCACTTTTCCCGCACCCATTGCTCCATCACGTCGCTATCGGGAATTGCGGGCGGTTCGGTCACGGTATGGATATAGTTGTGCAGCTGGCGCGGTAGCCTGATCTTCAGCGCTGCTGTGCCACGGTATTGGCCGCCCAGGACTGAATCAGTCTCCTTATTGATCCGCTTATACTCTGCCTCCGGCCAGGCGACATGATGCACGTCGTAATGACCGGTCCAGATGTGTTTGGTGGCGAGGGAGGCCAACACGTCGCGAATCAGTTCGCGAGGGAGCGGGATGCCGTGCTCGGAGACCGGAACCGGTATTTTTTCGAGGACAACCAGTTGCCCGTCCCGGCGATCGAGTAGCTCGCTCAATCCTACCAGCGGCGCAAGGGACTGCTCGCCACGACGCGTGGAGAGTCCCTCGTATGCCATCTCAGTCCCCTAGCCCCGTGTGTGTTTGTCGCCCCATTTGCTGAGCAGTGTACCAAATACATAAGCGGCATGTAAAGTATTTTTTCAAACCAAAACCACCCGCTACTTCTGCGGGTGGTCGTGGAGCCGTGCGGTGACTGATTAACCGCGGGCGAAGTGGGCGAAGGCACGGTTGGCTTCGGCCATCTTGTGTGTGTCTTCCTTCTTCTTGAAGGCAGCGCCGGCCTCGTTGTAGGCATCAACGATTTCAGCTGCCAGACGACGTTCATACGGCATACCGCTGCGGGCACGGGCGCTCTGGACCAGCCAGCTGTACGCGAAGTGCAACTGACGGTGACCCTGAATCGGGAATGGAATCTGGTAGTTCGCGCCACCGACACGGCGACTCTTTACTTCGAAGCTAGGGCTGATGTTCTTCAGCGCCTTCTCAAAGACTTCCAGTGGGTCTTCCGACTCGACTTTCTTCGCGGCCTGCTCTAAGGCAGCATAGACGGCTCGTTCGGCGGTCTGTTTCTTGCCGTCCAACATACTCTTGTTGATCAGACGCTGGACCAGGATGCTCTGGTATTTGCGATCCGGGTTCAGCTCACGCTGCAGTTTGCGGGTAACTTTACGAGGCATTACTTGGTCTCCTTCTTGGTACCGTACTTGGAGCGGCCCTGAGCACGCTTCTGTACGCCCTGAAGGTCAAGTGCACCGCGTACGATGTGGTAACGGACACCCGGTAGGTCAGGTACACGACCGCCACGGACCAGCACGACGGCGTGCTCCTGCAGGTTGTGGCCTTCACCACCGATGTAGGCCCAGACTTCCTGCTTGTTAGTCAGGCGGACACGGGCGACCTTACGTAGCGCCGAGTTCGGCTTCTTCGGGGTCTTGGTGGTTACCTTGACGCAGACACCGCGCATCAGCGGGGCGTTCTGCTGGTAGTAACGCGTCTTGAGCGCGTTGTGGATGGTGCCGAGCGCAGGGCTCTTCGACTTCTTGCCGGCCGTCTTGCGGGGCTTGCGCACCAATTGGTTGATGGTTGGCATAGAAAATGCAACTCCCTTGATTAACTGATTGAATTATACGGGCTCGGATCAGCATTCCTCGCGCCGTGTCTTTGCCTTTCCGCGTCTGCCATGGTCGTACACGTGACCGAGGTAGCTGGAAAGAGGAAACTCTAGCTATGACTATAGCATTTTGCCACTGGTATGTCCAGATATGAAACCGAGCCCGCATCCGATGAAGGAGCAGACTCGACTTCATGGTTGCGGGCTCGTTGCTGTCAGCCGCCCTGACG
>Ga0100392_1003803_pt1 | contig 13711 bp, 12 predicted proteins | sample CryGeymeta201516_FD_81548 | JGI IMG/M metagenome (GOLD analysis project Ga0100392, IMG submission 81548) | Groundwater microbial communities from Crystal Geyser aquifers in Utah, USA - Crystal Geyser metaG 2015-16 | ecosystem: Environmental > Aquatic > Deep subsurface > Groundwater | place: USA... | reverse complement strand
TTCGCGATAGCTTCGGGTGAAAACTCGCTTTTCGGAATAGGGCCAATAATGCCGTAATGGTTGCGTGTAGGCATTAAAAACACCGGAATAGCACCAGTCATAATAATCGAGTGTAAAATCGACTTATGGCAATTGCGGTCTACTACGACGATATCACCCGGCGCAACGACAGAATGCCACACCATTTTATTTGATGTAGAAGTGCCGTTGGTAACAAAGAATAAGTGGTCGCAGCTAAAAATACGTGCAGCGTTAGCTTCACTCTCGGCAACCGGGCCGGTGTGATCGAGTAACTGACCCAGCTCATCTACCGCGTTGCAGACATCAGCGCGTAGCATGTTTTCACCAAAAAACTGGTGAAACATCTGCCCTACCGGACTTTTCAAAAAGGCAACGCCACCGGAGTGACCAGGGCAATGCCAGGAATATGAGCCGTCTGAAGCGTAATCCATTAAGGCATTAAAGAACGGTGGCGCTAAGGCATCAAGGTACTTTTTCGCTTCGCGAATAATATGCTTAGCCACAAATTCTGGCGTGTCTTCAAACATATGAATAAAGCCGTGCAGCTCACGCAGTACGTCGTTTGGTACGTGGCGCGTGGTGCGGGTTTCACCATACAAGAATATTGGAATATCAGCATTACGCTTGCGTACTTCTTTAATAAAGGTACGCAGCTCACCTAACGCCTTAGCAACTTCCTCCGGCGTGCTGGTACCGAATTCTTCATCATCAATAGATAAAATAAAGCACGACGCACGGCTGGCTTGCTGGGCAAAGGCGCTTAAGTCAACATAACTTGTGTAACCCACGACTTCAAAGCCGTGGCTGCTTATGGCTTGTGCTAAGTCACGAATACCCGAGCCCGAGATGTTCTCTGAGCGAAAGTCTTCATCAATAACAATTACCGGAAAACGAAAATTCATGCGATTGGTCCTTATTGGTCCATCTTCTTACGCGCTTTCATTAAACGCTCGCGCTTGTATTTTTGCAGCGGCGTTTCCGTGTTCTTTTTCGTTGGCGCAAACGGGTTTTCACCTTCACGGAATTCAACCCGTATTGGTGTCCCCATCATTTGCAGCGCTTTACGATAATAATTCATCAGATAACGCTTATAAGAATCTGGCAGGTCATCCACCTGGTTACCGTGAATAACAATTAATGGCGGGTTGTAACCACCGGCATGCGCATACTTTAATTTTACCCGGCGACCATGAACCAATGGCGGCTGGTGATCTTCCTGCGCCATCTTCATAATGCGGGTTAGTAGCGCCGTACTGTGGCGCTTGGTAGCTGAATCAAAGGCCTCTTCTACCGATTCAAACAAGTTACCAACACCAGAGCCATGCAATGCCGAAATAAAATGTAAGCGGGCAAAGTCGATAAAACCTAAACGGCGGTCCAGCTCGCGTTTTATTTCATCTTTAACAGAATCGTTCAGGCCGTCCCATTTGTTTACCGCAATAACCAGCGAGCGGCCAGCGTTCAGTACAAAGCCTAAAATACTTAAATCCTGATCAGAAATACCCAAACGGGCATCCACAACTAAAATAACCACGTTGGCATCTTCAATAGCCTGCAGGGTTTTAACCACCGAGAACTTTTCTACCATGTCATCAATTTTGCCGCGACGCCGTACGCCTGCGGTGTCAATTAACGTGTAGTCACGGTCGTTACGCTGCATGGGAATATAGACAGAATCACGCGTGGTGCCGGGCATATCGAATACCACTACGCGCTCTTCACCTAAAATGCGGTTAGTTAACGTAGATTTTCCCACATTCGGCCGGCCAACTATCGCCAGTTTAATATGTTCACTGCGCAGCCTTGCCGCTTCGGCATCCGCCTCTTCTTCGGTCAGGGTTTCAAGCGCCGGGCCGTCCTCAACCACAACTTCACCGGCTAATACTTTTTGCTGCTCTTCGGTTAACAGCGGTATTAACGCGTGGTTTAACAAGGACGACACACCACGGCCATGCGCCGCAGCAATAGCATACACATCACCCAGTCCTAAACTGTAAAAATCAGCTATGGCGGTGTCGGCATCTAAACCATCGGTTTTATTGGCAACAACAAATACTTTCTTTTCTACTTTGCGAATATGTGCCGCTATCGCTTCGTCGCCTACCGTCGCGCCAACGCGGGCATCGACCATAAACAGCACTACATCAGCTTCATCAATGGCCTTTAGCGATTGCTCAGCCATTTCAACTTCAATGCCCTGCTCGTTGCCGTCGATACCACCGGTATCTACAACAATAAATTCCAGGCCATCAAAATTCACAGAGCCGTATTTACGGTCTCGTGTCAAGCCGGGGAAGTCTGCAACCAGTGCATCGCGTGTACGGGTTAGACGGTTAAAAAGTGTCGATTTTCCGACATTGGCTCGCCCTACAAGGGCAACGACAGGCAACATTATGTGAACCTCAAAAATAACAAAACAGGCCTGGGTTAGGCCTGTCTAAAAACTTCAACCGCTAAGCCCGGTTTAAGGCGTTTGTAATAAGACTAGCTCACCGTTGCGGCTTTGTACCAGCAGATAACTGCCATCCGTTACGGCTTCGGCATAAAAGCCTGAACTGTCCATGCTTTGGCGGGCAACAAAATCACCCGTTTCACGATTAATCCAATGCAAGTTACCTTGATTATCGCCTACCACTAAATAAGTTTTGTATACGGTTGGTGCAGTAAGGTAATGATTATTCAAACCAAACTGCGACCACTTCTCAGTACCATTTCTAGTGTCAAGGGCATAAATTCGGCCAACAGCATCGACGACATATAAAATATCACCGGCAACCGCCATATTGCGGAAACTGGCATAATCACGCTTCCACAGTTGTCGGCCTGTGCGTAACTCCATCGCAATTAAAGCACCATTAAAACCAATACTAAATACGGTGCCCCCTACTACCACAGGCTTAGCATCAACATCAGCTAACCGCGACAAGTCGGTAGTACCCGTAGGAATCGCGATGGCTTCTTCCCACGCCTGGTATCCACGCTCAGCAATAAGTACACCTAATTTGCCGTTGCCAGAGCCGTAAATAACGCCACCGGCTTCAATAACTGGCTCACTGACACCACGCAGTGTTAGTGCGGGTTGCTCGTTTTCAAACTGCCAGCGTTGCTCGCCGGTGTCAGGGTGCAGTGCTATCAAAGTGCCGGCACCCGTTGCTACAACAACCAGGCCATCGCCGATAGCCGGTTTTACCAATACTTCGCCTTTAACATCAACGCGCCAAACCAGCTCGCCATCGGCAGACAAAGCAACAACATCACCGTTTTCTGTACCAAAATACAGTTTGTCGTAGCCAAAACTTAAGCCGCCGGAAATACGCGCATTATCGCCAGACCAAACATCGCTGATCCCTTGCCAGAAAGAGTTACCCGCTGGTTTGCGCAAATCAAATTGCCACTTGCGATCTCCCGTTTCCAGGTCATACGCTATAACCAGGCCTTCTCGGCTAGCAGCATAAACCCTGTTTTTAACAATAATAGGCGTTAAGCTGGATTCGTAATGCATCACCCCAGAACCTACATCGTGATCCCACACTACGGCAGGGTCAATGATGTTTGTCACCGGCGGTAATACAAGCTCGTCTTTACTGGAACAGCCCGCCAGTACCAAGGTAGCCAGCAGTAATACCTGTTTAACCTGTAATTTCACACTTACCTCTTTACACTGCAGTGATGTGTGCCAATTCATCTAGCTTAACTTGTAGTAGCTGCTTATTGCTTCCGGCAGTGCTTAACGCCACTTCATAAGCGGCTTTTGCTTCTGCTGCTTTATCAGCTTGCAGCAAAATATCGCCTTTTAATTCAGCTTGTAGTGCAGCAAAGCTCTCTGGCATCGGCTTGTTTATTGTTACCAACGCCGCATCCACATTACCTTGTTCACGTTGCAAACGCGCCAAACGTAACTGAGTTACTGCCAGTACTTCAGCTGATTTAGCATGCGTCATCACCCAGTTAAGTTGGGCTTCGGCCTTATCAAACTGTTGTAATGTTACTGCGTCTTTAGCCGCTAACAACGCCACCAACACAGCATAGTTATCGTCTTTTGCCGCGGCAATAAAGCCTTGAGCCTTTGCAAGCCAGTCTTCACTCGCTGCTGCAGCATCACGCTGTATGATCAGTTGGTTATATTTAGTTGATGCCTGTTCTGCAGCACCACGTTGTTCCGCTTGATAAAAACGAAAGCCATACAACGCCGCAAGCCCCAGCACTACGCCACCCAAAATAGCTTTACCGTACTCTTGCCAAAAGCGTTTAATCGCTTCTACTTGTTGTTCTTCACTGCTGTAAATTTCCACTGCGTTACTCCGTTGTACGTCAAAGGCCGGTTAAGCTTTCTATGCCAGCGCTTTTGCCAGTTCAGTTAATAATAAGGTTTGTTGTGGTTTGTCTTCACGTAGCCACTTAACGCTAATTTCCCCGCGTGCCAGCTCATCTTCACCGATGATAAGGCCAATAGCTGCACCAGATTTATCTGCGCGCTTTATTTGTTTCTTTAAATTGCCACCACCGCAATGCACCATAACGCGTTTACCTGGCAAATCTGCTCGCAGCCGTTCGGCAACAGAAAGTGCAGCAAGTTCCGCTTTTTCACCAAGTGCCATCAGATAGATATCGGCGCTGGCCGGCAGCTGAGGTAACAGTTCTAAGGTTTGTAACAACAGCACTAACCGCTCAAGCCCCAGGGCAAAACCAACGGCAGGGGTGGCTTTGCCACCTAGTTGCTCAACCAAACCATCATAACGGCCACCGGCACACACAGTCCCCTGGGAACCTAGCTCAGTGGTGACCCATTCAAATACCGTCTTGTTGTAGTAATCCAAGCCACGGACCAGGCGCGGATTCACGCTAAACTCAATGCCTGCCAGTGTCAGTAATTGTTTCAAGCGGGCAAAGTGTGTTGCGGAATCCTCATCAAGATAATCAGCCAGCTTAGGCGCTGCGGCTAGTATGTCTGCCAGTGCAGGGTTTTTGCTGTCTAATACCCGCAGTGGATTACTGTACATGCGTCTGAGGCTGTCTTCATCCAGCGCCGCCTTGTGCTGCTCGAGATACGCAACTAAAGCATCACGGTATGCAGTACGGGCTTGGGCTGAACCTAAAGAATTCAATTCCAGCTTCACATAGGGCGTAAGGCCGAGTTGTTGCCACAAACGGGCACTGAGCATGATCACTTCAGCATCAATATCTGCACTGGCAATACCAAAGGCTTCAAGACCAAACTGGTGAAACTGCCGGTAACGGCCTTTTTGCGGTCGCTCATGGCGAAACATTGGCCCGGTATACCACAACCGTTGTTCCTGATTGTACAGCAACCCGTGCTCATTACCTGCACGCACACAGCATGCCGTACCTTCAGGGCGCAGCGTTAAGCTGTCACCGTTGCGGTCGGCAAAGGTGTACATTTCTTTTTCGACAATATCGGTAACTTCACCAATTGAGCGCTTAAACAGATCGGTCATTTCCACTATAGGAAAGCGAATTTCGCTATAACCATAGCTAGCCGCCGTTTGGCGCAATACCTGTTCAACATGTTGCCATGCCGGCGTATCCTGCGGCAGACAATCGTTCATGCCGCGAATGGCCTGAATTTGCTTCGACAAAATTACATTTCCATCGGTTTAAATTAAAAAACAGCTGCGATTATAGGCGCAACGGAACCAAACACCAAGCTCGGCTTATTCAACCTGTCGCACGGTAATTTTCTGTTGCAGGTACTCACGCACCTGTTGCTCTAGCAGATCGGCAACTCGCTCGTTGTCCAGCCTTAACTTTTGGCGCTGACCATTGATATAAAACCCGCTTTTTTTACTGGCGCCAGCGACTCCCAAATCAGACACTAATGCCTCGCCCGGTCCGTTCACCACACAACCAATTACCGATACAGTGAGGGGATCCGTGATATCCTCTAACCGCTCTTCCAATTGATTCATGGTTTTAATCACATCAAATTCTTGCCGCGAACAGCTAGGGCAAGCAATAAAGTTAATGCCACGGGAGCGAATTCGTAACGATTTAAGAATATCGAATGCGACTTTCACTTCTTCCACCGGATCAGCGGCAAGCGAAATGCGTAATGTGTCTCCAATACCCTCAGCCAGTAACATGCCCAAACCTATGGCAGATTTCACTGCCCCTGCACGCGCGCCGCCGGCTTCAGTAATACCCAAATGCAACGGTTGCTTAATTTGCTTTGCCAGCAAACGATAAGCCCCTACCGCCAAAAATACGTCTGAAGCTTTAACACTCACTTTAAACTGATCAAAGTTAAGCCGGTCTAAAATATCAACATGTCGCATAGCCGATTCAACCAGCGCCTCAGGCGTCGGTTCACCATACTTTTGCTGAATATCTGCCTCTAACGAGCCACCATTTACGCCAATACGAATGGGGATATTATGATCGCGTGCGCAATCGACTACTGCACGGATGCGGTCTTCCCGGCCAATATTGCCCGGATTAATCCGCAAACAATCTACGCCATATTCTGCCACTTTCAATGCAATGCGGTAGTCGAAATGAATATCAGCAACCAGAGGAACCGGGGATTGCTGCTTTATCAACTTGAAGGCTTCTGCCGCGTCCATCGTTGGCACTGACACCCGCACCAAATCGGCACCGGCTTTAGCAATTGCTTTAATTTGTGCCACGGTAGCGGCCACATCAGTGGTAAGCGTATTCGTCATAGATTGCACCGCAATGGGGGCATCGCCACCAATCAATACATTGCCAACACGAATTTGCGTACTTATGCGACGTTTTATAGGGTTTTCTGCAAACATGCTTAATCTGACTCAGGAATTGTAAATTTAGCCACTCTACCAGCCGCTAATGCTGACATATCAACAGCCTGCTGATTGAAATTAATCTTCACGACACTAGGGTTTCCCAGGGTAACAGTAAACGGCGCCTTGCCACTTAGCTGCATAATGTAACCTGCTTGTTTGGTACCAAATGCAACCCGGTTGCCATCGGCATCCAAAACGTCAACCCAGCAATTTTCACTAAAACGCATTTCTAACAGATCAACAACAGGTACAAGCTCAATTGCTGCAGATTCGGCGGTATTTTCCTCTGCAGGTACTAATAGTTCTAACATCTCGCTGAACTGTTCCGGTGTGGGTTGCGGCGGTTCAGCTATAACGTCAGTTACCGTTGCGGATATTACCACTTCAGGCTCAGGTACAGGCTGTTCGGCATTGGATACCGTGACTCTGGCGGTTTGCCACCACCAAATAAACAACAATACGACTAGCAGCAAAATAATGCCGTAAGTTAGCCACATAAAGCGGTTTTCCGTTGCCTGCTTTGCAGTACGATTAGAAAACGTCCGCATTGGCTTAGTAATGCTTTGCTCACGACCGCTTTGCTGAGCGTAAGCCGCCATCAAGGGTGATTCAGGTAGCTTAAGCAAGCGCCCATATGCCCTAACGTAACCACGGGCAAAGGTTTCAGGCATGTTATCAAACTGATCTTGCTCTAGCTTAATAACTTGTTCCGGTTTTAAATTAAGCTGTAACGCAACCTGCTGTACGCTAAGCTGGCGCTGTTCTCTGCCTTGCAGTAACATCTGGCCGGCACTGGCAGATACCTGATCTTCGGTTGTCATTGATTAACACTTTCCGGGTCAATAACATATACTTGCTGACCAACCTGTAATTTACTGTTTTCGCTAAGGTTATTCCAGCTTAAGAAACTACTTAACCGGACATTGTAGCGATAAGAAATACCAAACATGGTTTCACCCTCAGCAACGATGTGCATAGGTTCAGAGGCGACAATTTGAACTCTGACTGTTGCGGGCTGTTCATTCAGTTGCTCTTCGCTTACAGGGCCCAACCATATTTTTTGCCCCGTTTTAATAACGGAGTCAGGCGTAAGCTTATTCCAATCCATTAAACGCTGCAGGCGAATATTATGCTGTACAGATATCGCATACAGCGACTCAGCGCTTTGCACAATATGATAATTGGGTAAATCTAATACCTCTGTTGCAACAGCCTGCTCTGAATCTGGCACAGTGGCACGTTCATCTTCCTGTATCTGGGTCTGCGACTTCGCTGTCGCACTTTCTAAATCTTCACTGATTGACGCATCAACCGACGGCATGGGCTCGGTAACCGCTGTGATATCGCTCTGTTCGGTTTGCGCTAAAACGTCTGGCTCAGTTTGCAGAGGTTGGGTTTGCAAGGGTTCAGTTTGCAGATTGTCCTTTTCTGTCACGGCCAATGCTGCCGCGTCTTGCTCTGCTTGCAGGCGTTGCTGTTCTTGCACCGCTAATACTGCCGCGTCTTGCTCTGCCTGCAGGCGTTGCTGTTCTTGCACCGCTAATACTGCCGCGTCTTGCTCTGCTTGCAGGCGTTGCTGTTCTTGCACCGCTAATACTGCCGCGTCTTGCTCTGCTTGCAGGCGTTGCTGTTCTTGCAGCGCTAATACTGCGGCGTCTTGCTCTTCTTGCTCACGTTGCTGCTCTTGTAACACTAATAATGCTGCAGCCTCTTGCTCCGCTTGCTGCGCATCAACAATTTGCTTGTCGTAGGTGTTATCAACGTTTACTTTCTCATCAGGCAAAACATCGACATTCGCCAGTTCTGCAACGGCAGTTTGCGTAACACCACCTAAACTATTAGCAATGTCGCTGGTGGCGTTTTTCAACGCTGCGGGTTCTGCGCCGGCTTTGGCAGGCTGCGACCTTGGTGTCGCTTGAGCAACAGCAACGTTGTCGGTCTGACCACTATCATTTTTACGCCGCACTATCTTTAACTTGGGATTAGCCACAGGGGCTTCTGGTACTTCTGCTTTTACTGCATCATCTTCAGGCAATACAATGTTTGCCATCAGGCTGTCTTTGTACCTTTCACGTAGTCGCTCAAACTCACTGTCTTGCAACTTACCTTGCAATAACAGCCTGGCTTCAGGTGTATCGCTGTAGAGTGTCAGTAGCAATTGTTCGGCGTTACGTAAGGTTTCACGGTCACCATTTTTATCTGCTATAAGGTAACTAAGCAGCACGGTTGTAGCAGAAACCCTTCCTAAACGCTGAATTCGATCTAATTGCGTTTTAGCCTGGCGGTTATCCCCCATCGCATAAGATACCGCAGCTAACATAGTGAGGGAGCTAATTCTGGTAGAGTTATGGCTAATAGAAGAATCCAGAAAACGGTTCGCTTTAACAAAGTTGTTTTGTTGTAACTGACATAGCGCTAGGTTTTCGTAGCTCTCAGCAACACGAATATAGCCAGGTCGGCTAATCGCTTTAAGCAGTAACTCTTCTGACTCTTCATAGCGATTTAACTGACACAGGAAAGCACCAAAGTTATTGTAAGCATCCGCATAATTGCTGTCTTTGGAAATAGACAGCCGAAAGTACTCTTCTGCCTGCTTTAATTCATCAACGCTTTGATAATAGTAGGCTAAGGCGCTATAAACCTCTGCGGAATTGGGCGCAAAACTGCGCGCCCGTTCCAGGTTATATTTTGCCTGTGAGGTGTCGCCACGACGTAAATAGTTCAACCCCAGCGAAATACGGGTGCGAGCCGCTTCAATATTATCAAAGCTACGGTCTGATACCGGCTTATCACTGCCGACATACGTTTGTTCCGATACGCAACCTGATAACACCAGCAAACTACAGAGTGAAATACCAATGAGAACTTTTTGCTTCACCACACCCACTTCCTTGATTTATTGCAGCATTTTTATGTCTATTGGCTGACCTTTTTGCTGCTTTTTAATCAGCCTTTTTGTTCTGTCGATAACATCGCCTACCAATTGACCACAAGCAGCATCAATGTCATCACCACGGGTTTTCCGTACAATAACAGTAAAGCCGTATTCTTGTAAGACTTTGTTAAATCTGTCAATCCGTGAGTTGCTCGAACGCTTGTACGGCGAGCCTGGATACGGATTAAACGGGATCAAGTTGATTTTTGACGGAGTATCTTTAAGCGCATGCGCCAGTTCATGCGCCTGTTCCATGCTGTCGTTAACACCGTCAAGCATGACGTACTCTACTGTGACCTTATCATTGGCCTTAGAGTTCGCCACATAACGCCTTGAAGCCGCTAAAAACTCTTCCATCGGGTATTTACGGTTTACCGGTACCAATTCGTTACGTAATTCATTATTTGGCGCATGCAATGAAATAGCCAACGCAACGTCGATTTTGTCACGCAATAAGTCCAATGCGGGTACCACGCCTGATGTACTTAGCGTGACGCGACGCTTAGATAAACCAAAGCCAAAATCTTCCAGCATCAGCTCCATCGCTGGGACCACGTTATTAAGGTTAAGTAGCGGTTCTCCCATCCCCATCATCACAACATTGGTAACAGGCTTATCGCCAGTATCACCGTAGCTGCCAATAATTTGAGCCACGCGCCATACCTGGCCAATAATTTCTGACACGCTTAGGTTGCGGTTAAAACCTTGCTGCGCGGTTGAACAGAACGAACAATCTAATGCACAGCCAACCTGAGATGACACACATAACGTGCGGCGGTCTTTTTCTGGGATCCAGACAGTCTCAACTTCCTGGCCACCGCTTAAGCCCATAACAAACTTAATGGTACCGTCACTGCTGTCCTGCCGGGTAACCACAACGGGGGCTTCAATAACACAGCGCGTTTTCAGTTTTTCCCGCAATACTTTATTGATATTGCTCATCTTATCGAAGTCATCGATACAGAAGTGGTAAATCCATTTCATTACCTGATCGGCACGGAATGGTTTTTCGCCCATATCGACAAAAAACGCCTGCATTTGCGCACGCGTAAGATCAAGTAAATTAATTTTGCTTTGTTGCTCAGTCATTTGCTGAACACTCCTTACCACAATAAACAATAGCCATAAAACACTGTACCAACATGCACTAAGGGGGCTGCTGCCCCCTTAGTCCGTTACCGCAGGCGATTAACGCTTAACGGGTACGGGCACACAGCTCAGCTTCTGTGAAGAAGTAAGCAATTTCACGTGCAGCTGATGCCGCAGCGTCTGAACCGTGCACAGCATTTTCATCGATGCTTGCAGCGTAATCAGCACGTAACGTGCCCGCTGTCGCATCTTTAGGGTTAGTTGCACCCATGATTTCACGGTTTTTACGTACCGCGTCTTCACCTTCTAATACCTGAACCATTACCGGGCCAGACGTCATAAAAGACACTAAAGCGCCAAAGAAAGGACGCTCTTTGTGCTCAGCGTAGAAACCTTCAGCTTGTTCTTGGCTTAAGTGTAGCATTTTGGCAGCAACGATACGTAAACCTGCTGATTCGAAACGGTTGTAAATTGCACCGATAACATTTTTAGCTACAGCATCTGGCTTGATAATTGAAAAAGTACGTTCTAACGCCATAACAGGCTCCCTGATTAAGTATGTTTATAAACTGAGTGATTAAATTTTAAGGCGGCAAATTATACGCTAGTTGTAAAAAAAAACCTATTTTTGCTGATAAAAAAGCCGCAACATAGTGTTGCGGCTTTTAATGACAGTAGTTTTACACTGTTGCCAGCAATTAGAACGTTGTAACCACTTTAACCGTGCCGTCGACACTACCACTGCTTATATAACCAATGGCATTAGGATCAGCGGCTACAGCGGCCTTAACTGCAGCATCATCTGCCATTTCTTTCGGCGGCGTGCCCTTACCGGTAAACACCAGCTTTGACCAGTAAGCTTTTAGCTGAGCAGATGAACGATTTAATACTTTGCTATCAAATTCGTCTCTTGCAACTTGCCCTTCTGACAAATTCAATGGCGTGGCTTTAGTCCCATCCGCAAAGCTAGAAGCACGGCCTAAAAATAACCGGTTTAAATCGTCTGCGGAGACAACGTTAGCGTTAGCAGGATTTACAATCACCGCAATGTCTGCCTGCACGCCAAAACTCAGTACAAAAACCAATAGAGCTATTTTTTGTATCATCACGCTTCTCCTTAAAAGACCAGATCTACGCCTGCTACCAATAAGCCAACACGCGTATCTAACAGCTTATTTTTCTGCGAGGTATACTGAAGTTTAAATGCCGCCGAGGAATGAAAGTCATACCTCAAACCAATGTTTAAGGTATCGGCTTCTTTTGCCTGACTTTCCACGGTAGCAACAGCCCCAAAATATAATGGCGCTAAAGGTGTGCTAGCAAGATTTTGATACGGTTGGTAAATCTCCGGCTTAGAATCATGTCGCTCCCATTCATGCGAGATGTATGGCGTGATACTTCCTAAACGGTACGCAACAGAAATAAAGTAATTTTCCCGGTTGGCAAATAAGGTATTGTCTACTTCTGTACGGTTATATTCCGCCACAATAACTAAGTTTTCCCGATCTATGCCAGCCCCGATGCCAAAAAAGGTGCCCTTGTCTTTATCAAAGTCAATTTCTTCTGCCAGCGCAGCAAAGCCATTAGCATTTAACGCCCCCAGTAGGTTATTCGCATCCTGATTAGCAAAGGTCAGTGAAGCATCCGCGTTATAATACGCTATACGAAAGTTATACCAATCCCGGCTTAGCTCCCAACTTGCGCCGACAAAACCATCCAGCTGGCCATCGCCCAAACCAGTAGTACCGTCATAGCCGCCATACATTGCGATCAACGTCGAGTCAAAACCGGCAATAATATCTGTACGATAAACCGATATACCCTCGATGTTATCAAAGCCCAAACCATAGACGCTGCGGGGCACCCTAGACCAGTCATAGGCATAACCCACGTCTTTGTATTCTGAATACTTATAAAAAGGCCCTCGTAAGCGCCCTGCGTTTATCATGGTGTTGTCGTTTAACTGGTAAGTGATGAATGCCCATTCAAAACCAATATCAAAGTCGTTGTTCCCGCGCCCCATTAGCTGGGCGGTTACCGACAGTTTTTCGCCCAGGTCAGAGCGAACTTGCAACGCCATTAAACTTTCGTTCTTAAAATCTAAATCATTGGTGTAGCCATAAAGTTCATCATCGCTGTCCAGTGTCATGCCCGCTTTAATTGATGCAAAACCATTGATCTGCACTTCAGCGTGAGCAGGCGCAATTAGCAAGCCGGATACGGCAAATGCAATAAGAGATTTTTTAAGCATAGTTGCTCCGTCATTATCGTTGTCTAGAACAGACTAGCTTATAGTGCGCGAATCTGCCCTGTGTTTAGTATTTATTATTGTTCTAAGTCTTAGAATAGACATAAAAAAAGGCCCTTGCAGGCCTTTTAATATTGTGAGGGTTAATGGCCTTCACTGACCATATTTACCGTATATTTCGGTATCTCCACCACTAAGTCTTCATCCGCTATTCGCGCTTGACAGCCCAAACGTGATTCCGGCTCTAAGCCCCAGGCTTTATCGAGCATGTCGTCCTCGAGTTCATCACTCTCATTAAGTGAGTAAAACCCCTCACGAACGATGACATGGCAGGTAGTGCAAGCACACGATTTCTCGCATGCGTGTTCAATGGAGATACCGTTGCGAAGTGCAACATCAAGCACCGTTTCACCAGTCTTAGCATCCAGGGCTGCACCGTCTGGGCACAGTTCGCCATGGGGTAAAAATACGATTTGTGGCATTTGTTATACCTCGTCCACGTTGTGGCCTTTGAGCGCAGTTCGGATAGACTGATCCATGCGTCGAGCGGCAAAATCATCTGTTAAAGTATTGGTGTGTTCAATAGCCGCTTTAATCGCTGCAGTATCATCACCCTGTTTCACCTGTGCAAGGCGA
>Ga0100392_1003797_pt1 | contig 13719 bp, 11 predicted proteins | sample CryGeymeta201516_FD_81548 | JGI IMG/M metagenome (GOLD analysis project Ga0100392, IMG submission 81548) | Groundwater microbial communities from Crystal Geyser aquifers in Utah, USA - Crystal Geyser metaG 2015-16 | ecosystem: Environmental > Aquatic > Deep subsurface > Groundwater | place: USA... | reverse complement strand
TAGTACTAGCAGCTAACTACTGTAGCTAGTAGTACTCCGAGTAGTAGCTACTGTACTACTAGTAATAGCTACTAGTCTACTCGAGTAGCTACTACTATTACTACTACAGTAGCTACTTTAGTAGCTACAGTAGTAGCTAGTAGAGTAGTACTCCGTAGTAGAGTAGAATACTCTAGCATACTAGTAGCAACAGTAGTAAAGAATAGCATCAATTTTTATTAGGGGTTGGGACCATAACATTCTTATCATGCAGGTAGCATAGGTAGGGTCAAGGGAATCGAGGATTCAGATTTAGGCAGAATCGGTTGCACACACACACACCCACTCAATTACAGTACATGATGCGAATAAAACAACTCTTTTCCTCCTCACATCCAAGCAACTCTGATGAGATTCACTTTTGCGAATGAATGAATTTGGCCGAATCGAATCCCTCCAATTTCAACCCATCCTATCCTCGTCTAGCTAGTAGTAGTCTACTGTCCTCTACAAATAAAAAAATAAAAAAATGTCCTCTGGTAATGACAATAAAAGCACCACATGAAGATATTACTACCAGGTACTAATACTCTGGAGTTAGGAATGACCTACTAAACTAGACGCGTGGTACAAATTAAGCCGCGAGCAAGGAGCATTATTATTTTTAATCTGGTCCACTTATCCAAGTAGTTAATCTGAAACTTCAGGAGTATCGTACTGTACGCAGCAGTACGCAGGAATACGGAATACTGCAAATCCTGAACCAAGAACAAGAGATGTCTGCTCGCGAGCAGTCTTCTGATGTAGGGCAACCCCCTGACGGGGGCCTCTCTGATTTTAATATCACTATACCAGCTAATAATAATGACAGACAGCAAGAAGATACGGATATCCTTTCCCGTCCCATCTTGGTCGGATACGCCTTTGGTCCCAAAAAGATGAGCACGATGGGAGTCGTCATGGCAGAAGCTAGTCAGACGGCACTGTCGACGTTGGCGATGACAGTTCTGGTCGAGAAAGCTGACGAATGTGATTTTGCTGGAGATAACGAGCATCGATGTGATCTAGTGTACGCGCAAGACGCAGACGAACACGACCAACAACGAGATGAAAGCAGCAGAAAGGCTCCTTTGCAGATTTCTGTCCCAGAATTACCCGAACAAGAAAAGGAAGATTCTTTTAGTGCTGTTGGAAGTACGAATAGTGTGGATTCCAAGCAAGCACAGATAGCCATGGTTTCTTCTTCCAACAGCTCCTCACGAGTGTCGTGTCAGCCTCATCGCAAGCTAAAGGATGCTGCTGCTGCTGCTGCTCCTACCAAATCCAAATCTACGGCACGCATAGTGATGAGTTTAGATTCTTACGATGGAGGGCTTCAAAATATTGTCCGATATCTACACTCATCGTGTTCCTCCGTGGGAACCAATTCCACCAACACGACCCTCTTGACCATCGGCACCTCTGCTATGGCGTCATCTTTGGCCGGCACGGCTGGCGGAAGCAACAAATGGGGAGCCTCTTCTTCCTATTCGGGCCGAGGATCTTCGACAGGAGACTGTCAGCACCAACGTCTTAGAGTTTCCTTTGTGCCACTGGACCCTGATTTTCCGCTGGAAGAACAGCACGGAGCCAAAATGGATATCATTTTGCACAAGCTGACGGAAGATATTTTGTGCTTGTCCAGGTATTCTCCTCTTTATCCAGACTTGGTTCCTTCGTTGGGTTCCACAGATGAGGCCTTCGAAGCTGTGCTGGAGGCGATGAATCTAGAAAACGATGCCCACGAGGCCATTCGACGTGTTCATCGGCTTATGCAATACCAAAAGAGGAGACCCGATTGCTCTTTGGTGGATGATCCTTCCAAGGTGTTGACCCTCATGTCGCGCTCAGATATTGCACATGCGCTTTCAGAGTGTTTGGTCGGGGTTTCTAGTAAGAGTGGAATACCGGTGTCATCTCCGAAGTTTGTCGTTTGGGATCAGCAGCATAAGGCTAAAAGGGATCCTATCGAATTGTTGGCGCAACTCCTTAAAAATGCCAAAATGTCGTATCCGCTGATTGCCAAGCCTCTGCAGGCTGCTGGAACAAAGACAAGTCACTACATGACTGTCTTATTAAATGAGTCTTCTCTGAAGCATATAGGCGCGTCATCTTGTTTGCTACAAGAATATGCCAACCATGATGCCGTCCTGTACAAGGTTTACGTCCTCGGTAACAACGTGCGTGTCTACCAAAGGCCTAGTCTACCGAATTTACCCCCTCTGGCTATCATTGCGACCCAGAAAAGTAGTGGATATAGTCCAAGCTATGTTGACTTTGATTCGCAGAGGCCATATCCAAGATTGTCGGCGTTCGGGGTCTCGGAAGGCAGCCTACCGAGACGAAATTCGCCTCCCTTCCTGGCGTCACTGACAACGGCTCATACGTCATCATCGCCGAGCAAAAGCGCCACCACCATAGGTGATAATCATACAATTGCAGTGACGGCGGAGGAAGTTCAACCCATTGTTGATACGCTTATGGAAGCATTTGGGTTAGAGTTGTTCGGATTTGACATTTTGATTACTCCTGGAGAATCAAAGGAGGAACGGCAAATGCTTGTCGTCGATGTCAATTACTTTCCTTCGTACAAGGAAGTGTCGAACTTCCCTTCATTACTGGCGCAGTACTTAACACAGCGAGCTGTTGATAGTAGAAGGCGGAAACCTCAAAGTACATGACTCGGAAAGAATCAAGTGTTTTGGAAGTATAAAATGTAGAAAAGGTTGTATTATATTACAGATAATAGACCATCAATTGGGAATCCAGCCTTAGTTAGCGCTGTATGGTAGAGGTTTATTGCAATAAAAGTTGCCTGCTGCTCAACTAGTAAGAGTCTTGCTCAGCAGACGAGACGCTGCATATATTACTTCAAACGAGGGTGTTGGGACGCTGGTTGACAAGAATCACCATTGCTGCCCTCTGCTTCCCGTTGTCGTTTGATGGAATGCAAGTGCTGTTCAACCTGTTCAGGAGTTCCATCAGGATTCAAGAGCATCCATCGCGCCTGTTCTTCCAGGTATGAAGAAACTTCTGGCCCGCGTGGCAAGTTCAGAGCGGCAATCACTGCTTTGCCATTCAACAATGGTTTTGTCTTCCAGCATTCTTCTAAATTCAAACTTAAAATCGTCTTGTACGCCGAAGCTGTGAGTTTGATCCAGTCAACAGCATCAGAAGATGCCATGGACAGATCCTGTTCTCGCATCTTGACAATGCAAGCAAGTAGCAGAGTGGTCACCCAGAGCTCCTTTGTCTCTCGAATTACAAGTCCAGCCTCTAGACGGCATATCTTCAGCGTTTCGTTAGCTCCATCCGTTTTCAACGGGTGTTGCTCTGCCAAGTCTGCCAAAAATGTAGCCATAGGATCAACATTGTTCATTATCTTTGCAATATCTTGTGTATCCTTAGTCTTGAATTTAATGCCCTCACGGAACATAAAGGTCGTAACGCCAAGTTGTTTACCTGTGGAATTTTGAATGTTTCCCTTTTTCCTTTCTTCATAAAGCAAACGCCGAAAGGGCAAAAGAAATGCGGCAAGTGGAAATAACCTTTCATCCAACAGCGATGCTGTCTTTGGTAATTCTCTATGCAACTGGTGAACTTTGGGCAAATATTCCAGCAATTGCTGTGCTTCTTCCCAGCCCATCTCTCTTAAATGACTCATAGAATCGTGGTCGCCATGATAGTTATGTCCCATGATTTCGCCATGAGGATGACTTGTAATTTGTGTTGAATTCATCACTTCGCCCGTCGTTGGGAAACAAAAGACGCATCCAGCGAGGTTGAGCTGGCTGATTGTCGCAAGGGCTCGTTGTGGATTCGCACCTTTGCCTGTTAGCATGCCTTCCAATTCCTTGCCTACTCGTTCTCGACTGACTTTAACTTGCAAGGCCTTGTGAATTTTTGGATTCATGGCCACGGACTTCAATTCATCGTCCAACTTGAGCTGGTACCGTACCGCAAATCGAATGGCCCGCAAAACACGGAGTGGATCATCTTCAAACGTCACTCCAGCGTCCACGGGCGTCACAAGACGCCGTTCGCGCAAATCTTGCAGACCCCGTCTCGTCCAATCCTCAACTTGTTTTGTTTTCAAGTTATAAAAGAGCGAATTGATGGTAAAATCTCGCCGTTGGGCATCTTGGAAAGGTGTTCCCATTTGGACTCTGGGTATTCGAGAGTTTTCGTCATAAATTTCATCGGCACGCAAGTGGCAAATATCAATATCAATCCGATGCACTTTCATGGTGGCTGTTTCCAAATGTTTGGATGCGGCTGGGTTGGCAGCGATGACTCCTATTTTAGGATACTTTGTCTGACACCGGGCTGGGTGCGACAAGGGCAAACTTAAGAGATATTTTTGAATCAATCTGGCAAAAGAAAGGCCCATCAAATTATCCAGCGTAATATCTACATCATGAGAGGGCAATCCCAAAATTTTGTCGCGAACCCAACCTCCTGCAACGCGAACTTCGAGTGGCCGGGGCAGAGCATCACTCGCCTTACTGCTACTGGTATTGTCAGCATCATTCATGGCTGCGTCGCCGTCGCCGTCGGCCTCGTCATCATCGAGTGTAATCTCTCCTCGTTCGTAGGCTTCCGTGGTGTTGATAAGGGTATCGAACAACTGCTCTTCGTCGTGATCTATTCCCAAACGGACGGTAGTTGTATTGGAAAGAGACTCGAAGGCTCCTGGTAGCGCCTTTTGGAACTCTTCTGAACTGATACTTGCTTGACTATCGGGTAGCGAGTAGATCTCGGTGGGGATAATTACACCGTCATCGGCCGCCGTCGGTTCGCTTTCCAGCACGGAGGATGCAGTTGGTTGTTCCATAATTACCACACGATTACCTTCTGTAGAAGGAACGGCCGAAGAAAACAGGAAATGATGTGGGCTGAAAAAAGGTTTGTTCAATTTAATAGTAGTAGCCGTAGTACCAGACAGTAAGGCTTGGGAGAACGACAAAGCTGTCAGAAACAAATACCAGAGAAAAGCAACGAGACGCGACGACTGCATTCAGCAGATCTAGTAAGGCAGGGAAAGCTTTTAAAGCTTGGGTTTTGTCAGATGTTGCTACTGCTGTACGATTGCTTCAATCTTTCCATCGTCGTCCGAAGGTTTCTCCTGTTCTGTGTTGCTAGCGAAAAAAAAAAATGTTTAAGTTCTCTTCTACTCGTAGTAGTCTAGACCTAGTAGGTCTTTGACAGGTCTTGTAGTAAATTTACTAGACGACGAGTGATGATTACTATTGATGATGAGAGATTGTGGAGCACCACCTGGAACAGTTGGTGTTTTCGGACAAGTGTGCGCATCCATCTATCTTCATGGCGACTCCTACACCCACGATCACATTGCGGGTCAACCAATAGTATAGTTGTTACTCCAGAGTATTACTTTGGTTTTAGTTTAAAAAGCTTGGATTGTGACAAGCCAACAAAGTTTGACCAAAGTAACACATCTTATTATTTATTTCCTGTTCCAAGTAAGTCACTATTTCAGAGACAATAAAATGGAGTGCCATTTCCATCGTCGTCGGTCAGTAGATAGGAGCTGCTTTTCTACATGATATTATTTCTCTTCGGTTTCTTGCCCAACTGTTCAGGAGCAAACTGTAGAAATTGAATGAATATGATTGTGAATAGAAGAGATAAAACGTTCCTATGTACAGGTTGGATGCTTTCGCAAAAGCAATTTCTCTCTAGCGCGATCCGAGGTCAGTGAATTGGACTATTTTAGAACAACGGTTGGAAAAAGAAGGGAGTCTCATTGATGACGGGTGTTCGGTAAAGCGCTTCCTGTACAACAAATCCCAGGACAGCCATCATGGCAAGACGTCCGTGCTTGAGCTCCTTTGTTTGCAAATCCATTTGACCTTTGGCATCGGATGGGAAAAGGCCCAATGGGTCGAATCCGCAGTCACCAAGAACGTAAGCTTTTCCATTGTCCTCCTTGGCGCCGATATTGGCAAGCTCTACAATTCCAGCCAACAGCACAACAGCGACCCAGTAGAGGGGATCAATCTTTCCCAGGCCTCCATTCAAAAGAGATGGGGCTGCTCCCGAGGATGTAACGGCAGGAGGAAGTCCGGCAGCGTTTGCAATGCTCTGATCCCAAAGCTCAGAAAGAGGCCATCCAATCACAGCTAACATTGCCAAACGGCTGTGCTTAATTTCAGCCTCGCGCATGTAAATCAAATTAGACATTTCGTCTCCGGCAAAATTAAATGGGCTGCAATATATATAAGGGTGGAGAAATAAAAAACAACAACAAAAAATGCATTAGTTGGACATCCGACTTGGCACCACCAGCATTTAAAAAATGAGATTCACAAGTGTACACGTACTCGAAGCCAACATCTCCAGCGAGAGTTCCATCCAAAAGTTTGGGACGGGCGACAAAGGGAATTGCTTTGGACTTTTCTCCTTCGTCTTTGCCAGCAGCTAGCTGAGTCGATTGACGGGCAACACTGGAAGACGGAGCAAAAGCGGAAGCTCCAGCGAAAAGAGAAACAAGAGCAAGAGTAATCTTCATTGTATTTAAATTAATTTAATTTAATTTAATTTGTTGAGAGACCTGAGGTACAAAAATGATGAGAAAATTGTATGCTCAAAACTGTAAAAAGACGTGAGAAGAAATAATGTTTTGGTTTTGATTTTTAGATGTGCTGGTGTGAAAAATGTGTTTGAGTGACTCAGCTGCCTTGTTACGCATACCACTACTATTGTGACTCAGTACTTGCTGACGAGTCACGAGAGAGACTTGGTTCAAATTAGACACGAATGAATATCATCGACAACAGTGAATGCTGCAAGCTCCAACTGGCGCTTGCTTGAATGCAATAATAGTGACTATTGACCTCATCTTTCTTTTCTGATACGTAATACGTAGCATCTGTGACAGATCCTTTGATCCTGATGAATAGATAATAATACTCTTACTGGTCTTCGTAGTATGAAGATATCAAAATGATCTTATTCCACAAACGCTTACCGCTACTGCTCCTTGCATCTTCTGCCGTGGCTTTCTCGCCGCCTTTCTTCAACGTGTTGAAGTCTCAGAGACGATCATCTGGTTTGGCTCTAAAGCTATCGGAACAGAATCCTCAACCCTGGAAAGGAGAAGTGGTGGCCAACAGTGCCAATGGAGGAATTCGTGGTTGCTCTGTGGAACCTGTAGGTGGACCACCTACCGTCGAATGGACTATTACCATTGATGGGTACGTGTGATGTAATTCTGTTTCATTCTCTTTTACCGTTGTTTTGGAATGCCCCTCAAGAATCTTTGATTATTTCTCACAACAAATAATGCAAATCCTCGCAGGGAAGAAGCAGATTTGGGACGCTTCAGTGAAGCCATCTATAAAAAGATTACCACCGATGCTAAGCAGGAACGATTTCAAGGATTTCGACCCGGCACAATTCCACCGCATTTGTTGGGCACTTACAAAGCCTTTGCCATGGACGAATGCGCCCGAGAAACAGTGCTGGAGGCTATGCAACAAAACAATATTCGACCCTTTGACGATGCTCGAAGTCAAATTGAAATGGATACATTTTTCATTCCACCTCCAAAAACAAAAAAGAGCAAGCAGAAAAAAGTTAAGAAGAAAAAGCAGGGCGACGAAGAAGAAAAATCGTCCGTTGTAGAAGAGCAGGAAGATCAGAAACCAGAATGGCGAGCATTCAATACTATGAAGGAGGCTTTGGATGCGGGCTGGCAACCTGGTCAAAGTTTCAGCTTTGTGGCCCGAAAGGTCAAGGGACAGAAAGTAAAACCTGATGCTGACGTTCAAGGGGCCTCACCTCTCGGCTTGAACTACTGAGCTAAACTTCGCACGGCAGCCAATTTGAACAACCATTTTCGTAGTCGCATATTTCTTCGAAAAACATAACGAATCCTCCAGCAATATGATAACCGCATACTTACGACAACCTTTTATGTTTACAATGGAATTCGGACATCGCTAACAAATGTGCCGCGGATGAATAAAGCGACCGGCGATGCGACGCGATGCGATACGTCGATCCGGGAAAGTAGTTTTCTTCGCTGGTAAAGACCGTTGCTACCTGTAGTATATTTTTAGACAGTATGCGAAGCGCCAGCAGAAGCTATGACGTACTCAGCGCTGAAGTACTGTACTGCTAGTGTGCCAGCTTCTACTGCGGTCACAGCGTCATCTCTCGTCCAGGCCTCTACACCAGGACATTTCCGAATCATTTTTTTGGTGTGCGCGCTGAATACCATGTTCTGTGTTCTTCATCTGGACCAGTCGTGCGCTGGTGTGGGACTTAAACACTTGTCTTCTCATTGCATGTGCCATTTTCAACCTTCATTCACGCCGCGCGAAGCCTGGGACTCGAGAAAGCCTCTTTTGGCGTGAATTTATTTTCTCCAATTTATTAGAACGATCTTCCATGATACGCGCATTTTCTTATGGTACAACTAGACTGCCTGGGCACCAATCAGAGAGATGGACAAATTTGTCGGGATACCGGCGAAATGAACGAAGCACTCAACAGTCAGTCGTTTGAAATCGATCGTTTCAACTTTCAGGTGAAGACGATAGAGTCTACTGGACGAGCTAATAGGGAAAAAAGACGACGGGCTCCAGTGTAGAGTACGTAACAAACTTCCAGCAAGAATAAACGCGATGCTTTGCGATGACTATTTTTTCAGCGCCGGCAGTCCAGGGAAAGCCAACCAGGGATAAAAAAGGCCGTAAAAAGAAAACAACACGGTAGTAGTAGTCAATTCATTGATAAAGCCTCTTAAGTCTATCGGCTTTCTAAAATGCATCTCAGCTGTGTATAACTAGCTAGTAGTATCCTGTGCGAATAGAAGCAGAAAAGCTACGAATGCAATACTTGCACCCCCCCCACTATTCTACTTTTCTCTTCTGCTGCACGTCGTGGTGTTTTATAACCTTTGTAGTCTTTTAGATCAAACTGCAGCAGTAGGTGTAAACTTTCATACATAAGAAGGTCCCTGGTCAGACGTACAAGATGGAGCACATGCTTTGACACAAACGACACCAGACTGGTAATGGGTACTGTACTCGAGTAAAGCATACTACTAATAATGAGACGCAGCGCAGTTATAAAAAAGGCCTCCGTCATCAATCGTATTTTCCAGTTGGAACATTCCTCAACCCTATTTTAATTTCACCCGAGGCGACATTACTTCTCACATGGCTAACACTCCAGGCGAACTAAAAATGCTTGTTAGCCACATGTATGGCTCAACGGTTCGTGGTAGCACGGTATCACGATTCAGACCAAGTAGACGGAAACTTCTGGCCTAACAAAGAATCAGCTTTTTACCATCCCGTGAATACTTAAGAAGCAAGCCACCCGGTCAAACACACTCTTCAGCGCTAAACTCCACGGCTAACACAATTGAAGCGAAAGCATCAAAACTCGGAAGCCATCACTACTCTATCTCTCATAAAGAGAGAGTTCAAGCCGAACGGGTGAAATTAATTGTAGCTTCCACGCTGGCTAGGTTCTATTGTTTAGTCTTGACACCGGCACCGTGTGTTCCATTCATAACTTTAAAAAGCGATTCATATTCATTGCCACAAGATATCTTATAGAGTAATAAACAACCATCTTTGGACATAGTACGATATTCGATCGTGCGTCTTTTGCAAACAGCAATTCAAACACAAGCCTATTCCCCCCTTCCCTTCATCGTTTGCGACTTTGGTGTGCCGCTGGATCTTTTCAGTAGCACACTCAATACAGCAGAACGATCAAGATTGTGAACTCGGGAAAGGTAGAGCGGATTTCATCGGCGTTGAAATCCTGCCTTGATCCCACAAAGTGTGCTTCGAGTCTCTGTCGTTTGAGAGAAGAAGCTATGCCCTACCAGAGTCGGGGCTTTTGGTGCTGCGAATATTGTAAACTAAGTCTGGATTCCTTTGAAGACGCCAAACAACACGAGTTGATTGAATGCGACAAGAACCCCAACAAATCGCAACAACAGCAACAGCAACAGGCACAGATACATCAGCAACAACAACAACAACAGCTATATGCCCAACCACCACCACCGCCACCGCATTACTACCAACAACAGCCACAGCATCCTGGGTATTATCCACCAGCTGGACCAATGGCACCCCTTTCAAGCGCCTCTGTGAAGCAGCAGGAGGCCAGTGCTTATGAACTTCAGTTTGCATCTAGGTTGGCTCCTTTAATGGGGGCGAATGAAGCTAGCAATGCTATGAGTGAAGGTGATGCCATGGCATGTCAGGGTATCGAAGTTTTCGAAGCAAGCGAGACGGAAGCATCAGACGAAGAGCTACTATCACAGCTTCCCACGCTGACTGCCGGCAACATTGGCATTAGATGCAGCTACTGTGCCAATAGCAGTTCCAGCTCGGATGCTGCCAGTCCCAAGGAAATGACTGTCTTCCCTGCCAGTATGGAAACCATGGCAGATAGTGTCAGAATCCTATCCGAGTCGCACCTGGGAAAATGTCGTCTGATACCTTCATCAGCCCGAGAATCACACCGACAAGCAGCCGAGAAACGAAAGATAAATAATGAACAGGAACGGGGTTCTTCCTGGCAAGAAGACGAACGGAGCCTCTTGGCCCTAAGAGAATGGTGTCACCGATTTTGTCAGCGTCAGGGGATTGTTGACAAGGGACCGAACGGTGCAGGTTTAATTTTTCTGCCATATTATGCTCCCGTCGGGGCACCTATGTACAGCGATATTCTCGGACCACCATCTCGTCGACGAGATCGAGCTGCCATGATGCCAGGGGACTACCGCGGCCCCATGGGAGGATACGATGCGTATGGTGAAGGCTACTATGCAGCACAGGATACCATGGCACAAGGTCCAGATGGGCCGGAAGGACAGCAGGGAATGTCAGCTGTTCAACAGCAGATGCCACCAATGGACATGGAGAGCCTTCCGTTTTACCAGGAACCTAATGGGTGTTGGTCCTGCAAGTACTGCAGTCACTTGCCTCCGCCTTACCGGCAGCCCCAGTCGATGTGGGGCGCGCCGAATCATGTGCCACCTCCACCTCAATACATGGACCAGCACTTGACGATGTGTCGTTCCTATCATCACTCCATTTCGTCTCAACCGATGTTTCCGGGCAGCTCTCAGGGACAGGTGCCTTTCATGGCGCAAGCTTTTCCTGGTGCTGGCATGGGTGGTCCTCCCCAACTGGGTGGTTGGGAAGGAGGTGGACCTCCTCAGGCTCAATCCATGTCGTATACAGCAGAGAGTCCTGCCTCGCCGTTTCCACAGACACCACGACAGAGTGGAAGAAATAGTGCAGCTTTATCCAGCTCCCCGACGCTGAAGGCACGTCGACCAGAGTCCTCCGATGCAGCTGTACAGAATGCGATTGCTTTATTGTCGGCCGCCGATCGAGAACATCCCTATAGTCCTGGTGTCCATAACGACGAGGGGCCACTGGTCCTGGACGAAGACCAATTGCTGCTGACAGACTACTTTTTTCACCTCATGAAGCAGCTCCGCCTCTGTCGCTTTTCTGAGGCTGACAGGAAAACTCGCGGTGGGAAACGAGAGAAGATTGTTATCGGGTTTGGAGGACTGCAGTGCATTCATTGCTCTGAGGCAAACAATACTAGAAAATTCTTCTGGAGCAATGTCGATCGCTTGGCCAATAGCTTTGCCGAGATCCCTGGGCATGTGTTGAAGTGTCGGTCCTGTCCACAGCAAACCAAGGATGCTCTTTTGCAGTTGAAACAGATGCACCCAGAGCAAATGGCACGACTACCAAGAGGATCTCAAAAGGTGTTCTTTAGACGAATGTGGAGACGTTTGCACGACGACGACCCTGAAGCACCGAGTCCTGAGCAAGAAGCTATCCCACCCAGAGCGACAAGCGCTGGCTCTCCTCAGGATTCATCAGGCGACGCAAAAGTCCCTGCATTGCAGACGAAAGGATCGGGCAATGATTCATCTCCCGGTGCGACAACAGGAAGTGAAGAGAGCATCTTGCTGATGCAGCGATCGACCACGGAGGCCGCAAAAGTACTGGCGGATTCTTCGTCTTTGCCACCGTCGCCAAATTCCCGGGTCTTGCTAGCTATCCCCGAAGATAAGGAATGGCTCTCCGATACGGATTGCTTTATCAGGCGCCAAGTTGAAGTATTCTGTGCCAGTGCTGATGACGTTGACGTGGCTCGCAGTGACCGTAAGTTTCCTATTCACGAGGGGCAAGTGGGAATCCGTTGCATTCATTGTGCTCTGTCCAAACAAGGGGCTCGCGGATCAGCTGTGGCCTATCCTTTTTCTGTCAGCGGCATTTATGAATCTATTCGTGAGTTTCAACGTTTGCATTTAGACGCGTGCGAGAATTTGCCTGCTGAGCTCAAGGTCAAGCTCTCTGATTTGAAGGGGTCGACATCACTTAGTTCGGTGCTTCGCAAGTACTATGTTTTGGCTGCTAAAGCTCTTGGCTTGAAGGATACAAAGAACGGCATAAGAGCCGGCGCTGGCTCTGTTCCCATCGGCTCTCAAGCTGCCTTTGCTTTCTCTGACAGCACGGTCTCGGAAGAGATGCGGAGTTCTAAGATGCCTTCATCGTTTGGCGAGAGATCATCTCCGGAGAACCTCAAACGAAAATCGGAAAGCCCAGATAGTTCAGCGGCAAGTAAGCGTCCTCACTCGTGAAAGGCTACCATAAAGACCGGATGGACCTTTTCCTCCTCGCCGTCATTATTGTCCCCGGTCATGGATTTCTCGGGAATGAAATTATGGCTTTATTTATTTTTTGGGGAACTTTACGATTTTTAAGCTTGCTCAACTTATCTTTCATTAGCCTACGTTTTAAGTTTTCAGCATGTACTAGGAAAAAGCTTCCTTGGTATGCCTGGGGCCTTTAGGTCGACTATTGTAGTAGTCATGGGTGAAGTTGTATGAGAGCAAGAGCGTATATCCTAATGGGTAGATGCCACTGCTTTTTCCATCTGCAACATATCAGAGCATTCACAATATCTTCGACGATTGACTTGATGCTGCCCCTAAACCCCTCCTACCTGTGATCTCTACCGACATTTCGAACAGGTTCACATCGCCTTCCGTAATGATGTCACATTTCATCGGCTTGTTGTTGGCGATTTGTATGTGTTTCTGTGTGACCAATGACAGAGAATGAGTTGTAAAACATGGGTTCTCGTGTAAGACACTTGTCGTAATTCATTAGATTGCAAGGAATCTGGAAATTTCAATGCATACTGCATACTGCATACGGTTACTCTCACCTCTCACCACAACTGCACTCAGCACAGCACAGCACAGCACAGCAAACTCACCTGTACGACTTCCATAACATCTCGCTGTAAATCATCCATGTCCACGCCTGCTAGCAAATTCGATCCCCGCTGTGAGGCCAAGATAACACCCAGTCTTTCCTTTGCCACGGACCTTGTGGATCCCTTGGCAGCTGTAGCTTTGCTACCACTGTTCATTATCCGCGAAAGAAATGACATTATTTGATGATGTGACGGAAACTAGCAACTGATCCCTTTTACCAACCAGTTGTCGCCGAACGCGTTTCTTATCGAGATATGCAATAACTAACAAAGTCTATTGCATATTGCATGTGTGATTATTTATTATTTTTTGTCACGTTGCTTCAATGGAGAGAATAGCATGCTTCGACCCTATCCCTATTTATGCTGTAGAACAAAAGTATTAGATAGTGCTAC
>Ga0100392_1003789_pt1 | contig 13734 bp, 10 predicted proteins | sample CryGeymeta201516_FD_81548 | JGI IMG/M metagenome (GOLD analysis project Ga0100392, IMG submission 81548) | Groundwater microbial communities from Crystal Geyser aquifers in Utah, USA - Crystal Geyser metaG 2015-16 | ecosystem: Environmental > Aquatic > Deep subsurface > Groundwater | place: USA... | reverse complement strand
GAAGTCCCGGTGCGACTTCGGCTCCGTCTGGGAGAATACCCTCTGTCCTACGTCTGCTGCACGCCTGCCGGGGAAGTTCCGCGAACTTCCACTTCGGTGTGTTCCCAACCTTCGCGGGTATACGTTGACCAGTCCAACCCCCAGGCTTCGGACGCTGGCGAGGGAACAGCTCAACAGCCGTTCCAGACCATCAACCGTGCGGCCAGGGCGGTGACGGCGGGGGAACGCGTTCTTGTCAAAGCGGGAATCTATCGCGAGGAAGTGCAGTTGCTCCGCGGCGGCGAGGGTCCCGACAGGATGGTCAGCTTCGAGGCGAAACCCGGTCACGCAGTGATCATCCGCGGGTCGTGCGTTCTGCCCAAGGCGTGGAGACCATCGCCCAGCCCGCCGGCCGCGGCTGCGCCTGCGCTGTGGACGCTCCGGCTGCCGAAAGCGGAGTTCGCCAAGTGCAACCCTTTCTCACTTCGGAACCTGGACGAACGCGACGGCCACACTCACCCGTGGGAAGCGTCGGAAGCGGGCGCCAAGACGGCGCCGTACACCCACAGGCGGGGTCTGTTGTTCCAGGAGGGCCGGCGGCTACGGCAGGTCACCCATCGCGAGGAGCTGGCCGGTGAGGAGGGAACCTACTGGGTGGAGGACGACGGCTGGGTGCTCCATGCTCGCCCGTTTGGAGGGACCGACCCCAACACGGTGCTGATGGAAGCCACCAACCGGAGGCAGTGTTTCGCGCCCAAAGCGCCGGGCGTATCCTCCGTGCGGCTGCAGGGCTTCCTGATCGAACAGGTCGGCAACGCCTTCTCGTATCCGGTGGAGGCCGCCGTTTCGCCGAGTGGCGGGCGCCACTGGATCATCGAGGACAACGTCATCCGGCACGTCAACGCGGACGGGATCAACTTGGGTGGCTATGTCTGGATCTGGGGAGGGGATCGAGCGTCCACCAACGGCTGGGACTGCTTCGTGCGCCGGAACACCCTCGCCGACTGCGGCGTCAGCGGCCTCAAAGGACTCACGCCTGTCAACTGCGTCATTGAAGACAACGTCCTCGACCATATCGGTTGGCAGAACGTCGAACTCGGATACGACAACGGAGGCATGAAGCTGCTGGTGTGCAAGAACGCCCTGGTCCGGCACAACCTCGTTCGGGACGTTGTGGCGGGCCCCGGCATCTGGCTGGATTGGGACAACGCCAACTGCCGGGTGAGCCAGAACGTCGTGGTGGACGTACAAAGCAAGGGAGGCGGCATCTTTCTCGAAGCGTCCGAGCAGACCAACTGGGTGGACCACAACGTGATCTGGAACATCGAAGGCAACGGGGTGTACCAGCATGACTGTGATGGGTTGCGGGTGTTCAACAACCTGATCGGCCATTGCACCGACGCGGCAGTGCGCATGCAGGTCTGCACCACGCGGAAGCGCAACGGGCAGGAGGTCACCTGCAAGGGGAACGAAGTGCGCGACAATGTCCTGGTGGACAACCGGCTGATCCTGTTCCTCGGCGACCCCGACAACAGCTCCGACCACAACGTCATCGGCGACAGCCAGTCCCCCGGCGCTCTGGCTGCCTGGCAGCAGTCCTCAGGCAAGGACGCCCACAGCCAACAGAGGCCCCTCCAGATTACGCTCGACCGCGCGACGCTCAACCTTGGCTGGGCCGCACCGGAGGCGTTCACGGCGAGACCGGGAGCGCTTCCCGGTCCATTCACGAAGGACGTGCTGCTCAGTGGCACCATCCGGTTGTTTGAGGCGCTCAATTCACCCCGGGACGGGGCAGCAAGCTAGCCAGGCTTGGGAAGAGAAGGCTCGCAGGGCCACCTCTTCCCGGACATCCAATCGAGAAGGTGTTCCCGTGCGACTGAACTTGAGTGTGCGGCTTGCCGTACTCTGCGCGATCGTGCCGGTTGCGGCGCGGTCGGCTGAGTTGTGGCGCGACGACTTCCGCGCGCCCAAGACCTACGAGCGCTGGGGGCCGCGCTGCTGGACGGCGACTGAAGGGGAGCGGCGCTTCAGCACCGCCCAGGGCCCGGCCTGGTTGATTCCCAGGTTGGATGAGTCGGTGCAGGCCACCGCCCGCACCCGCGTGCGTGTGGCGAAGCGCCTGGCGGATGGGTATGTGTGGGCCGGCGTGATCCTCCTGGCCACCGAGGACAACTTCTGGGAACTCATGCTCGTGGAAAGCCCGGGGGGGAAGCGCTACTTTGAGCTGATCGAGCGCCTGAACGGCCTCCATCAGGCGCAGATTGCAGACGGGCAGCTCGGCACCCGATTGGCGGGCGAGACCAGTGGCGCCTTGGCGACCTGGGAGCACGGTTCGGAGTACGAACTCGAACTGTCGCTGACGTCTGAGGCGATCGTCGGCACGGTCACCGACCCGAAGACGGGGAGCTTCTGGCGTCGCAGCTACGTCCTGGCGGGCGGCCGCGCAGTCAAGCGGGGCCGGCTGGGGATGACCGTGACAGGGCTTGCCGGGGCGTTTGGGGCGTTCACGGTGGAGGGCGCCCTGGCGCCTAAAGAGGCGAAGTGGGACGTGCCCTCAGGACGCGCGGGAACGGTGGCGATCATCGCCGACGAGACGGGTGCGCTGGCCGGGCAGTGGGCCGAGATCCTCACCCGCGAGGGGTACGGGGTGCTCACGGTTTCCTGGGCGGAGTTGCTGCGCGGCCCGTTGCCGCGGGTGGACCTGCTCGTCCTGGCCGATGCCCGGCGCCTGCCGATCGAGGCGCGCGAGGCGGTAAAGCGCGAGATGCGTAGCGCGGGGAAGGTCCTTGCCCTCGGCGCGCCGGCGTTCACAGAGGTGCTCGCCCATACGGCCACCGGTTGGGTTACCGCGGAGAACTACTCGGAGTCCCTTCTCGGCCAGCTCAAGCCGACCCCGCTCAAGCTCAGCGGCCAATGGCAGCGCGGGGCGCAGTTCGTGACCAAGCGCTCCACCATCGAACCGACTCCGGGTGAAGGGGAAGGAGCGTGGAAGCTGAGCTTCGACTATGAGGGCTGGGACGGTTTCCGGACGGAGGTGGCGGGGGCGTTCCCCGATGACCGGGGCGTGTTGACCTTCTGGGCGCGGGGCGACGAGAACACTTCGCAGATGCTGGTTGAGTGTGGGGAGAAGGACGGCTCGCGGTGGATCGCCACAGTGCCGCTCACCACGAGTTGGCGGCCAATCGTGCTGCGGGCGCAGGACTTCCCGTTCTGGAAAGACTCGCCCGCGAACCGCGGCCAACCAGGCGACCATCTGCACCCGGCGAACCTCGCGAGCCTCACCTTGGGGCTCGCGGGCAGCCACACGAAGAAGGTGCTGGCTGGGCCGCACACGCTGTGGGTGAGGCAACTGGCAACAGCTCCCGACCCCGGAGACGACGAGTTGGACTTCTCGGTGCCGGAGATCGAGGCGGTCTCGCCGTCGTACAAGCTGTTCCCGCTGAAGTCGCCCCTCCGGCTGACGCCCAGCCCCGAGCAGGCAGTATTGGGGCCGGACGCGGCGCTGACGTACACGGGCGCCGCCTACTCGCCGGTCTGGCGGGTGCGCGGCCGCGGCTGGGGCCGAGAGCCGGCCGCACGGTGGGTGCCGCTGCTTGAGGCGCGAGATGACAAGGGGCAGCATCGCGGCGCGCTGCTCTCCTTGGTGCTCGGCGCCGCCGCCAACCCGGATGCCATGTGGGCGAGCGCGGGCGTGGCCGCGCCCGAGACGGCGCTGAGCGACCCGAAGCTGCGCAGCGCCGTCGTCGCCACCGCGAAGGCGATGACGGCCGGGTGCTTCTTGTTGGAGGGCGGCGCGCCGTACTTCTCGTGTGCGCCGGGCGAAACGATGACGTTTGGAGCCGAGGCGCTGAATGCGGGCCGGGCGCCCCGGGAGCTATCCCTTGGGGGAGAGATCACGCCGGCCAACCAGCGGGCGGGTGCCAGGCAAACACTGCCAGCCAAGACCCAGACGATTGCGCCCGGCAGCCGCGCCACAGTGACTTGGTCTGAGCGTGCGCCGCAAACCCCCGGCACGTACACAGTGACCGTGACGCTGCGGGAGGGCGACAGGGCCCTCGACAGGATCACGCACGAACTCACCGTCGCGGCGCCGCGCAAGCCCTCCGACGACGACTTCGTGCGCGTGCAAGGCAGCCAGTTCAGGCTGCACGGCAAGTCCTGGTACTTCAAGGGGATCAACTACTACCCGACGTCAACGGCCGGCCGCCCGCTGGGGGCACTCACCTCACGCGAAGTCTACGATCCCGAGATTCCGGAGCGCGACCTCTCCTGGATGCAGTCGGTGGGGATCAACGCGATCAGCGCCGTCTACGCCCTGCAGCCGCCCGACCCCGCCGCTGCGGGCGCGTTCCGCGATCAGCTCGACTTCCTCGACCGCTGCGAGCGCCACGGCATCAAGGTGTTCCTCTTCATGCCCAACGCCCGTCCGTTCGCGGGGGCGAACGTGGCCTGGGTGAAAGACTACCTTGCCAAGGCTGGGATCAAGGACCATCCGGCCATCATGACCTGGGAGCTGTCGTGGGAGCCGATCCACGGATCCTGGGGAGTGCCCAGCGGGCTCGAGTTCATGCAGGACCCGTGGAACGCGTGGGTCGCGCAGCGCTATGGGTCACTCGACAACGCAGTGACGGACTGGGGATTCCGGCCCGAGCTGACGAAGGACGGCAAGCTGCCGGTGCCGACGCAAGAGATGACGCTGAAGCACGGGGCGTGGGATCCGCTGGTCGCCGCGTTCCGTCGGGCCTGGAGCGATGTCTTCAGCCAGGCGTACCGCGAGATCGTGAGCGACTTGCGCAGCTACGACCCGCGGCACCTGATCTCGTTCCGGTTTGGGGCCTGCAGCATACCCGGCGGGCAGGCGTTCGCGCACGCACACTCGGTGGGCGTGCTCAAGCACGTGGACTTCATGAACCCCGAGGGCTACAGCCTCAGGAAGGGCTGGGGGCTGCCCACCCCCGCGGAAGACCTCCGCCGCGGCGGAGTCATCACCCTCTACTTTCGGCACTTCTCGGGCGAGAAGCCTGTCGTGTGGATGGAGTTTGGATACACGGTGAACGGCATCCACGAGCCGTGGACGCCGGGCCGCTTGCACGTCAAGCCCGAGGAGTTGGCCAACCAGGTTGCGGAATACGAGGCGCTGTACGCCATGTTCATCGAATCAGGGGCGAGGGGAGCCGCGCCCTGGTGGCTGCCGGGCGGCTTTCGGCTGGGTGAGAACAGCGACTTCGGGGTGCTTGAGCCGGAGGGCTCGGAGCGGCCGGTATGCCAGGTGATCCGCAAGTACCTGCCGCAGTTCGACACGGTGCGCCACGATCCGCAGACGGCGCATATCGAGATGGACCTCGACGCGCACTACGCCGACGCCTGGCAAACGTACTCCGACGAGTACCTCAAGCTGGTCAAGGCCGGGCAGCGCCCAGATGTGCGAACGGCCGGCACCGGCACGGACTCGGCCAACTGCCCACTCACCGCCGTCGGGAACCGGCCGTACAGCGGGACGAACCCGCCGATCTACCTGAACGCCGAGTTCAACGCTCTCGAGATTCGCTGCGGCTCCGGCCCATGGCGCAGCGTCAAGGAGGGGGAGACCGTCACCGTGACAGAAGGGCAGCCGGTGTTCTGCCGCGCCTCGGCCGGCAACCTGGCAGAGGCGAAGTGGCTGGCGTCGCCGGACGGTCAGCCAGGTGGCGTCTACCTGGCGGGGCGCAAGGCGTACGGGCTGGAGTTCGCGGCACCCATCGAGAGAGACACGCCGTTCCTGAAGGACGCGGCCGTGAAGGAGTTCGTCCTTCTCCCCCAGGCGCGCGGCGAGGTGAACGTCTCCTTCGAGATGAGCGCCAAGGGACGCGCGTACTTCGGCGAGCGGCGGACAGTCCGGCTTGTTGCAGCACAATGAGACCTTGCCTCATCCGTTGCCGCCCTGAATCCGTTGGGCCATTCCTCCGGACGGCGGCTCCCAACGGATTCAGGGCGACAGCGGATGGAAGACTTGGTGCACCATCCCCCCGGATTGTATGGAGGCTGACATGAATAGCTTCATCCCTTGCGGAGTCCTTCGGATCGCCCTCTGGACCGGCGTGGCCGTGCTTGTTGTAGCGGCGAGCGCCACGGCTGAGGACGGCGGCCCAACGACTCTTGCTGCCAGTGCCTACGGTGGCTCCCTGAAGACTGCCCTCGCCGCCCTCGGTGACGCGCCGGGCACGCTGCTGGTCGATGGCACGCTGGAGTGCGATGCCCCGGCTGTCCCCGCCAACGTCGACCTCGTCGTCCCCAGGGGAGGGCGGCTGGCTCTGGGCGCCACCCCGCTGAAGGTAGAGGGCACACTCTCCGCCGGCCGCTACGAGATCTTCTCTCCGACGGGCACCGTGACGGGGCTGAAGGACCCCTGCCCCGAGTGGTTCGGTGCTGGCGGGCTCGGAACGACGGACGACACCGCGGCGGTCCAGCGGGCTATTGACTCCATTGGCGACCGTCTCGGCAGCCGGCTGCTGCTGGGCGGGAAGTACGCAGTGACCAGCCTGCTGGTCACCCACTTCGGCTTCATGATCCAGTCCGAGAACGCCTGGTTGGTGGCGCGGCCGGGCAAAGCCGACTACCTGTTGCGCTTCACGCCCTCCGCACCCGAGACTTCCTCTACATTCGCAACTTCGCCCCTGACCGGTGGCCGATGGGCGACCCCAAGGGGCTCGACGACCCCAACAGCAGCCCGCCTTCCTATGAGGAGCTGTGCGAGGACACCATGGTCGCCTACCCCGACATGGACGCCAGCCCGACGAAGGCGTGGATGATCTACCACCGCGGCGAGACCGACGTGGCGGAGCTCTTCGAGAAGGGCTTCGGGAGGTTCCCCGCAGAGGAACTCTACGACTTGCGGGTAGACCCGCATCACTTGCGCAACGCGGCAGCCGATCCGGCATATGCGTGCACGCTCAAGGAACTGTCGGCTCAACTGAGGAACCTCCTGCACCTGCAGCGCGACCCGCGCGTGCTGGAGCAGATGAAGGCAGCAGCGGACGGCGGTCTCAACCTGGCGATTCGTTGGTCTGCGGATGGGGAGACCAAGAACGCTGTGGCGGCCGCCGATGGCACGGCACGCCTCCGAATCCGCTCGTATCTCGACGCTGCCCAGGCTGCCGGCCTATGGGTCATTGAGGCGCCTCTGTTCGCCAGTAAGAGACGCTTGTACGCCGGCCGCTCCGACTTCCATGACCTCATCACGAGCTTCCTCTCCGCCCCGCTGACCACGTTCGTGAACGCCGTCAAGGACCACCCGGCGCTCTTTGGTTACTATGGTCCCGATGAGCCGGGCGAAGGGCAGCGGGCAGACTGCGACGCCTACGCCCGCGCGGCCCGCAAGCTCGACCCCGGCCATCCGCTCTTCTTCCTGTACTGCGGCGACGTTCCCAACTGGCCCGGCATCTACAACATTGCTGGGGCGACTGGTACCCGCGTCCCGAGGAGACCCCCCTGATTGGCGCCTACTACGCCGCCTGTCGTAGCGCGGCTGTCGCGCACCAGAACAAGTGCCCCTACTGGCACATGCCGCTCATGCATGTCGCCAGCGCGAACCGCATGCGCTCCATGAAGCCTGACGCCCAGCGTGCGCAGGTGTACCTGGCGCTTATCGGCGGCGCCGACGGGATCATCTGGTGGATCTGGCCGCCGTGTCGCGCCGACAACTGAGCGACGATCAAGCTGCTTGCCGCAGAAATGCGCAAGCTGTCTCCGGTTCTGACCGAGCCTCCCGCGCCGACGAAGGTGCGCTGGGAGCCCGCGGCGCTGCGCGATACGGTGCAAGTGCGGGCCATTCAGCGCAACGACATCACTTTCCTGCTCGCCGCCAATGCTGTCGAGACCGCGGCCACCGTACAGATCAAGCTCCCCGCCAGTGCGAAGCCGCGTGCCCCCGGGTGGTTCGAGAACCGCGTCATGCAGATCACCGGCGGCGCCTTCTCCGACCGCTTCGAGGGTTACGGCCGGCGTGTCTACGAGATCCATGGCCAGTGGCCCACGAGCGAGGAGATCACGCTGCAGATCAAGCTGGACCAACCGGGCCGCGAGGATCCCGTCCACCGGGCCGCGCCACTGGAGGACGAGCTACTGTTGGATCCCGGCTGCGAAAGCGACCTGTACTGGTCGCTTCGACTCGACCGATGCAGTGCCACAGGTCGCCTACAAACGGCTCGACGAAGGCACGCGGATGAGCGGGAGGCGGTCCCTCTTCAGCGAGCGCACCGGCGCGGGAAAGTCCGCAACGTATCCTGGGCGCTAGGTGACCCTCAAGCCGCACACACGCTACAGTTTCGGTGGCTGGGCCCGATTGGAGTCGGTCGGCGAGGCGCAAGCCGGGCTCTACCTGGAGTCCCCGAGTGGCGAGGTGCGCCGTGCCACCGAGATGACGATCAGCAACTATGCCCCGTGGCGGCAGTACGGCACCGTCTTCGCCACCGATGAGCAGACCGTACTGGCCCGGCCGGTCGTGCGCTTCCACTCGGGCATCGGGCGGTTGTGGGCGGATGACTTCTTCCTCGTCGAAGCCTCAGACCGCTGTCGCAACATGATCGTCGACGGCGGCTTTGAGGGACCGACGGCGCAACCGGGCAGCCCCCGGTGGTGGTTCGACAGGTACGGCCTGACGAGCGCCGGCCAGATCGGTGGCCCGGACGCCCTGTGGGGGCTGGACCGGTCGGAACACTACCAAGGGAAGCAGTGTCTCCGCATGACCAATCCTCTGACGGACATCGGCCCGGCCGACGCCCACCCCGTGGCCGAGCAGAGGCTTGCCCCCGGACTCGTGTTGCACCAGGGCCGCTCTTATGTCTTCTCGTTCTACCTCAAGGGCGACCGCCCCGATCTGGCACTCTCGGCTTTCGCCGGAAGCTGGTACTCCTACCACCAGTTCAAGGCAACTGACGGCTGGCAGCGCTACTCCTTTCCTTACACGCCCGAGAATGACGAGACCCAGCCTTTCGTGCGCGTGGATCTGCTCGGCCAGGGCAAAGTCTGGCTCGATGAGGTGCAGTTCGAGGAGGGAACGGAGCCGACCGAGTGCCGGGATTGGGAGGAGTAACATGATTGACAGGACCGTAGCCCTCCTCGCCCTCGTCTGGCTGGCCAGTCTTGGCCACGCGGCAGTGACCTACGACGCCGCCCAGCGCGCGATTACCGTCACCAGGTTCGGCAGCGACCACCCAGGCACAACGTCTACCGGCAATTCACCGGCCGGAACGCACTGCTGCTTGGCGAGGTTGCCACACCCGAAGTGCGGCCCGTCGTGGAGTTCGACTGCGAGAAGGCCCGCCAGGACGGCCTGCGCGTCGCGGACGGCAACCTGTTGCGTCTCTTCCACGCGACCATCACCGCACTCACCCAGGATGCCGCTCACGCCCCGCTCTGCGAGATCCGCGCCGGTGACGTACAGATCAGCGAGAGCGCGCTGTCGTGGATTGATGGCGACATGACCTACGGGTTCGGCTCCGCCGTGAATCCGTTGCGAGGGGTGACGTTCGAGCATGGGGGGAGGGCTCTGGGCAACGGCCAGCAATGGGCCGTAGACTGCACCTTTCGCGACCTGCAGGTGGGTGTCCAGGATGGCGGCTGTCTGGAAGCCAGACTGGTCCGCTGCCGCTTCCAGGACAACCGGCGTAACTGGGAACTAGGTTACACGCTGTCGGGGATCGTCGCGGTGGACTGTACCTTCGGTCTGGAGCAGGACCCGGGGCCGCACGTTCGAAGGTGGCGCCCTGGCGACGGCCCCTGGCACCATCCGAGCTTCGTGGCCCTGCGCCATCTCGTCATCCATGTCCAGGATGAGGGCGCCAAGCCGATCGAGGGAGCGCTGGTGGAGGTGACGGAGAGCAGCGGTGACCTGTCGGCGGTGCATCATGGATCAGTTCAGACCGACCGGGCGGGCAGGACCCCGGCGCCAGAAGCGCGGGGAGCGCTACTGGTAACCGACTACGCCTACCGAGCGACAGACGACGCGCCCGAACCGAACAGCCACGACTGTCGCATCGAAAGTCATGACTACCGCTGCAGCGTGCGGGTGACTGCCGACGGCTATCAACCGACCACCGTCGCGGGCGTGGATCCGGACCAGTCGTGGACAGAGAGAACTGTCGCGCTGAGACGGCGCTAACCCAAGACATGGGCTGGCGAGCCGACCGGCCCGGACGGAAGCCGTAGCTCTTAGCGGAGAGGACAGGGTCAAAGACAGCTCCCGGGATCGCTGCGAAGGCCTGCTGGATGACACGGCCCAACACGGGGGGAATACCCAGATGTGCGTGCCACCTGGGCTTGGCGGTCGAGATCCGCGAGGACTGGATCGAGGGCACTCCCTGAGCCAACAGCGGTGCTGCGCGGGAACGAGGAGGAGCAGTGCCGCCTGACCCACATGGGTCCCTCGTGAAGGGCATCCCGACCTCCCCGGAGAACCCTCACTGCCCTCCCACACGGAACCAGCTTCGACCATGCCCCTCCTCTCTGCCTTCCTTGTAGCCCTCCTCGCCTCCGCCCATGCCGACCCCCTCTGGGTCACCCTCGGCCCTCAGAACGCCTCCCACGGCCTGACCATCCTCTCCCAGGGCGACGGCCAGAACGCCCCCGACTCCGTTGCCGGCAGCGCCTGCCGCAGCCTGGCTCCCAAGTCCTGCTACCTCTACGTCCAGGCCGACCCGGCCGCCATTGCGCCCGGCAACCACGAGGCGTTTGTCACGGTTGAGTACTTCGACCGCGACGCCGGCCTCGTCAACGTCGAGTACGACCGCGCCGTCGACGAGCCCACCCTTCAGACCTCCTACACCCTCGCCGACGATGTCATCGTCCTGGGAGGGAGCGGCAAGTGGATGCGCGGCATTCTTCGCCTTGCCGACGCGCGCTTCGGCAAGGGACAGAATTGGCAGGCCGACTTCCGCCTCCGTAGCTGGTCGCTCACCGTCCGCCGCGTCGAGGTCTCCCTCACCCGCCCGCCCGACTACGTCCCCGGCGGCACGGCGCCCGAGGTCCTCGAGGCTTTCCGCGCCCACGCCGGCCCGGGGATGGAGGTGGTGTTTGGTTGCGTCGCCGCGAGCGCCGGCGAGGCCAAGGCGTTCCGCATGTTAGGGGCCACCGGCGTCGAGACCTACTGCACGCGGCAGACCGTCGAAGACGCCGCCGAGGGCGGTTGGGACTGGAGCCGCTGGGACAAGCAGCTCGCCGCCCTCCAGGCCGCCGACCTCAAGTGGGTGCCCGCCGTCATTGCCGGCCCCGGCTACGCGACGCCGCAGTGGTACCGCGAGAGCCCGCTCTCCTTCCCCTACGTCTGCCTCGAACACCACCAGCCCACCAAGATCCAATCCCTCTGGAACCCGGCCTGGCGCAACTGGATCGAGCGGTTCTGGCAGGCCTTTGCCGACAGGTACCGCGACCGGGACGTTCTGGAATCCGCCCTCCTCTGCTGCTCGGGCACCTACGGCGAGACGCTCTACCCCGCCGGCCCGGAGACTGGCTGGCCCTTCGACATCCCCGGCCTGTTCCACAACCACCTCGACTGGTGGGCCGCCCACGACTACGCCGTCGCGAGCTTCCGCCGCACACTTCAGCCCAGATACAGGACCCTCGACGCGCTCAACCACGCCTGGGAGATCACCCATGCCACCTGGGACGAGGTCCAGCCCTTCCTCCCCGACACCGCCCGCTCTCTTCGCTCCCGCCTCGACATGGTCGACTGGTACGTCCAGTCGATGACCGACTGGGCGGGCTTCTGGGCGGTCACGGCCCGCAAGGCCCTGCCCGACACCGAACTCTACCTCTGCGTCGGCGGCGCCGGCAAGCCGATCCTCGGTGCCGACTTCTCCGCCCAGGCAGGCCATCGCGCCCTACCACGTCGGTCTGAGAGCGACGAACGAGGGGAATGACTACGCGACGAACTTCGCCGTGACGCGCGAGGTGGTGACGGCCGGGCGCGCCTTCGGGCTGGCCGTTGGCATTGAGCCCGCCGAACCGGTGGACGCCGACGGCAATGTGGCTCGCCTCTACAACGCCGCCGCCTCCGGCGCCCGCGCGGGAATCTGCCTCCCCTGTGACCCGGCCTCCGACGCGGTCCTCACCCTCGAAGTCCACCTCACAGGCTACTCCCTCCCCGGTACCAACCGCGTCCTAGTCAACGGCCGGCCGGTCGGCGCCATCGCGCGGGCGGGCACGCAGACGCTCAAGTTCCCGGTGCCCCGAGACCTCCTCGCCGGCCGCAAGCTGTGCGAGGTCATCCTTGAGGTCGTTCCCTTCCTGCCCACCGCCCACGGCTCTCAGGATTCCCGCACCCTCGGCCTCGCCGTCAGCGCCGTCGACTTGTGCGCAAAGGGCGCCGAAGCCGACCCCCCGACCTGCCCTCGCGTCCGCCCCGAGCCGGACTGGACCGCGGCCGCTTCCTGCCTCAAGCGCCTCGGCAAGGGCGCCACGCTCGTCGTCCCCGACGCCACGCCACCGGCCCTCTGCGAAGCCGTCCTCCAGGCCCTTGCGCATCCCGACCGCCGCCTCCCCGACGCCGACGGCGTGACCTTGCCCAACACCGACGCCGACGGCGTCTACGCCACCCAGCTCGAGTCCGGCGTCCTCTGGTACAACAGCACCGCCGAGGCGCGCACCGTGGACGGCGCCCAGGTCCCGCCCCGCGGCATCGCCTTCGATCCGGGCAGGGACGTCACTCGGTGACACTGGCGGTCGGCTTTGCCACGCCCTTCACCACACCGTGTCTACATGCGGGTAGTCGAGGAGCTTGCGGTCGGCCGTGAGCAGCGCCAGTCTGCGGACCCGTGCCGTGGCAGTGAGGAGACGGTCTGCTGGGTCGGTGTGGAACTCGCCCGGAAGGGACCACGCTTCCTGGATGATCTCGAGGTTGAGGTCAAGCACCTCCCAGCCATTGCGCTCCACGTAGTGGTTGAACCACGTCTTCCAGTGGCGATCCAGAACGATTCGACCCCGGTCAGCGAGGCACGCAATCTCGGCGCAGCTCACGCAGGAGACCGACACGTCAGTGTCCGGCTCGGCGAGTAGTTGCCGAGCCGTCGCGCGCAGCGAACTGACGTCCGAGACGGCCCAGATCACGCAACAGGTGTCAAGCAGGATCTTGATGGCGCCGCTCTCAACATTTCCCACTCGCTCTCGTCAAGCGCCGGCTCGGTCAAGTCGCCCCTCACCACTACTGTCCCCGCTCCGCATCCCAGCACGGTGCGGTTGGCGGTCCGCTTGGGCGCGTCGGGCACCACCCTCGCAATGGGCACGTTCCGCTTGCAGACCTGTATCTCCTCGCCAAGCTCGACCTGGGCCAGGAGCTGGCTTAGCTGGCTCTTGAAGCTGGCAACATTCACGGTCTGCATCGGAGAACACTCCCTCCCGGGTGCGCGGCTGTAGGCTATGGATATGTACTTGGCCATATTGTAGGCCCAGTTGGTGCCGTGGGGCAACTGGCTTGGCGACGCCCTTCCGGACGACACTTCCCCTCTCACTGCCGGCACGGCCATGGCGCTGAAGGTGCGATCCGGAGGCGACCACCCGGCGCACAAGCACACTCGAGCGTAGTGCCGGATTGGGCGGCGTCGCCGCGCCCACCCGAACTGTAGTCATCCACGCGCCCGCACAGGTTGTTTCGAGCTCACCGCCTATACTCGCGAAGGTTAGGAATACACCGAAGTGGAAGTTCGCAGAACTTCACCCGGGGGCGTGTGGTGAGCACCCAACACACTGCTGTGCACGCAGAGGCGTCGAACTTGTGCAATAGCT
>Ga0100392_1003777_pt1 | contig 13762 bp, 10 predicted proteins | sample CryGeymeta201516_FD_81548 | JGI IMG/M metagenome (GOLD analysis project Ga0100392, IMG submission 81548) | Groundwater microbial communities from Crystal Geyser aquifers in Utah, USA - Crystal Geyser metaG 2015-16 | ecosystem: Environmental > Aquatic > Deep subsurface > Groundwater | place: USA... | reverse complement strand
TCACACCCGTAAACAAATAGTTGCTACCTCCGATTTTCATTTTTTGAATAGCTCAGAATGTGACCCAGTTCTTTCCAAGTACAAGTTACCGTTTGTGATTCTATAAATTAGCACCCAGTCTGGCTCTATGTGGCAGTCGCGATGGCCTTCCCAATTTCCGAATAGTTGGTGGTCTCTATGCTTTGGTTTCAGGGATTGCCCCGCAAGAAGATCTTCAATGACTGCTCTCAATTTAGCAACATCCTTATTTTGTTTCTTAATTTTTTTATAATCCCTCTTGAATTGAGTGGTATAATGCAGGTTCAACTATCAAGCTCCTGAAATAATGCATCAACAGAGTCGGCTTTATGAAGATTCTTTCCGTTCTCAGTATCTCTGAGTGTTTTAGCTGTAACCTCATTAGGAATCTTTAGCTCAAAAGGGATTCCGTTATGTAATGCTATTTGGGAAAGGTACATGGAGATAGCCTCTGACATTGATATATTTAATTTTTTCAATATGATCTGGGCGCTTTCTTTCGTTGCCGGGTCGACACGTGTTTGAATTATTGCTGTTTTTGCCATGGTTTTCTCCTGATTACGAGCTTATGTATTGACAATATCATTACAAACACTATACGGCTTACCCTAAAAATTTCAAGGTGATTTTCTAGTAAGCCACTTACAATCCCAGATTTTCCTATATAGGGGGGCCACAAAGGCCGCCTTATCCGCATTGATAAGGCCGATGATTCTTTCCATGGGGAATTATCCCAGATGCGTCAGCGGATTCAATCAGCTGGAACCAGAGTGACAATTGAAAAGCTTGGGCCAGAGCAGACAAAGGCCATCACAATGGAAATCGCCTTTCTCGGAAGGTCTGGTTTCAGGATCAATGAACCGGAGAAGAGATACAACCTCAAGTCCCTCAAGGGGGATTTTTCCGGGCTTCAATTGGTTTCATACATGTATGTGGGGTTAAAACAAATAGCGCCTGAAGCAGACCCAGGGATTGACCTGTCCAAAGAATACGCCACGGCCTTGGACTTTCTTAAAGGCAGAGATGTTCCTCAGCAGAGCTGATAAGACTAATTCAGGACGTCTATGGAAGACAGTTTCGCCAGATTATAAGGCATGATCTAGAAGCGGCGCTACCTCTTTTCTCCTTTTTGCTTGAAAAGGTCAAGTCCGCATAGGTATTGACATTACTCCGGCCGCATTCAAACAGCTTCCCCTGAGTCATTTTGGTCGCGTCTTATGGCACTGAACCCACCTTGACCTCAGCGTAAACGGTGGTTTCTGTACTGTAAAGAAGTCTTCGTACTGGTGGCAATGGTGACCACAGCATGATTATGCTGCAATTGTCTCCTTGGATATCTCTTTGAGTACTCCATATTCAGGTAAGTTTTGGCTCCCCCGCAGGTGTCAGCTATATGTTTGAGGCGGGCAGCACAAGCATCATTGCAGAATGCCCATCAAGGAACGCGCCTACTGCCCGAGTCCTCCTCACCTCCCGCAGGATTATCTCGATCATTACCCTTGTTCCTTCTGAAATACCTGAGCAACGCAAATTGAACACGGTCAGAGACAAGCTCCTTGAAAACGCTCTTCTCCCAGAAGGGAAGAACCGTTTCCTTTATACTGAACAACCCTCTTTTCTTGTCGAGGATAAAGAAATCCTTATCGGTGTTGCTGAGGAAGTTAAGAGGCATCTGTTTGAGCTTTGAAACAACCTTGTGTAGCGGAAACTCCTCAGGGGCATGAGAACGTGCAAGTTCAGGGTAATCAGCCATGCGGTCTTTGTGTGTAAGGTAGTACGACAGAAAACCCTTTGCTATTTCTTCAACTTCCCATGCTCCGCCGGGAAGGCCCAATAATACCGTAAGAACGACCATCTTATAGGAACGCACCGGATTCAGATCCCTTTCAAGATGCTGAAGAAAGGCCTCTCCCTGGGTTTCAAGCAGGCTTTCTTCAAAGGGAGGCAGGCTGCCATCGCAGTATTTCTTTGCCCTTATCCAATTGCCGAATGCGCGGATAAAGGCCATTGGATCTATCTCGATTCCACTTCCGTAAAGATCGGTAAGAGACGGGGATCTCCCCAAGCATTGTCTTATATCCTGGTACAACGCACTGAGTCTTTCTTGTGGAGAAAGCCTCTCCGATATTATCCTTCGGATCTCTTCATCCCATATCCTCTCGACCTCCACGTCAGGGCTGAAAAAGCATCCACGCGGGAGGATTCCCTTGATCTTGCTTATTCCCATCTTGCAGGCTTTCTCGAAGAAATGCTCAACCGATGTATACCCCGCGAGGGCAAGAGGCGCCACATTGGCTTTACGGAAGTTTCCCACAAAATCAATCGCCACAAGAAACTCCTTCCCCGGCGAGTTTCTGAGGCCTCTTCCGAGTTGCTGGAGAAAGACCGTGAACGACTGTGTAGGTCTCAGAAAAAGCACATGGGTCACATTCGGTATGTCGAGGCCTTCGTTAAAGATGTCCACCGAGCATATTACCTGCAAAGGGTCTGACTCAGATTCCAGCCTCCTTATTGCTCTTTGTCTCTCTTCCTCGTCGCTCATTCCGGACAAGGCGATAGCTTCGATCCCGAAATCATCACTCAGGTGTCTCGCCGTATATGCAGCATGATTTATGGAGCTGCAGAAGGCCAATGCCTTTATCTTGCCATGGGATGGGAGAAATTTCTTTAGGTTCCTTGCAACCACATCAGTCCTGCGGTCGGTACTAAGAGCCGTCTCAAGCTCGGCTTCATCGTATCCGGTTCCCCTCCAGGCAATGCGACTATAATCTGTTTCATCATAAACAGCGAAATACTGAAATCGGCAGAGCCACCCTCGATCAACCGCTTCGAGGAGACGCACCTCGTAGCCGATCTGATAGTCGCAGAGCGCCAGGACATCTCTTCCGTCCATTCGCTCCGGAGTGGCAGTCAGGCCAAGAAAGAAACGGGGTTTAAAGTATTCGATGACCTTCTGGTACGAAGCAGCCTCAGCATGATGAAATTCGTCAAGGACAATGTAGTCGAAAAAATCAGGAGAAAAGCTCTCAAGGACGGTTCTTCTGCTGAGTGTCTGAATCATGGCAAAGATAGCATTCTGCCCGAGGTTTCCTTTTCTCCCTCCACCCAAGATACTGCCAAAGAACTTATCGCCAAGTGCGCTCCTGAATGTTTCAAGGGCTGAAGCAAGGATATTTTCCCTGTGGGCGATATAGAGGAGGGATGCGCCCTTAAAAGCACTGAAGTCAAAGGCTGCAAGATAGGTCTTTCCAATTCCCGTTGCTGCTATTATCGCAGCCTTTCTAACTCCCTGTGACCTCATCTCGGCCAGATTCCTGAGCGCCTCTTCCTGGGCAGGATTCGGCTTTACCCTGGGGCCATAAGCCGTTTCTTCAGGTTCTGAGATGCCCGGAAAATCCTTGCTCTTTTTATCCTCGACTACAGAGGGCAGAAACGATCTCTCCCACCGCCTTTGGTAGCCGGCAATGAAATCGGATGAGACAGGCACTGCCTCTTTAGTAAAGCACCGATCGAACTCATCTCGGAGAATGTCGAAAGCGCTTATTCTGCTGAAAGGAAGGTTTATCTCCCCGGGGGTAAAATAGTTCCACTCAACATTGCGGCTGAAGGCAGCTTGAGTCAGGTTGGAAGACCCGATTATCATGGAGCCCGATCCATCCCTTCTTCTGAAGAGATATACTTTGGAGTGAAAATCAGGAGGGGATTGGTCAAATGGGATTTCAGGCGGGTGAAATACCTTCACCTGAGCGCCTGGCACTTGCTCCCTCAGATGGAGAAGGTATTGTGGAGGAGTAATGTTTCCCATTGTTGAAAGAAGTATCTTGAGAACTCCACGGCAGGCCAGGAACCGCTCGAATGCCGAAATGAAAAGATTTGTCACACCGGGGGAAAAGAATGCCGAAGCGATCCAGGCGGCCTCGCTTCTTGAAAATTCCTGGTTGATGAGTTCGATCAACTGCCTGTTTTGCTCAGGAGATAGAAATACTCTTGGGTCATCGAATTCAGTCTCGGCGCCGGGAGGTCCTCCTACGTTTTCAAGAAAGATGTGCCCTGAAAAGCCTCCCCTTTCCTGCTTCCTTTGATCCCTCGCCCTGATAAGGTCGTCCAGGTTATAGCCATGCTCTTTTAGGGCCTCAAGTATTACCTCCAGGATGTCCGCGGACTCGCAGAGGATTTCCTTGGCATTTCCATTTTGCCATGAAGCGAAGAATTCAAATGCCTCCTCAAGAAGTTTTCGGCCTAAAGCCTCACAGAGTTCGCTTCCAGCAAGGCCTCTGAAAACCGGATCCTTTCCGGACATCTGTATGATCTCCGGTATCTTGTCTCTTACAAGCTTCCTGTAAACAATGCTGTCAAAGCTCAACGGCGCGTGCCCCCTGAATTGTCGGCGGGGTTATCCTTTTTGCCGCCGTCTGCGCCTTTTTCAAGCACGTATGTAAGCCATGTATCCTCATCCCTAACGGCGGAGACATCCCTTTGGAAGCAGAGGATCCCAAAACCATTTGAAATCAACAAGCCTCTGAGGTCGTCCTCCTCCCAGAGGTAGAAGACTCTTCCGTCTTCCCTCTCCGAGACGCCCCTTCCCTCCTTGAGGGTCAAAAGGACCTTCCCGGCAGGGTTTAGGCCATCCGTTATTCGCAGTAAGGTCTCGGCCAGGCTCTCGTGGGGAATATGGACCAGAGCCCCTATAAGCAATATCCCGTCCACGGGATGAGCGGCAAAATCCCAGATCCTGAAATCGCCAGCGAAGACTTCACAGCCTGAATGAACAGAGGCCAGTTTTGCCAGAGCCGGAGATCGCTCAAGGCCCTTTGCCTGATAGCCTCGGTTGCGCAGCCATAGTAAGTCGCGCCCCGATCCGCAGCCGACGTCAAGGACGCTGCATGGTGGGAGCAAGAATTCTGTGAAGGGTTTAAGGAATGCCTCTGGCTCTATATAGGCGGTTTGTTGAAAATACGAAAGGCTGTTTCTATCGTAGAAATCGCTCATAAGGTCAACTTGAGTTTACAGCCAATTCACTCGTGAAATCCGCAAGAAAAAAACGTTTTCTTCACAGGAGTTCCTTTAGAAAAAAAAGAGTCCTGAGCCTCTGGAGAGCACACAACCAAACGCTCATGACAGCAATATTTTGTCATCCCCGAGCATGAAAACCCCCTTTCCCACAGATGAGAGAGCAGATCTCTTTTACTAACCGCCATGCCCTGTTGGGGCATAACGAAGCATAAAAATCACCCCCACCCCTGCCTCCCCTGTCGAGGGGGAGGAGTGAAGAGAACGGGCATTTTCATATAAATCCCTAATCTCTGATCCCTGTGTTGGTGAGTGTATTTTCACGGTAAATTTAATATGTAGTCTCAAAATGACTCATTCCACTTGTCGGGTATGATATTCCATGATTCCCTCGACTCCTTCTTATTGCATCCGGGAGGGGCAGGAGAAGCAACTGCAATAATTCCTGATATTCCTTTTGCCCTGGCCTTGGCCTTGGAACCCAAGGCAACTATTAATGCATTATTGAACAGTGCAAGCTGTCGGCGCAGATAACGCTCACCACATTCGCGACAAGTCTCCGCCGGGACAGTGCCTCCTTCCTTCTCGGCGGAGCATAACACCGACTCATTTATCCAGGTCCTCCTCATCTGCTCGGCAAACGATAGCACCGGCCAGCACTGCTTCAGAATAGTCCTCACATTTCTGTGAAACAAATCTTCGCCTGTGTTGTAGCATTGGTACGCATAACCCGTTGAGGCCTCGAAGAGCTGCGAAGCTGTTGCTGCATTTGAATAAGATTCTTGCGGATGGGGATTTCCAGGCACAGAGGGAGTCCCGTTTGCCATCTTAATGTTCAGAGAGTCTAGCGAGAGGCACAAGGATAGCCAACTTACCAGAAAAATCTAAAAAATCGATTATGCCCTTTATAATCTTTTTAGCATCTACCATGCGAGCAGGAGTTAAATGAGGAGCCATCCTCTTTATGTATAGCTCTAAATCATTTTTAATTGCCTTGGTTTTATAAGAGTCTGGATAAAGGAATCGGCTATCAACTTTTCTGTAACGTAACAGATATAGAAGAAGAGATAAACTTACAAAAAATTTCTTTTCATAGTTATTTTGGTCTGCATATTTTCTCAGTTCTTTCAAGACTGCGTCTAGCAGCTTATTAGCACTATCATCATTCAAGGCATTTTGCCCATTGATTCTATAACTTAAAATATTTTTGCTTGCTCTAATGCATTGTATCACAAGATTATTTTGTGGATGCACTTTCTTTACTATTGATTTAAATAACGAGGTTAAGTCGGGCTGTGCCATTATGGCACGGCTCGCTGCCTCCAAAGTACGCGGTTTAGGATCTTTTGGGATACCTTTTCTCAGTTGATTGAGGAGGTTTTCCGGGGTTAAACCATAAAGCCATGTAACCCGTGTTAACAGCTTGTCAACTCGGTTCATGTCCCATAAGCTCATGAACTCTGTATGTATCTGCAGGACTTTGGAAAGCCTGAAAACTATCTCCTCACCTTTCAGGCACCCCGCAACGCCATCCTGACTAAGTACAGGCAGATATCTAATAGAGTTATCCCCAGAGACATACTGCTTTCGTGACTTGAAGAAGTCGTAGACCTGATTGAGTAAAGCAAAGAATTCATCAGTGCTAATGGATGGGTTTTCAAGGGCACTAACTACCCCTTCCATATGCACCCATATAGAGGGATTGGGATTCGGCGTTAACTCAACCAGTGGCGGCCAACCTCTTCCTCCGAACTCTTCCGGATGAAAGGGACGCATAGTCCTGTAGTCTACAAAAACCGGCCGTCCGCGCAGGAAAGATTCCCTCTCTGGCTTTATCTCCAGATGAGCCATGCCGCTTGCAGGCCTGATACGCATATGCAAATCAACTGGCATCTCATCTGGTGCTGGAATGGGAAATGGGAAAGATAGCGATCGAAACTGAGAATCATTAGGTTCCAAATGATCCCTTTGTCCGCTTACCTGTGAATTTGATGAATAGTGATCCTCTTTGATTTCATACCAAAGTGCTGCAAATCTTTCAGCGTATTTAAAAGCTGATTCAAAATGCCCAAACTCCTTTCGGTTGGACTCAAGGCTTCTTAACGCCTTGTAACGATCCTCGGGCTCGCGCACAAAATGGCGAACCAAACTTGCCTCTGCTCTTGAAAGCCCTTCAACTTCTACTTCTAATTGTCTGTCTAGTTCATCAAAAGCATTTGCTAAGTTCACCACTTCTTCCAAAGAACTGTGGCGCGAGATAACTATGTCAACTTTCCGTGTATTCTTCTCTATCTTAAATTTACCCTTTATAGTTTTATTGTATTCATCGCCTCCCTCAACATCTCGCTGATCTACCAATGGAAATGGGCTTATCCCTCCATTTTCTCGAACTATTAGGAAGTATTGAGGCAGAGTATCTAAATAAGTAGGCTGGCATTCTAGTAATCGCTTCTGAAAAATGGCACATCCTTGGGCAATCGCAGTCTCTCCCGGACTCATCCACAGTCGGTTTGCCTCTCGGAGATCCCAAGGGCCTCTTGTATCAAGCCCGCGAGACTCTAGCTCAGGGAAACAAGATGAAAGCCAGCTTGGCGGTTCAGGTGGCGTTAAAGGGCCGCATACTATCATGCCTAGTAAGCGCCCACTTTCATGGGTATTCAGCCTCTCACGAATTATGGCAGCTATTCGCTCCGGCCAGGATGATTCACAAGAGATGGTCCCATTGACTTTGCAGGATCCTTTTTGCACTTCTCTCAACATTTCTGAGGGACCGCATTTTGCGCTACTAATCATCGCAGATAATTGATTGGCGTCTGGCTCCCACAAACTATATGATTTTTCTAATCCCCAGATTCTGGGAGGATCAACCCTTGTCAAGCGTCTCCCGGCCAGAGTTTCCCATATATCCGGGAAAGAGACCAAGGCTTGCCAAAAGGCACCTTCTCCATTCGCCTGGACAATTCTTTCAAGGACATTTCCAGCCCAGTCATACCCTGCAAGAGGCGAAATGCGCTTAGGCCTCTCCCTTCGCGGAACGACATAGTATAGCCCCTTTTTGTCACCACGGATTTTAATTCGAAACGACACGCACTCTATGGAATCAACTCCAAGGTACAGAACAATGAAGAAGTCCTCAGGATTCCTCTCCACGACAACCTTCTTCATAATATCGCCCCCAGCTTCTTCCAGCCAAGCAAGTGCAGCTCCAACCGGCCTCCAAAGGAGGCTAACCTTAAAGTGAGCGTTTAACCTATCGAATTCCTTCCTCAGCTCGTTGAGAAGACTTTCTTGGCCATATTCATCAAGATCATCGGGGATTGATATCGTAACTGGCACTTCTTTCTCTTCTTGGCAGCTGATCAGCAGATTTGCGATATGGTCTGCTAAGATTCGAGCAACTGAAAAAGAGACCCCACCGCCAACTTCCCAGCGTATATGCCGGTCACGAGCCTCAACAAGCGAACGCCATGCACTAAAGATCGGTACTCTCCTTAAATGATCACCCTGTTTGATCCAGGCTTCAGGTGGCCAAGGCAGCCCTGAGTGTTCACGCGAGGCATTTGCTTGCTCCCCGGTAAGTATTATTCCATTGGGTCGTCCCGGCAGTATGGCCACGGAGGGGCAAAAATCACTTCTACTAAGAATTGAACCTTGCGAAGATGCGGTCAGGTCTCCAAGGCCGAAAGCCGCGCAGCCGATCAATTTAGTTTTTGCATTGGGATTCATTCGTTAATGTTTTCCGAGATGTAGACCAAAGCGTGGGCGATGTCTTCAGCAGCACCCAACCAGTTCGCCGGAGCAGTGGGCACGGAAATGACAACCGTCCCACTCTTGTTGTCAAACTCAATCTCTGATTTGTCTCTCTCACGATTACTGCATATGACAAGACCACTGAGGTGAGGACGGCAAGAGACCCGCGCAATATTCAAAAGGGCTTGGTATCCTTGCAGAGCATTGTGCGCAGATTTACCTATTGCATCCCAATTATGTGACTTTGAAGACCCCGCCGTATGGGCTGCCCAAACTATGAGGACATGAGCCCTATCGGTTGTTCCCAGTTGCCGCATCACTATGTAAAGATGAGCTCCTGTTGCTCCCAGATGGCATGTGACAGGGTGATGCTCTGCCTGGTCAGGATGAACAATCTCCATAACGGCACGATGAACAAGACGTCCATTCTTAAATCGCTCAATTAGCAAAGGACCAGTTTCGCTGCCCGCTGCGGCCCTGCAACCCAATATCTGTTCACTTCGTATACGAAGCGCTCCTTCATACACAGTAGAGAACCTGAAAGAAGAGTTATCAAGAAGTTGATTCTTGCACAAAATGATGGCAATGCTTACCAAGAGCCGCGCTATGTCGTCCCAAGTGCGGCTCTGCCAATCCCAGAACGAGTCCTTTTCATTCTCTTGTCTCAGCAGTTTCTGGTACCAGTACCAAATCACTCTGTAACGCACATCATTGAGAAGTACATAATTCGGTGGTGTAGCAGGGTTTGGAGCAGGAATATCGACCAAATGGGGAACCTCAGAGAGCTGATTGCAAAGAGCTACAAGAGCCTGCACAGTAATGATCCGCTTTGAAACCATGAATGTTTGATTTTCGCTCCGGGCATTTGCAATATACCTCTTTCCCGCGACTGAACATCGAAGCAAGAAGTCCTTGAGAATACGGTTTTCATGCAGGTTGTGGGTCTCCTTACGGGCAACCATCAGCAGCCTCTGTCTCGGCCCAGCTTTCTCCGCCATGCTTTGCCCCGGCTGTTTTATGTACCATTGCAGGCAAGCACTGTCTGTCTCTTCCATTTGGCATGCCGGCAGAAGCCCTCGCTCCCGAAATAAGACCCTCCTAGATGAACGCACTGTTTCCTGCAAAGGGCGACGCATTTTCTCTGCAATGTCAACAACCACAGATCGAAACGGGTGCTGCGCCTCTTTCTTTAGTCGTTCAAGATAGTCCCTGACTGCCTGCCATTCTAGCCTTTCATTTCTTTCGTCATGCCGTTGGGCCTCATCAAGTAATTCATCGAAGAAGCTAGACCAGTTGAGCAAAGTCCTCGACAGAGGCGAATCCTTTGGCTTACCCTGTTCATCAATGCCCTCATAACGCGGCACAACTCCATCAGGGCGCAGCCTAACTTTCCACCTGAGTAGTTCTCTCCCTTCTCTGCAATGGACCAGTATCTGACCGCCAGCCTTATCTGCTGCGACTGTCCCGTGTGGCACTTCAAACAACCGGCAATTAACTTTTGAATTTGGCGGAAGAAAAGGTGGCCCAAGCTGGTGGAATCTCTCGTACCTAGAGGCAAGCAGAATCTCAGCCCCCTCTACGATTGATAGAGTCGGACTTCCGTAGAAAGGAAAACACGCTTCCCCTTCAAATAAGTCAAATGTCTCGCTGCTGGTGGCACAAGACCATGGCCACAAATGAAGTCTGGCCTGAACTCGCATCAATCACTCCTCTCGAGTGACCCCATACCACATGAACATTCCTGTAGCACTGCTCTCGCTCGCAGAGTGAAAGGCTTTGAGCAGCGCATCATCTTCGGTTTCCTCAATCACGTTTGCTATTTCTTCAAAAACAGTCTTACTTGCTGACTCAAGATTATCAAGTCCACGGAGCTTGGGAAGGATTTTCTGCTCGATCTGGTCGGAAAACGCCTCTCTCAATAGATTCTCGCCATCTTCAATTCCCGGGTAGTTGGATATGTAAGCCAGAATGCTCTTTTCAACGCGATGGCCGAAAGGCCTACCAATTTTTACAAGAGCGTCATTCAGGGAATTTATCCATCCAAGCGCCTTTTGAGTCCAATTGCCTGTTATAATTTCCCTGCACCAGCGCTTCCAAATAGCTGCGGTCAAATAGCCCGGTGCTGGCGGAAGCAGCGGATCATGATTCTGATCATCAGCATTCAACCTAGCCGGCCTACCAAAGCGTAGCACATTCGCACGGTCAATTACCTTATCTGAAAGAGTCTGGGTGCTTTCGTCTTCGTTCATCGTCCCTGCGAAGAGAATATTTCGATCTACCCAAAATGAAATTGCATTTCGACCAGGCACGTTGTCCAAATATATCCGCGCATCCTGGCGGCTCTCAGCGCTGGCAGACGAGCCAACAAGACGACGTAGTTCAAGTTTTGAAAGAAATTCGCTGAAATAATATTCAGTCCTGGCAAGATTCATTTCGTCTAGAAGAACCAGAAGCATCCTTTCAGAGCATCGCTGCTTCTCATCAAGACCCTCCAATTTAGTGAATGGGTCCATGCGCACTAAGGCACGTGCGAGCTCAGTCGCCTTATACCTCTTCTCCAGGTAGTTATAGAATCCGAACATATCTTGAGGGGAATCCCATCGGGGCTGCACTGCAATAATTAGGCGATGCATCCCCATCAGTTGGGCATAAGCAGCAGGAAGAAGCGTCTTACCAGTTCCTGATACGCCTGCCAGAACAGTTAACGGGTTTATGTCTTGGCATTTAAGCGACGTATGGAATGCCTTGAGTACACGCTTATGGAAGTGATATCCAGCATTATCAAGAGAACTCCGAGCTTCTTCCAGAGCCTCCACCTCATCAGTATATGGGAATTTCTTGTCTGGTAGCTGTTTCCTATCCAAACACTTAGGAGGTTCTTTTAGAAGGTCAGAGAAAGGATCCTCCAGCGGCGGCACGCCACGGTCTCCTTTCATACGTTCCACTTCCTGCTCCAGATAGGCTTTCTTTGCTCTCAGTTCTTCGGTTTCTTCTCTAGCTCTCTTCTCATTCTTTAAAGTCTCATATAGATCTTTCTCTGCCTGGACGGCCTCGCCTCTGAATGCCCTAGCAGCTTCTGCTGCCTTTTCTAATTCGTCTTTCGATTTCTTCACTGCGTTCTTTAAGGTATCAAATCCTGCCTTGGCTTCCTCTAATAGGTGGACTTCTTTTTTCAAACTGGTCTTATTTGCGATTAGCTCACCGATTGCTAGTTCAAGATTTTGCTTTTCCCTTATTAAACTCGCTAGGTTAGCCTTCTCGCTTACAGTCTCTGCACGCGCTCTTCTTGCTTCTTCTATCTCCCTTTGAGAATCCTCAGTAGCGTTCTGTTTTTCTTGCTTAAGGGTAGTGGACTCTTCAATGAGGCGATTTATCTCAGTCTCAATTTCCGATCTTTTATGACGAAGGCCGTCCAATGCCAAGCTCAGTTCAAACCTCTCCTTTTGGGCCGATTCAAGCTCACGTTTCAATTCTTCTGCGACCCTTCGCTTCTTCTCTGCACCCTCCACCTCCTGCTCGGCCGCTTTTCTTGCCCCTTCAGCAATTGATCTATGACCATCAATGACTTGCTCAAGAGAAACCTTTTCCGCGATTAGCGCCTGCATTTTAGCCTGTGCCTCAGAAAGACCGATGACCGCCTTCTGCGCCTCCTCAATCTTTGTCTTCATTTCAAGCAGTCGCCTCTCAATGGTATCTGCCTCGGCACGCTTTGAATCAAGATTCCCAATTTCCCGCTCTAGCTTCTCATGTGTAATTAGTAGTTCATGCCGACGGTTTTCTAATTCGCCCACTTCCTTCCTGAGGCCCTGGTTTTCATTGTCCTTGGTAGCGCACCGGCTATCTAGATCAGCCAGTAAAGCCCTCAAGCGTTCCTGTTCCTCTCGCTCCGAAGTAAGTCGGTCTACTTCCGCCTTCTGATCTATGAACCATTGGCGAAGTGCCTCAACATCCCCTTGAAGCATCTGCTTTTTAGCCGCCAAGCTACCCACGTCATTGGAGTCTTGAATTGCGGCCTTAACTCTTCCTCGAAAATAGACATGGTAGCCCAGCATCACAAGAACCACCAAAATGGTTACAGCACCTGCCAAGAGCCACAGGATGGTTGGGAGGTATGGGATGTTCACGCCTTCCATACGAAGATCCTCACTTTCCTTGAAAAATCATTACATCGGTCCATCTATTGCTTTTTTGGATCAGGTGACTGACGAATAGCATTCTCCAACTCAAGAATCATATTATTTATTTTTTCCAACCTCTCGGAGAGGCCAGTGAGCATCTCCTCCATAGTCTTAAATCCTTCTGAGATATCACCCGACTCCTGCTCAATTTGTGTTTTTGCTTGTGATAGGATACCTTTAACATTGCCAACCTCACTGGCCAAATCTGAACGCGTCTGTGAGAGTGGACCAACCACGTTCTTGAGATTCACGATTACCTCTGAGAGCTGTGAGTAGGCATTTTTTGCTTCGGCCACGGTCTTCTGGAGATCTCCAGTAGGCCCGTCCAGGGCATTGACATGACCTCCAACCTTAGCAACATAGCTTCCTAGGCTTGTCGCTGACTGTTCAAGAACAGGAAGAGTTTGCTGAAGAATCTTCAATTGGGCATCTGTAGTCTCGGCTAAGCGCCGGGCTTGTTGCTCTGCCCCTTCTGATGCTTTCTTTAGTTGTCCCATCGCATCGGTAAGGACTGTCTTAGCCCCTTGAATGTCACCAGATGCTTGTTTCACTGTCTGACTGGAACTCTGTATCCCTTGCACTGTAGCTGCAAAGTTACCGGCTTCGCGGGAGACAACCTGGGTCTCTTTTGCAAGACCTTGGGTCTGTTTATTTACTTCTTCAACGGCTTTGGTGAACTTCTGACTCTCAGAATCTATGATGGACCCCGAAATTTGGACAGTGTGCTAAGTTACACTTGGGAGCAAAAAGGAGGAGGACCAAGTGGAGAATTTAAGGAGGAAGCACACGCCGTCATTTAAGGCCAC
>Ga0100392_1003770_pt1 | contig 13774 bp, 10 predicted proteins | sample CryGeymeta201516_FD_81548 | JGI IMG/M metagenome (GOLD analysis project Ga0100392, IMG submission 81548) | Groundwater microbial communities from Crystal Geyser aquifers in Utah, USA - Crystal Geyser metaG 2015-16 | ecosystem: Environmental > Aquatic > Deep subsurface > Groundwater | place: USA... | reverse complement strand
GTAGTAGTAGTAGTAGCAGTAGAAATTGAGTCATGTTGAAATTTGTTGAAATTTGTTGAAATGTGTTGATATGTGTTGAAATTTGTTGACACGTGTTGAAATGTGTTGAAATCAAGATTTTTTATTCATATTTCAAGATGTCAGTAGGGTTAAAAGTAGGGGTTTGGCGGACCTTCCTGGCTGGATGGTAGTTAGTAATACTAAAAAATGCAATGGATCTTCTTAGATTTTTCACCAGCAGGCTGAGGAAGCACTACACTGGTACCTGGTACCAGTACTCTAGTACTTTAAAGTCCGGCGAGGTTTTAGTTACAATTTTTAGGATTATCACTACTAGACTACTAGTAGTAGAAAGAGTAGACTAGTACCCGGTACTCTGGAAACAAAAAATAATGACTCAATATTGTTGACACTATTATTTCTTATTATTTTTATTATTCACAAAATCAGGCATCCACAACGGAAAAGATCAGTTCATAATTAAGAGTTGTGCCAGTACTTTTCGGAATGCATTGAACGATTCCTAAGTTTTTTGCTACATCGCCATAAATTGTTGTGTTTACTTTGCCATTAATAAAGCTATCCAAATCTATCGGCACTCTCCCCAACCCATTGGAATCCTTCATGATGCTGTTATCCTCCCTGGTTCTTCGTATTGTTTCCTTTTTGTCATGGGCTTGTATTGGCAGCAGCAGCAGCAGCAGAAATAGTAGTAGTAGAGGTGGTCACATGACCCGAGATCTTACGGTCGGCACTACTACAACTTTGATGAGCGACTGCTACGATAGAAAACCTTTACGCGTTGCATTCTTGGGTAATTCAATGCAGTTCACCAACGATTCGCCTCGCTTAATGGAACAAATGTTTGCTGCTGCTAATGCTGGTGCCTCCTCGTCTTGTCAACGAGTGTTTGAACAAGATTCTTGCCTGCGCAGTGGAGCTGATATTTCATCATTGTGGTGGGAAGGTACCAACGTGTTCCTGTTTTTTCGGCATACTCTCGATTGGGGTGCTGACTATCCAGAGGACTTGTTGTCGGACTCCAAATGGGACTTTGTGGTCATTAACGATAACACTCAATGGCCCGCTCGTGCCGATTCTAGGGCCGAGTCATTGCGGACTCTGGAATTGGAGTACGTGCCTTTGCTCAAACAAAACAAAATAACTCCCATATTTTTAATGACACCGGCCTACAAAAAGCCGTGCATAGAAGGGTCGGGAGATTTGGGAGACTTTGATTACTATACTCACCTGTTAGCAGATGGATACATTAATTATTACAAGAAACAGATGGATTTTTGGTTGCAAACATCCGTGGGTGATTCGAGGGATGCTAGCGCCAATTTGACCTCTAGAGTGGCACCTATAGGATTGGCATATCAGCAGTTGCGTCGCTCCAACATGAATTTGTGGGAGAAACTTTACGATCACGATGAATATCATCCCAGTTACCATGGTACATTGTTGCAGGCCTACGTTTTGTACATTACACTAACGGGAGAAACACCACCCAACAATTACAGTCCGACGTGGTGGGATACTAGTCGATATGATCCTTTGCTTGGTTTTGATAAACCATTGCCAATACCTACCCAACAAGAAGCACGTCAATTACGACAAGCTGCCATTCAAGTGATGCAAACAGACGACGGAACACTCGCTGTGAGTATTGATGCAGTTCCAGAACAACCAAAAAGTCCCATGCGAATAGTGTGTCCATAAATATATATGATGTTACAACAGTGGTTTTACAGCGCTTGTATGCAAAGCACTAAATTTGTCGAGAATTGTCTTTTCGTTTTGGGGCAGTAAGAAAGTTTGGCTGTTTACGAGTGAGGTTGCATACAAACAAGTCGAGATCCTCTCAAAGCGTATATATATATATATATATATGTATTTCAAAAAGTTAGAAAACACAGAATTAAAAGATGTTTATACGTCCAAGTTATATTATCTTCGAATTGAAATTTATATAAATGAAAAAAGATTAGGCGAAGCCAACCATGGTGTGCTCTCTGTACAATTTTGCACTATCACAAGAATTAGATTACTGGTTTTTTGTAGTCAACCCTTTTTCGGGATTGTCGCACAAAAACAACAACCAAAAACAACCAAAAAAAGCGTTCATTCCAGTTGTTTCCATTTTGGTGTACAGTACGTGTGTGTACTATATATGTGTGTGTGTGCCTGCCAAAATCAGAAATCTACCAAATAAAAGGCATAATCTTCCGGTCGTTTGGCACCTCCGATGTTGAGCTTGTACAAACGAGGGACGGATCCTCGAGTGTAACACAAAATGCTATTGGCAGCAACACGATGCCACGTAAGCTCTGATGATGTTTTGGTCAAGGGATCACTCGACACGATAAAGGCGGACGACACAGGATCCACCTGACTTAACAACTTTCCGGGCAAACTGTGTTGCTGTGATAAGTCCTTTTCGATGGCATCACGGTATTCCGCATTTTCTTCTTCCAAATCGGTATCGTCTTCGGTACCATTGTCACTACCGTGATGGCTGTCCGTGACAGCATTCAGACAATCATCATCGCATAGTTCCTTTTGCAGCTGTTCTGCTTCACCGTAACAAAAGTAGAGAGATGGTGGAGCTTCCAATGGATACTTGTCACAAAAACGCGAACAAATTACCGTTTCTCCATCCGTCAAGGCGAAATTCATCCGAGATGGAACGTCGGTCGACTCAGCAATGCCACTCAAATGCAACATGTGTTCCAATTGACGAATGGTTCGCTTGACAGCCTCGTACAAACGATCATGACCAAATGGTTCCTCTTGTTTAAATGGTGATACGGAGCCATGGTTAGGTCCACGTCCATCTTGACTGAGATTGGTCAGAATCAAAGCAAAGGCACATTCGCTGTCGGTGGTACCCTTGACATGAGCAAATGCTTCGTCCGTAAATTGTGCCATTAATTTTCGACGAATTTTGGCAAATTGTTGAATGGCACCATTGTGACAAAACAGTAGTCGTCCCACCTTGAAGGGATGGACGTTGGGCATATCAACTCCCATTCCTGGTGATGCCGCACGGACGTGTGCGATAACACAGGAAGACTTTGTGGACGTACAAATTTCACGAAGGTTCACATTGGACCAGGCGGGTTGCGTGTCTCGAAACAAGGCTGGATTGGGACCATTTTTATGATACCAGCCAACACCAAAGCCATCCGCATTAATCGTATGATTATAACGTTGCGTAAAACCAGGATGGTACGATGCATCGATGCTCTGTTCGACCAGCGAATTGCTTGGCTTCAGAACAATGTCCGACAGGGTCATTTCCTGAGTAGAAATAAAGGTGATCCAACGACACATGATGATACTGAATGATACTTCTTGATATACTGCTGCTGCTGCTGCTGCTGCTGCCGATGAATTTTCTTTAAAATAATGGCTGGTGGTGAATACAATATACAATACTGTGTGTATATCTACGTAGTGGGTTTTGTTTCAAAATAAATTATGCGAAGGTATTGTTTTGAATAAAAGTAGACTAGAGCCTAGTCTTTGAATATTTTTTATCCACTAGTCTACCAGGTAATATTATAACATTAGCTGCTACTGCTACTACTACCTGGTACTACTAGACTCGCAGTTACAGCAATAAGCGACCTCATTTCGAAAACTTCTCCGGAAGCAAGTAAGTTACCTACCTGGTATCAGCCCAGCATAAAAAGAAAACAGATTTTTTCAGGGAAGCCTTGTTCCGCGATATGATGATGAATGGTGGATACCAATTGCATTCTTAATTCATTTCATTCTTGGTTCACACAGTACAACTGTGCGCTTAGTTGCTTGTTACTACTACCTGGTAGTACTATTATTAATTCTTCCACCCCCTCTCTCCCCAAGCAATCTTGGATAATAATAATTACCAGTACAAGTACTGTACGATACTACTACTCGTGTCTAGCTACTGCTGCATTTAAAAAAAAACAAGAACTTGAACGTAACAACGCCATCAAACCTACTACGAGATCTTTGGGCGATCAGATTTCAAGTGGAGGTAGACTTCAAGCTAGTAGTAGTGAGTACTACTAGCTAGCACTCGAATAGGTGTACTACCAGCAGGAGTCTGCTGGCAGTGTTGGATGGTGTTTACTCGTGCAGGAGTCGCAGAAAAATACAACTACAATAGCTACAAAAAATACAACTACGTACTGAAGTAGCAGGCAATTTTTTCTACGATATTATAAAGACACATTTACTGGATGCAAAAACGTTGTGCAAGCAGCAGTCGACATGCTCCTGCTTTTACTAATAAAAGATAAAAGCGTCCAGTAGTCCCATCCTATTCGAAGTCTAACATTATTACATTACTTCAAGTTTACCTTTGAAAGAACGGATGGATGGATGGATGGATTGATTTAAATTAAATATGTTTATGTTTTTCTTATTTCCTCTTCTTGCAGGGCGGACTCTCCAGGCGAATATTATTGCTATTATTAGTCTAGTTCTTGCGAGCAATAATGTAATCGGCCAAAGCCAAAAGAGGCGTTGCTCGGTCACCGAAGGGCGTCAGTGCTTCTTTGGCCTCCTTGGTCAATCGTTCTGCTTCGGCTCGGGCCCCATCCAATCCCAACAATTTTACGTAGGTCGTCTTATCGGCTGTAACGTCCTTGCCTGCCGTCTTTCCAAGCTCTTCCGTCGATTGTGTCACGTCCAAAATGTCATCGGCTACCTGAAATGCCAAACCAATATTGAGAGCGTATTTTTCACAAGCTTCTACTTCCTCTGGCGTAGCACCTCCCAAAATAGCTCCCGATGCAACGGCTACCTGTAACAATGCTGCCGTTTTGTGCGTGTGGATCCATGCCAGATCTTCCTGCGTTACTGTAGACTGGTCGCCCCGTCCTTCGCATTCTAGATCCATCACTTGTCCACCCGCCAATCCTTTCGGCCCGACCGATGCTCCCAATCGTACAATCACATCGAGGACTCGTTCTGGACTCACACCTTTGGTATTGAGTGCCACGTGCTTGAAGGAATCACTGAGAAGAGCATCTCCCGCCAAAATGGCCACATCTTCTCCGTAAACGACCTGTGCACAGTGCATAGCATTATTATGTGAAGATAAAATAAATAAATAAATAAATAAATAAATAGAATGGTCAGTAAACACATCAGATATTCCAGATTGTTTGCGTTTTCATTTATTGTGGACATGACATATGATATATTTGGATTTCAACGCACGCAATCGCCGGCAGATGGAGAATGCAGAATGCGTAGGGATGAAGAAAAACATGAGAAAAATCAGGCAGTTCTATAGCAAAAAAGCAACATTGCTGCTGCATATACTGCATACAGGTATGTCTTTTTTGTAATTGTAAAGCCAAAATAAAGCCAAATAATATAAAATATAAAAAATAACGTACATGATTGGTAGGTTTGCCCCGTCTCAAATCATCGTTGTCCATGCTGGGTAGATCGTCGTGGATGAGACTCATCGTGTGAATCATTTCGCATGCCACAGCAGCGGGCATGGCGGGGCTGTCCAGTCCTTCTCGCGTCGGATCTTGCAAGAACATTTCGCACGCTGCCAAACACAAGACCGGTCGAATGCGCTTCCCACCGGCCATTAAACTGTACAACATGGCATCGCAAATTTTTTTCGTTTGTGGTTCCGTACTGACGACAGAATTTTGGAGAGCCTCCGTAATGGGACCATTTTTCTTCATAATGTACTTTTCCAAATCAAAATTAGTAGCGGCATCCGTCGATGTAGATTGAAATAAAGAAGAACTAGACAGGCGTTGTTGCTGATGCTGTTGCTGTTGTTGCTGTTGTGGTGGTGCCAGAGCGGGAACAAAGGCAAATGTTGTGCAGCTGCCGATGAAACAGCTCCACTGGATTAGCAAGGCCAACATGGCAGTTTTCGAGACAATAATGTTCATGATAAAGACCTCTGAAACAGATGATGATATGACTATTATTAATCTACTACCTGGTACCTGGTACGATAATATATGCAGTAGCTAGACGAGAGAGTTTTCGACTGCTGTTACCCTACTAATACTTGTCGTAGATAGATGATACCTGGTAGTCCACTCTAGTACTGTAGTCTAGTAGTATGGTATGGCGGTATGGCTAACCAAAAACTGCTATTGGCAAGAGACCAACAACAGAAGAGTGTGTGTTTGTGATGTTACGTTCGTTACCAGGTACCAGGTACTGTACACTGTACGTTGTTGCCAGCAGCAGACGATGAACGATGAAAGATGAGTAGGGACGCGTGGAGCTAAAAAAATGCGATTTTCAGTGGCAACTTCAAGTTTCCCAAGGGACGTTTGTTTGAGCTGAGTCCCTTTAGTGACGTTCCATTTTTTGTTTATTACTGGTACGTTAGAACCACGCCGCGAGTGTTATTTACTTCTGTACTACTACCGTAGTAGCTCTAGTAGCTAGAGTACTACCCGTAAGTCCCCACCACTGAATGGAAGAGACGATAACCTTTGGATTTGATTGCTTCACCATTAATATTATTTGTTCAAATCCCGCCAAAATAGTGGCCTTCGTTGAGAGCTCACTAACTGTCCTTGGGTCGATTTGCATCATCTCGCAACACTAGTCTACTACTAGTCTACTGGTAGTAGAATGTCCTTCTTGATGGGGTTCGAAAGTGATGAATGTGACGTGTATGGTTCGGTGTTCGGTGTTCGGTGGTCCCCCCCCCTGTAAAATCGTCACCGATTTCTCCCTTGTTGCTTGTTGCTGCATCCAATGCAATCAAGAGAGCGCACGCGTCACTTGCTCGTTAATCCGTGTGGATCAATGCAAAATGGGTGCATATTGATCATTGTCCCAAGCAAGGCTCTACGGGAGGAATAACGGGATTGGCCTCGAGGCCCGAATGTTGCTGGATTCGACAATTGACTTGACTTCTTGTTGCAGTATCTCTAGACAGTTCCATGGTTCTTCATTGGCCAAGAACCGTCGCAGTCACCACAGCACTACCTGCATTTGCTCTGGATTTGGTCAAAATCTGGTAATCGATAGTGTAATATCCGTCCGGACATGGGACATGGCAATGAGAACGAAATCTGCAGGAATGGCTCTCTTAAAACGTTTCCTTGAATTATGTGATTGTCGCTGTGGGGTGGGGGTGCCCAATCGTTCTGAAGAAAGCTGACGCGTGATGAAGTCTAACGCTACAGTCAAGGAAAAGGAAACGTCACCTCTTGAAATATTCGCAGGCAATCTATGATATCGAAGTTCGATATTTGATTGAAAAGTCCGATATTTGATATGGAAGTTCCCTATCAGTTCGATATTTGATATGGAAGTTCCATATAAGTTCGAAAGTCCGATATCAGTTCGATATTTGATATGGAAGTTCCATATAAGTTCGAAAGTCCGGTATCAGTTCGATATTTGATATCGAAGTCTGATATCAGTTCGAAAGTCCGATATCAGTTCGATATTTGATATCGAAGTCCGATATCAGTTCGAAAGCCCGATATCAGTTCGATATTTGATATCGAACGTTCGATATTGCCATATCGAATTTCAATTTGATATCGAACGTTCGATATTGCCATATCGAATTTCAATTTGATATCGAACGTTCGATATTGCCATATCGAACTTTGATATTACCATATGGAAGTCCGATTTGATATTGAATTCCTATAATTTCCGTCCGTATTGGTCATGCACCGTATCATTCTCCTAATAAGCAAGTGGTAGAGTACTGTAGTGTACCAGTATTGTTCAATGTCTACTACTACTTGCTTAGAGGTCAGGGGAAAAGACAACCGGTAGTAGTAGTTACTTGGGTGTACGCCCTATTCGTTCGAACTACACTCGCAAACTGATGCAACATTCCCTGTTTCGCTGTCGGCACAACTTCCATGAAAAACTTCTTTCTTATTCAAAGACTCTTTCCATGCAAGAGCATCTTTGCGACCCAACAAGAGCTCGTCGATCACATCTTGATCCCACGGATCAAACTCTTCTTTTTTGGTGAATTGACATTCGTCCAACGCCTGTTTGACAGTTGATCGGATCATAATGCTCACGTTGTAGCAAAGAACGCTCAGCAGCAACCACTGATTGTTCCATCCCGCCACCTGATGATCTAGCTTGGTATGCTTGTCATTGGCACCGGCACGTTCGTTGCTTGGTTCCTCTAATGGCGTCGTTGACCCCGACTGGCGATGAAGGCCGCAAAGCCGAGCTACATAGCTACAAAGATAGGCCGCTTCGTGAGGGAAGTGGACTGCGTGGAAGCAATCAGCGCGTCCCAGAATCACCAATGCTTCGTCCGGTGTGCAATCGAAAAGTTTGGGGAGCCGTCCACGAAATAAACTGTCACTGCTGCCCCGCTTGGTGCCGTGACTAGCAAAAATTGCAGCTTGTTGCAAGCATAGAAACGGATTCTGACATGCTCCACGAATACTCAGCAGATGCAGCATGGCCGCAGCGACATCAATACTAGACTTTTCGACGGCAGTTTCTGTGTAGCATGCCCTTAATCTTTGCATAGCCACGTGAACCTTTTCCATGGCTTCCTTCGCGTCTGGAGAAACATCATTCTCTTTGGTGCAAGTTACTGTTCCACCAGACCATAACCGATTCATTTCGAGGACGGGAATCGAAATTGCATTCGATAGCGGGTTCTCCTTGTCTTCGCCTGCGAACCATTCATTAAAGGGGCGGGAAGCTTCCTTGGGCAGACTTCGTCTCCCAGCGAATCTACTATCGGGCTTCGTCATGAGAATGCTTGTGGTTTTCAGCCTGGATTTATCCTTCGCTTCCGACTTGCTATCGGAACGATGACTTAAGATGTACTTTCGAGAAGCCTGCCTCCAACCTTCCAAACTTTCACCGGTAGCTGCTTTCCCGAGATCCGAATCCCACACAGGATAATCAAGACAAAATTGTGTCTACACAAAACAAGAAAGGCAACGTGAGCGATTCGAAAATGACTTTGGCGGCTGTTTCGTTTGTTTTCAAAGATACACTTACTATGGGTAGCAAGACACTCAATGAGGTCATGAGGAGACGGGTTTTTTCTGTTGCCTTCTTCTCGGCTGCCAGCTGCAAACAGACGTGTGAATGACTCAAGAGAACCTGGAGACCCTCCTGCTCCGAATTCAAGCCAACAAGCTTCTCGGCTAAAGCATCCTCGTGTCGATCAATACCTTCTTTGTACCAGTCCAGCTCTTTCACGGTAGCTAAACGATCCCTGAAATTAAATTCTTTAGCTGCCACCACTTGGACGCCAAGAATATCCCATTGCTTTGCCAATTCCTCTTCAATTACAGAAGGAACAAAGCCAGCAACGCGGTCTTTATGAACAACAAGACCAAAGTAGTTGCAATGTGCCCGACTCTTCATAACCCGCAAGGAGAACTCATAAGCTTCCCACCCGGAGAATTGAGATACGTTAAAAGAAACGCACAAATTGTAACACCGCAAGGAAATTGCTTTGCACTTTTGGTTCTGCCATGACGATGGGACTGGAAGCTGCGCGAACAATTTGCTGTCAAAGAGACCCGACTTCACGACTGTCGTGACATTGTCAGCTGGGTGGATTCTACACAAGTAAGCGAGGACTCCGTCGCAACCTCTCGTCAAGGATTCCAAGTTCGAGATACTCAAATTCATACCGTCATCCTTTGCCAAAATATCATAACCTTTCTGCAGTACACTTACGAGCTGAGAAAAGTTCGTGGATATTGATCCATCCGATGCGATCAGTGGACTCTGGAGAGAGGGGGTATCAAAATATGTCATGAGCCGTATAAAAGTATCAACAATTGATTCTTTGGCGCCTAAGGCTTCATCTCTCAACGAGGATGCCTTGTAGTAGACCTTTCTTGCTTTGATGACTTCCATTCGCGCCCAAGCGTGAATGCTCTTAACTATTTGACTCCTCCGAAATTTGGCTGCAGGAGTCTGAACGCTGCATGAATCGACAAGGGCATCAATTAATCCACGCGCGTGCATGCTTTTGACCATAGTGGCAAAAAGTGGTGCAAAATGATCTGCCCATTCATTGTCTTTACCTGCAGTGTTCAAATTATCCGCGACGAAGGCAAAAGCCGCAGTCTGGCCCATAGGATCCATGGCCGCAGCACGGCAGTGATACCAGGATAGACTCTTGAGTAGACTCGGGGACACGACCGATTCGGTCACCCAATCTTTAGACTCTTCATCCAGATATTGAATGGATTCCATGCACTTTTTGGCGATAAAATTTCGACCCCCTTCGTGTATCAGACAAAGCGCGTACAAGACGCTGACTTCTGGAGGGAAAACGCCACGTCGCAGCGAGTCGAGCAGGACTGGACCGTCTTCCTCCGAGTCCAGCTGCTCGTCGTCGGATAGGTAGGCACCACCCGTCTCTTCTACATCGCTGACACTTCCAGTATCGTTGGCCTCGTCGTACGTTGATGGCTGCGTTAATGAAAAACCATCACGATGCTCTCTCTGTTGGCGGGACTTTATCTTCTCATCCTGAATCCAAGCTCGTTTTTTCATGTAGAGGGCCACTGCTTCTCCTACTAATCGGCCACCTTTCGGAAGGTTCATCTCCAACATGTGCTTGATTAATTCAGCTGCAATTCTGGAGACAACACGGCAAGATGCCGCCAGAGGAATTTTTCTGTCGTTCAAGTGGGCCGATGCTTCTAAGGTGTTGCCGTCGTTAACAGAATCGGGCGATGGATCCGTGTTCTTCGTATCAATATGATCGCCCGACGAGACACTCTTTGAACTCTTCTTTCGCTGGTATTCTTCTTCCAGTTTGGAAATTTGGACAGTGTGGCGTGTCGTTATCTTACGTCTTGCCATTCTGCGCTCTTTTAACGCCTCGCTCTTGTCAGCTTTCTGGTAGTCCGTCTTGTCAGTGACAAGAATTTTCTTCATATTATCGGTAGTACGGTCAAATGCACCAAGTTCCAATTCTTGTTGTTGCTGTAAGAGTTGCTTTTCTTGTTCCAAATCTATATCGCCTTGTACATTCATCACTAGGTGCTTGTGAGATTCTTGTTCACTGTCCAAGAGTTCATCAATCTCGGTGGGATCCATGCCGCCGCTACCACCATCACCACTACTACGCTCCAAAGTTTCTGGTAAATGGTCGTGTTTTGATGGTTGATGTTCTTCTGTAGCTGCTTCTAATAATGATGATGATGATTGTTGTTCTTGTTGTTTACGTGTCTCGTCTCGACCTTTCATCCACTCCATGACGTCGTGACAAGCTTCTGATCCTGCTGCCGCTTCCAATGCCAGTACCAATGCTTGCAATCGTCGTTCACGCCAATCAAAGGAATCGGACCACTTACGCAGCCATCTTCGGAACATGTAATTATCGTTGCTTTTTCTTTCGTTACTACTAGTATTGTCGTTCCACAACTGACATTCGTGACCAATGTGTAGCATACATTCAGCGTACAAAAGCCACGCCGTGTGTCGAAATTGTTCCGCCAATATTTTCGAACGTCGCAGGAACAAATCGGTCCACAGTGTCAGTGCTTCGCTAAAATGTCCCAATTCCATGTACACGGACGCCAATTTGATAGGCACGTCTAGTCCTGGTGGTTTTAAATTGTCCGCCGTTTGTAGATCATTCTTGGCTTCGTTAAACCACTGTTCCTGCTCCTTTTTGCACTGTAATTGTTGTTCCATAATGTAACTTTCAATGTCCATAGGATCACTGTCGATGTTGTTGTCTTCTTTGTTGTCATCATGATCGGTAGCAGTAGAACTTGCCATTGTAGTAGTACTTGTGGTAATTGTGGTAGTAGTAGTAGTTGTAAAGTAGGCACCAATATATCCCAACAATTCAGCAATATCACAGGCCATGTCTGCTGCGTGAATCCATAATTCATAATCCTTTTTGCACAAAATAGCAGCAACGTGATATGATCCATACGCTCGTTTGGCCAAATCTAATGCCTCTTGATACAGTGGTGGTACATTCAATACAGCTGCTCCCGTCGAATCGTCATTGTCATTATTATTGTCTTGTGGTGGTGGTGGTTGTGGTGGTGGCTGTGCTTGCTGCTGCTGTAAGTCATTGGTGTCAACATTAAATATTTTGTTTCGTGCGGTTGCAAACAAATCACGATAAACCATACCCAGACTAGAATATACTTGTGGTGCTGATGGTACATCGGCAGCTAATTGTTGTAATTTACTAATGGCTACATTGTGCATTCCTCTAGCATGTGCTCCTAATGCTTCACCATGTCGTTGCGCCATTTTTTGTGACCTAAAATTCTTTAATTTGTACATGCGTCGACGATTCTTTGTCGAAAGATAGTTTGGTTTCTGTTGCTGCTGCTGTTGTTGTTGTTGTTGTTGTTGTTGTTGTTGTTGTTGTTGTTGTTGTTGTTCTTGAACAGGATTGACAGATTTCCTTGTGTTTTGTTGTTTGGTACTAGTTGTAATTGTTGTTGCTGTGTTGACTGCAACATCATCATCGTCGTCGTCGTCGCCATCATCATCATCATCGTTATCGTCGCCTTCTTCTTCTTCGTCTCCACTATCTGGTTCGCCAGCATCAGTTTCGTTCCAAACATTTTCAGCAGTAGCAGTATTGATAGCAGTTGGAGTCGTACGGGCAATCACCGCAGCCAATGGCAATGATCCTTCAATGACAGAATGTTCCAATGATACTTTGGATCCACGCAATCTTTCATTGCTACTGTTGGTTGTTGTTGTCGTCGTCGTCGTCGTTGTTGTTTTGTGTGTCGCATCTCCTGCTCCTTCTTCGTGTTGTTGTTGTTCCCCCATTTTATAAACGTTATCATCAACAACAACAACATTATCATCATCAACAATTACGGCACGTTCTTCTTCGTCTTGTTTTTCCAACAACCGTCGCTTCCGTGTTTTGGCCAAGGAAAGATTTTTAGGCGTTACACGTCGTTTTTGTCCTGATTTGGAACGTGAATACTGTGCTACATCCATTTCGCGGTGCAACACATCAAGCGTATTTCGTAACCCACGGCTACTACCACTACTACTACTGATGTTGTTGCTTCTTTTACTCCTTTTGTTGGTACCGTTCGACTCATCCCCCCTGCCGCTGCTTTCCTCTCCTCCTGCTCCTCCTTCTTCTTCTTCTTCTGCTGCTGCTTCTCCATCAGCTCCATCAGCTTCACCTTCTTCTTCGTAATTGCAGTCACTATCATCATCATTATCATAAGAAGACATTGTAGTAATAGCAGGGTCTATTATTATTTGACAATTATTTAAAATAATTCTTTGCTGTCTCTACTCTCTACCAGCTACTGTACCAGGTACCAGGTATGGCAGATTGTCTTGTCTATTTTTTAATAGAATAATACTCGAGTATGGTATTCAGGGGACAGACTTACAGACGTCCAGCCGCTTTCGTATCAACGCAAATTGCGCAAATTGCATTTATACAGACGCACACTATATCGATCATCGTCTTATCAATGGCCCCTGGCGGGGTACGCCAACCACTCTTTTTCAGAGTTAACTCAAACCTTAGTACGCCATTGGTTTATCCCTACTTCACCGATAACTCGGTCACGACCGACTTAACCTACCGGTTTTCCAGTGACAGCGCAAGGATGAACACCCTTTAAGCGTGCTTTTAACTAGGAGCTGTTCTTCCTTTCGTCGACACTGGAAGGCCTTTCGGTTAACTCGGTACCTCACCGATAACTCGGTCACGACCGACGACTTAACCTACCGGTTATCCAGTGCCAGCGCAAGGATGAACACCCTTTAAGCGTGCTTTTAACTAGCAGCTGTTCTTCCTTTCGTC
>Ga0100392_1003762_pt1 | contig 13791 bp, 10 predicted proteins | sample CryGeymeta201516_FD_81548 | JGI IMG/M metagenome (GOLD analysis project Ga0100392, IMG submission 81548) | Groundwater microbial communities from Crystal Geyser aquifers in Utah, USA - Crystal Geyser metaG 2015-16 | ecosystem: Environmental > Aquatic > Deep subsurface > Groundwater | place: USA... | reverse complement strand
TATGCTCTCATGTAAGATCTGTCGGAACATAAATGTCGTAAACGGTGTTGAATGCGCAAACCTTCCCATCCCCAGCAGGTATGCGGTGTGGGCACTTCAGCAGCAGCAACAGCAGCAGCAGTACTAGTAGAAAAGTCAGTCTCGATCTTCACTGTTTCGCATCGTTCGTATCTGGAACGGAAGTGAGCACATTCCTGAAAGTGGCTCAGTGCCTCATTCCGAAGCGCGCGACTGCATTTGCACGAAGTGGTTTTCTCACAAGAATAGTCAGTAGAATTTCTTTTAGATAGAGCAAAGATCAGAGGTCCAAGATTGTCTAAGCATCCATGAACCGAAAGGGGCGACCTTGCAAAGTAGGAGCTCTTCAGGTGACAAAACTTCGGGTTGCTGCCCGGGCACCCATCAGAAGCGGTGGAGCACGGCGATCTCCTACGCTTCTTGTCAAAATAAGGGCTCGACTTGGTCGGCATCGATGTGCGTTATGGAGACTGGAGACTGGAGAACAGGCGACTGGAGACTGGAGAACAGGCGACTACAATTTTTCATAAAATAATAATAATAATTTTCGAGTAAATAATCAAGATTTTCATCCAGAATATTAGAGATAGGGATATTAGTTTTAGGATAGGTACGAGCTAGTACACACACGTGCACTCTTTGCTCCTGGTAGTACTGGTAGTAGTCTAGCTAGTACTAGTAGTAAGCACTTCTACAATAATACTTCAATTAATACCAATGATTCTTAGATAGATACGGCAACAATAAATATTGGTAAGCTCATGTGCAGTAACCAGGTAGAGATGCTTTCAATGGCAGGAATAGAATAAAAATAATGATTGCCTACCTACTCTAGTAATTACCAGGTAGACTGTCAGGTGACGAAGATTTGCGCCAAGCGAACGGAAGATGCCGCTCTCACAACTCGAAAATCATCGTCACCACTGGGCAGATTGAGCATTTTAGAATACCCTTGTCCCTGAAATACTAAATTTGATTCACCATCTAGAATTTTGGCCGTAACAATCAGGTCGTACGGTGCATACAGGACTTTGTTATCCCATTCCACCTCTAGTTCTTTATCGGCAGCAGCTGGCAGCAGCGACAGTAAATTGGCTTTGGAGAGGGAGAAACTGATTGGAAAGGAATGAATTTGGACCATCGGGATTTGCGCTCCTGCAAGAGCAGTGAATGGTTTGTCGATACTGGAAATGGTAATTACTAGAATACCATCTGCAGGAAGTTGTTGTCCTTTGGTCGCGCTAGATGGCAAGTAGATGACTCCTTGTATTGAATAGTCTAGTAGGCTGGAGTATCCCATGGTTTCGGAGCAAAATCCAGATAACGGAGCCGGCGTTGGTGGGATTGATGGTGTTGGGGGTACCTGTTTTGGTGGCGCTACATTTTGAATGCCCAACAACGATTGTGTTGTAATTGATTGTGGGCAGGGGTAGATCTCGGCAAATCCGGCAAGTGGTTGTAGGCACATTACACCACCACCGATCATGCAATTTCGGAGTACGTCCATCGCTGCATTCTTGGTCGTCGACCATCCGAGTGATCCAATCACCCAAGATATCAATACCAGCCAAAATAGGTAGTTGTGCATGTTTTTCTGCTTTCTGCTTCCATCGAAAATACTGGCCTACATATTTCAGAAGCTTAAAAATGAGAACAAATTAAAACCAACACATACCACAACCAAATCTGCTCGTTTGAGCTGTCAACTGTTGGGTAGTCTACTACTAGTAAATATTACAGAAATGGAGGATGATGAGCTGAAGAAAGATTTTCCCATGCCGATTGAGCGAGTGTTCGGCTTTTGATGAAAGGAACTGACATCAACATGAAACGCAAACTTCAAGCAGACCTCTATTAATTAGGCTCTACCAGTACCTACTAGCTACCGTAGTACAGTAGTATTAGTCAACTACTAGTAGTAGCTAGCACCAATGATCACGTGATCATACTACCACTACTACTAGTCTAGTCTACTGTAATACACGTCAAATCACGATAGTTTGTTGATGACCTATGACACTGAACATTGAACAATTATAAGGATAACCAAGATCAATTTATTAATGACTATTAATAATGTAGTAGTAAATATCAATACTTTTTCAAGCCTATCGTTATCCATTTTCAGAATTGGCATTCTTGAATCAGTACCTCTAGTACTCTACTAGTAGACTACTAATACTAGTAGTAGTACGGGAATCATCTTCGGGCACTTGACTACTACCATTACCGTTTGGTAGTCTACTGGTAGTATTTCGGTCACTGTGGCAGGGATTCTGAAAGAATTTTTTCTCCGTCTACCAGTATCAGTACCATACAACTGTTAGAGTACTAGCTAGTCTACTAGTAGCTGCTACTGTACAGTAGTAGCAGTTGTAACGTCGTCGCCAAGTAGTCTACTGCATGCTGGTAGCTACTGTAGGTACCACTGCTAGCTAGTAGCTATGGAGGGCAACTAAATCTTAAATCAATTCCCACAAGAAGTGAGTGACCTCACCTTGCCGTCACCTTTAGCGACTTTTCCGTGTTCTTACTCGTACTCGGAAAGGCGACCTGACACAATATTGCGAGCAGGAGTAGTAAAGCGCAGGCATCACAAAAATAATATTTTTCATCAGACTGCTTTACATTTGTGTGCCATTCATCTTCTTAAGCTTCACAACTCCCTAACGATCATTAGCATTATCTATTACCCACTTATCCTCTTATAATTTATCAAGCTTCTCCATCTCCCTTGACACTAGCAACTAGTAGCAGCAATATCAACAGCAACAGCAACAGCAGTGACAGCAAAAGTAGCTACTACAGAACAACACGGCAAAACACAGGCCTCAAAATCAAAATGCCATTTTCTAGTAGCGTCCAACACACGAGTAAAGTGCAAGAACTACCGGCTACCAACAGCAGCAGCAGCAGCAGCAGTAGCAGCAGCATGGTAACTGCACATGGAATTTACAAACGAAAATACCATCTTCGTGCGGTATTTCAATCTCTTGCTTTTGTGGCTATGGTGGGAAGTTATCACGTTTACGATAGGTTCGTGTTTCAAACGACTTCCCTGAGCGGAACGATACAGCAACAGCAACAGCAGCAGCAGCAGCAGCCAAAACAGCAGTCATCGGTACATTCCAGCAAAAGCGAAACTATGGTTTTGACCACACATGCTAGTACCAAACAGGAGCAACAGCATCGAAGATTGTCCATAGTAAGACCTGAAAGAGAGGGAGATTTTGGGACACCAGTAGCAGCTGCTACTGCTGCTGCTGCTGCTAATGGCATGCTGGAATGGGGACAGCACGAACTGACAAGCAGAAATTCGAAGGATCAACTTAACAGACATTTGCAAGACAACGAGACCGAAGCCGAGGGTGACGATGCCATTGAATTCATTGAGGAGGAAGAGTCAGACATTTGTGAAGAATTGGAAGTTGCAGATCCTGGGTGGATGACAACTTTCTACTCGATTGGTATTCTTTACATGTTCCTGGCCATTGCCATTGTCTGTGACGATTTCTTTGTCGAGGCATTGGCAGTCATCAGCGACGAAAATCACATGAACATCGACAAAGACGTGGCGGGTGCGACGCTGATGGCGGCTGGCGGATCAGCCCCCGAGTTGTTTACCAACCTGTTTGGTACCTTTGATGAATCTGAAATTGGATTCGGTACCATTCTGGGAAGTGCCGCCTTTAATGTGCTCTTGGTCATTGCTGCTTGCTCCATTGCCGCAAAGGAATTATTATCCTTAACGTGGTGGCCACTCTTCCGGGATTGCTCGTACTATGCCTTAACCCTGGTTGTACTTGCCATTTTCGTGGGAGTCATCTCAGAAAATGAAATTGAGTGGTGGGAAGCACTGCTGCTTTTTTCCTTGTATGTTGGATACGTTCTGATCATGTGGAAAAACCGAGCCCTGCACAAGAGCTTGACAGGCAAAGAATTGGCACCCGCAGAGTTGAATGATGATACTTCGTCGGGAGATGACGAAAGTGGAAATCTTGAGGCTGTGAAGGCGAAGTTTGACGCTGTCAACAAAGACGAAGCGGAAGGAATAACTGATGAGCAACTACGGGATTTATTGACAGTCATTTCGACCGAAAGGGGCGATTTTGATAAGGAAGTTGCGATTGCTAGCATTACTGCTGGCCAGAAAGGAAAACTCACAACATGGGAGCAATTTGTAGACTGGTATCGGACCTCTGTCTTTTGCGCCAAACCAGCTGGCGAGGAGGACGAAGACAACGAAAACGAACCCATCTATGCTCCTCTTTATTTCCCCGAGGATGCTGGCACCTTTGACAAATTATGGCATCTCTTGAAGTTGCCTATTATATGTTGCTTAACATTTACTGTTCCAGATGTGCGTCGACCTTGTATGGCAAATTGGTGCTATCTCGCCTTTTTAATTTCCATCTGTTGGATTGGATTTTTTGCCTACTTTATGGTGGAATGGGCAGAAATCATTGGTAATACCATCGGGGTACCACACGTTGTCATGGGATACACAGTGTTGGCGGCTGGTACATCGGTTCCCGATTTGATATCCTCGGTCATTGTCACTCGTCAAGGATCAGGAGATATGGCCATCTCAAGTTCTATCGGCAGTAACATTTTTGACATCACTGTCGGTCTTCCAATTCCATGGTTGATCTTTATTGCGTTTCCCAATCGTCCAAATACGGTCTTCGTAAGTACTTTCCTCGCACCCAGCATTTTTCACAGTGGCATTGTTCCAGCCTCGTCCACCCTTTGGCTCACACCGCTTTTGCACACTTTCTGTTGTTACTGTTTTTTGCTTGGTAGATTGATTCGGGGAAAATCTGGATTTCCATTTTTGTATTTCTGAGCATGCTCGTGCTTGTAGTGTTTACTATCCACTGCCAGGGGTGGAAACTGACGAAATTCTTGGGACTGGTCATGATTACATTCTACTTTGTCTTTTTGGCCCAAGCAATTATTCTGGAACTCCCATTTGAGGTTTGCCTGTAACAATCTTTGCTTTGTCCATTGAAGAGCTCTCATGAATGCGTTGCTTGGGAATCATTGTGGTCCAAAAGATCCGCTAAAAGATACCTGGACCGTGTATTTATTTGAATCGAAAACCCTCTGTTTTGGCCACGCCAATGGAGCTTTCGATAATTTGTTTTTGCGGCGTTGTTCCTAATCAGTCGGTACCGTAATTTATTAGAGGATGTACGCATTGACCGATCGCTGACGGTAGCCGCAGCAAGTCCGATTGTTTATGAAGACATAAAATTTTGATATTACTAAGTAGCCATTCTCGCCATATTTGCTACTATATTGACGAATACTGGAGCACTTGACCAGATGTTTGTGCCATTGTTAGCTACAAAATGGTCATCAGCTCCGAGGGTTTAGATTCAATAGCAACTAGCAACTCGAACTACTACTAAGTATCGCTTATTAGATTTCGAAACCAAAACTATGCCCAGTAGCTTTACTTGGCGAGACCTTGATTATTTTCTTTAATGACCATCCTTCGCTTCAACTTCAAGTATCTCATTTTCAGTTTGTCATCAGCTTCTTCCTCGGGCATGCGTCGCAATTGGGCCAAGGTTGGCATGGGCGTAGCCAAGCCATTGACAAAGTCAGGATATTCGTCACGTTCTAATGCCACAGGCGCATCCTTATCTTTGACAACATCCAATCCTGGGATTGTTGTTCCTGCTTTCATGGGCAATGCCGCAGGTTGTGTGGCCCGGTAATACGACGCCAAGGTGCGACATGTAGTATTGGTGGTGTGGGCTAGTGATTTCGCGGTTGAAGTCCCGAGGAAACGGCCTAAAGCAGAAAGTCCCGTCAAATGAGCCATGTGAAAGGAAGAAATACTTAGGTGTAGTGGACGGGTCTCCTTGTGTTGGTCGGTTGACAACTATCTGCGTATTCCTTTTGAGGAGATAGCTACAGTACGAGTACTCTGCTGAATGTTCAAGCTTGAGATTACCACAAAATAGATGATGTTGTAATCTGTAATCTAGCGCTACTAGCTCTAGCTAGAGTGATGAGCTTGTTAACGTTTTGCCTTTTCTTTTTGATGCTGTCGTTGCCTGAGCGCCGTACTGGCGGACAGACAGGGGTGAGCCACATTCGTGAATGACATCATCAGCTACTATGCATGTACTACTACTCTTTCAGAAGGTACTGTACTAGTAGCTAGAGTACCACAGCATTGTATTTTTTAGTCTGCTGGTTTTCTCAGTGCTGCAGTTATTCTTGAGCATCATCAACACAATCAACTCTGCACACAGTGTATCTCTTTCGAACTGATAAACAACATGCTACGTCCAGGACGCACTATTCTACCGTTCCTTTCGCTGGCACTGTTTGGACAGGCTTTTTCACTCACACCTCAACAGCGGCAGCAGCAGCAGCAGCAACCACAGTCAACGCAATCCACTGAATCCACTACCATTTCCTTTGCTAATCAACCAACAAATAATCGACGACGACAATTGTTGACGCAAAAATTACCCCTCGTTGCACCGATTTTCGTATGGACGCCAATATCAGCTTTAGCCGTAGGAGAAGGAACCGAACGAATGGTCTTCAAGCAAAAGCCTACCGCTCCCATTGACGCATTGTTGCCAGCCATTCAACAACGACTGTTGTTGGAGGCAGCCTTGAACGTGCTGGGAGGAACATCAAAACAAAATCAACCCACTACGGAAAGCGAAAAATTGGAAGGATTGAAATCAATACTACCGCCACTGGACGAGTCGCCCAACTTTAACAACCAAAATGGCAGTCAAAACAGTCGGGTCTTGAAGGAATACCCACCCGACAAGGCATTGCGTGGAGCCGTGATACGAGCCACAATGAATGTTTACCAATTGAATCTCAATTACGACAATCTGTTGAACAAGAATCCCAACGATGCTATTGAAATTACGGATCCGGGCTGGAAAAAGTCCTACATTCGAGCCAACGATGGCTTGCCCGATCTTCCGAAAATTGTCGGTGCAGATATTGATATGCGGCAACTGTTGAGGAATCAAGTACAATTAAAGATTGACGATGCAGCTGCCGAGCTCTACGCTAACGACTGTGATTTAGATGAATTGATGGCTCTGTTGCAGGATGCAGCAAGGAACTTTGATTTGTGGTTGGATCGTGTGAGAGCTGGCGATGTTCGGGACGCCATACGAATAGCTCAAAAAAAATCGTGAAGAAAAGAGAAACAGTGTATAGTTGAGTCTGATAACTCCTTGATGAAAACATGACCAGTTGTGAATCATTCTCAAAGAAAAAAGGATTTACAGTGTATATTGCTATTAAAGAATTTGCTGATATTCTATCTCTTTTTACTCCCGCTTAACCACGTTTTAGAACTCTGCTGTCTGTTTCGTATACCAGAACAAGACTGTTTCGTTCATTGCAGAAAAGGACCTTCCTTCATTTTTCCAGCATTGCGCATTTTTTAGTACATAAAGACGGGGTTGGCCTTTGTCATGATACGATCGTCTTTTTCAAGTAATTTTCTCAGAGCCTTGGTGAGAGCAAACATATTAATGTGCGAAACTCCATCGTATAGTCCAAGGGCATTGGCACCTCCTTCAATCTGTTGTTCAATAAGGTCATCAATGACGTTGGTATTGGTCGGGAACTTCCACTCTTGCTCGGCAACAGCCTTGTCTTTGCCAGGTGGTGACTGGAAAGCCATGATGTAACCCCAATCTCCTCCGAAGCTGGGAATGTTTGTTGAATAAGGGATAACGCAGTCAAAGACGGCGCGAAGTGTATTGTTGATTGGTCCATAACACGATGTATCCCTTTCACCATTTATAGCATGAGAAGGAGGGACGGCATCAGCCGTTCCCGCTTGTGTAACAAAGACACCTCCCTCATTCAGGCGAGTGAGGGCATGCTCGTAGAACTCTTTGGTGTACAAGGCAATTCCAGGACCAGCTTCTATCGGGTCAGAAATGTCCATAATAATGACATCAAACGTTTCCTTGGTGTTCATCATCCAGGCGTGAGCATCTCCAATCACCAGTTCGAATTTGGGGTTGGAGGTGACAGTTTCACCTCCCCATTCGGGCAGGAACTCTTTGCAAACTTCAATGACCTTGCCATCAATGTCCACCATGACAACACGTTCGATCGACTTGTGACGCAAGCATTCTCGAGCTGTGGCCAGTTCCCCTCCTCCTCCGATAAAGACCGACTTGGGAGGGCTGCCCCTCAAGGCACATTTCACGAGAGAAGGATGGACCAGTGATTCGTGGTAGGCAAACTCATCCATCTGCGAGCTCTGGGTCTTTCCGTCCGTTACCAATGTCTGCATGGCATTTTTGTAACATGAAGTGGTTGTGTAGTTTACACGAGGATTTTGCCGTGGATTATACCATATTATTATAGTGGTGAAGCAGCACATGTTAAAAGTTAAAAATCACACTGTGTTTATCGGCAGATATACAGTTAACATGAATATCAATAATCAATATAACCAATCACCCATACATTTCAGCTGATTCCAATATTCAGATACCTAACAATTAATAAAACAACAACAACGGCAACGACAACAAACAACAAGAGCGAAAACAAAAAAAGACAGGATCCACACCCACCTTTCCAAAATAGGTTTCAACAACATCGACTTGTTGAAATTCGGACTCGGAGGAAGAAAATATGCGGATTAAATCCATTTCCAGTCGAAGACCAGGAGCAACATCCTCTCGAAAAACAAAGGCTCTTTTGTCACGTTGAGCCTCGATACCAGAATCGTGATTTGTCATGATGATCTTTTATTTTGATTATTATTTTATTATTTTGTTGTTGTATGTTGCACGTACTTTAAATGAGATAGAATTAGCGGAAGTCAAGTTACCTGTATGCTGCTAGGGTCTCTAGCTAGTACCATTACTAGTAGGGGTAGTAGACTAGATAGATAGTAGTAGTAGTAGTAGTAGTAGTAGTAGTAGTAGTAGTTACTACTAAGAAGTGAGCGAGTGAGATCCGAGAAACAATGACAGTTACTCGTACTACACACTACTACTAGACTAGTCTACTAGAGTAGTCTACCTGGTAATTAACAACAGTTGTGGAAGAGTCCATCACTCAGAAGTAATCCTGTATTAGCTACCAGGCAGCTACTCAGTACTACCGTACTAGCTAGCTACAGTACCTGGTACCAGTACTACTAGCTAGTTATTAGCTAGTAGTACTACTCAGTACTAGAGCTACTACTAGCTAGACTAGTCTACTAGTAGACTAGCTAGTGGAATGAGGAAGCGAATAAAAGACGCACCTCTACACCATTTTGCGGGACTGAATCAATGACTGAATTTGACAGATAACAAGAAAACCCCTATCTACAGCAAAATCAACTTTTCGAAGACCTCTCCTGCACCTTTCTTTACCTTGCAGAGGGATCCGTCCAACCCGTTAACATCGCGGCCCTGTAGAAAAGGGTTCCATTACACTAGTAGCTAGTACCACAATTAGCAAACCAAGAGGTCAGCTGTTCGCAAAAACAAAACAAAAAAAGGATTGTTCGTTGCTGCAGAATGGTACTGGTCGTCAAACATTTGACGAGTCCAGTCGCCCTTCCGACTCTAAATCCTCCATCGGCTCATGCATTATCCGTCGTCACGTACAGTATTTTATTGCCCAACAGCGTAGATGGATGGTGGAACTATAAAATGTATTACCCGCCACTCGAAGATGATGACATGGGATCCTGGAATTATCGAAAGAATTTATTAAAAGATCGATTGTCTGTTCTGGATGCCGATGTGGTGTGTTTGCAAGAGTGTGCTCCCGAGTCCTTTGACGACGATTTTCAGTTCATGCAAGATTTGGGATACGATGGAGTGGAACTCTTCAAAAAGGGACGGTTTCGACCAGCCACGTTTTGGAGAACGTCTCAGTTAGAACTCACATCATCGCCGGTCCACAAAGATCGAACGTTGCTCACTTGCTTTCGACGCAAAGTACCAACAACAGATTATAGCGATGAAAATGACAATGCTCTTAACAAGAATTGGTACGTATTGAACTGTCACTTACAGGCTGGTAATCAAGCACAAAGAAGAGTGCGCCAGATCAACGAGGGAATCCGAGCGGTCTTGACCTTGGCGAGAAAGCAAGAGGAACAAGACCCGGAAAAGTCGATACGATTAGTCGTTTGTGGTGATTTCAATGGAGGGAAGGAGTGCGCCGCTGTCCGGTACTTAGAAGATGGACGTTTAGATGAAACGTTTTTAGAGGACGGAAATACTGTAACATCGTCCACAAAGACATTGCCGCTGTATTCACCACTACAAGATGTTGCCACACTGTTGGAACGAGATCCACCCGCGACATTGGTAGTGCCAGAATTAATTTCTCAAATGATCGATGATACCAATACGGCGTACGAAGACCCCCAAATGTCTCAAGCCTTGATGCAACGCCTCACAACAATTTATCAACGGTTTGCGACACACGATGTCGGTGATGGAACCAAACAAATGAATGTGGACGATGTTGAAAAGTGGCTCATCGCCATTAATAAAGAGCTCGGTCGTGGCGATGAATTTCGAGAAGCTGGCCGACAAATGGGATGGACAGACCCTGATCCCGAAAGATCACATGCCGAGCAAAAGGCTAGGATTACATTGCCACGCAATGAGCTCTTGACGCTGGAAGGCTTCCTTGCCGTTTACCAACAGGAACTTAATCGAGGAAAATTTTGGGGGATTGCTCATGACATTGCTGTCTTGGGCGAACCACTTCCTGATATTGGTGTCTTCCGAGCGCGATATGATCGGATATACTGCAGTGCATCGATCTGGCCGGTGGCAGTGGTTGATACGTGCTGTGACGTTCCTTGCCCGAATCCAACCGAGCCATCTGATCATCTCCCAGTGGCCGCTGTTTTTACCGACCGATAGAGTAATTAATCAGGCTTCAAATCGATGAACGAGAGCAAGAGCATAGATCCTGCAATACTACTCAGCAATTATCACCTCCTTTCCTAAAGAACGCTTTTAGTTTAATTCTGCGTAGTCTGTCACACATAATCCGCAGCAAACAGTCCTATCAATCGTGCTCTATGCATTGGTCGTCTACTTGGATCCTTCGTCAAATTCAGTCTTGGCTTGACTCAAAGCATCAAAAATTCGCTTGGCCAGAAATCGCTGGTCGGCTGGCAAATGATGCGTTTTATCAGGATGAACCACTCTCGATGCCTTGTGAAAGGCTCGCTTGACTTTGCCATCCTCCAATAAATCACCCAATCCCATTGGTTTCCAGTTGGCTCCAGGCCACAAAATGATATGCAGAGTTCCCAACAGAGCCCGCAGCTGTTTCTTCTTTCCGTGTTCTTCACTCCAAGCTTTGATTTTGGGTTCCAGTTGTTTTCGTGCAGCATCCTCCTCGTCTTCTTGTCTTTTCTTATTTTCTTCTCGCTCGCGAACCTCTTGCAGAGCCTTGACCTGACTCTGGCGCATATCATTGACGCGTTTGTTCACAGCTGCTTGAACGGATTGCGACTTTCCGGCGGCATTGGCAGAATCCAATGAAATTCCAATCTCCTTCTTCTTCGCCCCGTTGCCTGCTCCAAAGGACGAGTTGAAGGATTTATAATCGACTTCGACCCATCTCTGGTCTACTTCGTCCCATACTTTTTTGCTGTTGGAATGCTTTTTAGCATATTCCCGCTTAAGCTTTTCGGCGCGAGTCTCGTTGGCAGGGGCAGGAGCAGGCACAGAATGCAGGTTGTTGAAGGAAGCAGGAGAAGACGTGGTGTGATTCAAATGCCTTCCCGAGGACTGTACAGGGGGTGCTTCCTCCGCTCCAAAGTCCAACAAAGATCCTGTTTGAGCTTGTTGCTGTTGCTGTTGAGGTGGCCGCTGCTGCTGCTGCTGCTGCTGAGCTGATTGCTGACGTTGCTGCTGTTGGCGTAGCCCTGCAGCCCTAGCTTGTTGTTGATGAACGGGCGCTGGTGCTGGAGCTTTAGCACGAGGCTGAGCTCGCGGGGCAGGAGCTGGTGCCACTCCCCGTCGACCACCATGTTTGGTGTGAAAATCGTCGTGCATTTTCATTAAATCCAAAACTTTGAAAGCCATGACAGACACAGGAGGACCGTGATTCCCTGTGTCTTCTGTACCAGCTACGGCATTCATAGCCTTTCCAAAACTCTTAAAAGCGCCTTTTGCAGCTTTGGCGGCGGCGTCAGTGGTGCTAACTACTTCCGTGGGCGGAGCAAAAAATTTAGCCAGCTTATTAGATGGAGCTTCCTTCACTGGAAGGCGAGCATTTTCATCCTGAACGTCCCACCAACTGAAGGTTTTCTCTCCAGTAGACCCGGCGGGTGCCTTGTCTTCCACACAGACTCTCCAATGGTATCCATCGCCACCCAAAGGGTTCAAGTGACGAAGAGCCTCGCAATTCCTTTAAAAGCAATAATTTAAATTGAGAAAATCAGCATTTGAGGCACACACAGAACGGCAAATTTATCATCCAGGAAAAATATATACACGGGGTCATCAAAATAACCTCGACACTTACTCTTTGACACTTTTTAGGTTCGGTGCACATCCTTGAGGTAAATAAAAGGCATTAAAAAGTGGGTCGTCCTTGTCCGAATCGGAATTGACAATCTTGTAAAGGACCAGTACGGAAGCCATGACGCGATATTGTATAGAATATGTATGCGTATGCGTATTATTTAATGTTTATCGAGTATTGGCCTTCAAAAATGGTGGTTGAAAGTTAAAAATGATTTGAATCTGATAGAATTAAATTGCAAGAACAAAGAGAAAAGCGCATGTAAGAACAGATCCACAGGATGAAATTTGATCTCTCGCCTACCTTCAGTTCCTCCCTCTCTTGCAGCGAGAGGCAAATACTTTATACTCAATATTCATTTCGATGCATTTTCTGAGACTCTAGCAATTAAGAGCATCCATAGTCCATAGGCCGCCTCTTGCAATAATACATCTATCACCTAAGACACAACATAATCACATGAGGCCTCCAGCGATGGTTAACTTACTCTGAAATACCAATGCTGAGATCGGCAGTGGACTCAATGTTCGGTTGAGATATCAAGGATAACGTGCGAATAGTTTGAGGTGAGTAGTACAAAGTAGAATACTGGAGTAAATACTAAAAAATACTCGAGTATGGTACCGTAGCAAGGAGCAATGCCTCCGACTAATTTTTCGAAAGGCAACGGCTCGAAAATGCCCTGAATTATGATGAGCGAATGTGCGCATCTAAGACGATGCCTACCAGTAGTAATGACACAAGAATTAATTTTTTACGTCGAGTACAGCAGGGAAAGAGATAGATGATATCGTGACACGACCTGATGCATGAGCATATTATTACTATGCCCTACCTACTACTACTACTAGAGCTACAGTAGGTACTACCCAACCTGTTAGGTAGAACAGGTGCCGGCGCACATAAACCATTATTTTTAACTTCTAATAATAATACAGCATTCAGCAAACAAAACAAAGCTTATATCAGGCATGGAAGAAGCAAGAACATCATCCCGTTTAGGCGTTAAACGTCAGCGTAAGGAACAGCTCGAGAAAGAATTATCGTCGCAAGACAATCACAGACCCATCGCTGGCACATCAGCAGCTAACATGGACTGCGGCATCTTGCCGAGTGAATGATATCGAATCTCGGCCAGCATTATCGAAACAGTGCCGTGGGGATTCGTTTGTGGTTATCCAACTACCAATGGTACGATTATCTTCTGGGTGGGGGGGGGGGGCGGGGGTAGAATGTCAAGTTGATTCCTGATACTGC
>Ga0100392_1003760_pt1 | contig 13792 bp, 7 predicted proteins | sample CryGeymeta201516_FD_81548 | JGI IMG/M metagenome (GOLD analysis project Ga0100392, IMG submission 81548) | Groundwater microbial communities from Crystal Geyser aquifers in Utah, USA - Crystal Geyser metaG 2015-16 | ecosystem: Environmental > Aquatic > Deep subsurface > Groundwater | place: USA... | reverse complement strand
CGGTACTCATCACTTGAGGCTTTACCTTTTTTCTTTTATCTTTTTGTGATCGGTAGCATGTTTTCAAACTTTTCTTATTCCAAGGAGGGAGTTGTAGCAGTACAGAACTCGGTACTCATCACTCAGTTTTCAACAGAACACGAATGCGCTTCAAAATTTTGCAGAAGCTCTCACAGCTGATTTATCTCTCCGCGAAAAGTTTCTACGGACTAATCCCTACTACACTGGTCTACTAGTAGAAAGAATAATACTAGTAGAAAGAATAAGCTATTCGTGGCTTGTTGCTACGGCGCGAACGTCGGACGAGTGCACTTTTAGAAGCGCAGTGGTCAAGAAGAAGAAGCAGCAGCAGTAGCAGTGCAGAGCCGGTACATCTGCGCAATGACTTGTCTTCTCGCTAGCTCTGCCCTTTCTACCTGGGTTCAACGTTTCCATCCCGTGACGAGGTAAGTCTTCCATTTTGCAGTGCCAGGATGCGGAAGGGGCAGTGATCGTATCTTTGACTTCTTCCAATGCGTTAAACTTCAAGTTGTCGCTGGTGCTAAACAACTAATAAATTGAACAGAAGTGTTTACAAGATGCTGTCAGGCGATAGGTAATGGCTGGAAGTCTACGTGATTCGGTAGAGTTTATATCAATCGGAGTGCCTACTTGCGACCATACCACCGCTGCCGCCACTACTATATCCAATGGGGATTCTCCTGATCATACTCAAAAGCAAAATCACTGTCAACTTCGCCCAACATCAGACTTGTTTCCGAAAACGATGCAATGGAATAAAGATCCGTATTGCTGTAATTACTGGCGCCTCTCTCCCTATCATTCGCAACCAAAGTTTGTGTTTCCACGTTCGGCGCTTCCCACTGTAACACTAGATCACAGCACCGCCACGAAGACTCCTTGACATGATCTGAATAAATCGCGGCTGCCATTTTGCAAATTTGCTCGACATCATCTGGAATGTCCGACGACGACGACAGCATATCAACACCTTCACCGCAGCTCCCAATTTTGCGCTGTAGTCGAGAGACAAAGGTCGTCATCTTGTAGGCGGCTAAACCCGTAATGCAATATGCCCGATTGGAAGATTTGCTGTTAACCACAGGGATCGACTCGGAATTAATCGATTTCGAGGCTAAGCACCGTTGTAAACTATTTGCCACTAAAGAGTTATTATCATCGTCGTCATCAACATTATTGTCGTTCACAAAGGGTGTCATTTCAGCAGCACTAAAATTGGTTGTCAAGCTGTGACTCAGCAAAGAACATGTTGTGGCACTTTCTGTTTCGGAAAAGTCAACTAACGCGTCTTCCCCACCTGTGCAGGTGAGAATATTCTTGAGATACCTGATTTTGTTTGTTTGTTTTCTTCTTTTCTCTTTCAGTCGGTTCACCTCTTGCTGTAATAGCGTGTTCTGAGCTCGTAGTGTCAACAGCTCTGTTGTGTTTGTAGCAGCCATGGGGACGTTGTAGAAATTTGGGTTCAACTGAGGCTGTATGATGTCTGGTTCCAGCACTCGAGTTCTCAAGGTAGCATTCTGGTTGGCAAGATCCGTAACCGTCGCTGTCAGCTGAAGATTCTTCTCGTAGAGTTCCGACAGCATGTTTTGCAGTATCTCGGCACGAGTGTTCCCATCTTCTTCAGGCCTTGACATTTCACGTTTGTTCTTTAGGTGGATTTCTCGTTGTCCGAATCTTTGCGGGTACAAGGCTCGGTTTTCTAGTAGGGTAAATGGTGATTCCGAAATGATAGAATCCGATTCCAAGTCTACAGTCAGGCTAGAATCGTAAGCGGTCGGGTCACTTATACCGGCAAAGCAAATTGAAGGATAACAGACTGATTCCTCTGTCTGCGGGATGATATTCTCCAGATTCGAACGATACCCGAATCGATGTTCTGCTTTCCGCCGTGCATCCTCCCAAAAATCGATTCCCAGGGATAGCAGATCCCGAATTTGATCGACAAATACACCACACCCATGTCGATTCGCTTCGGCTGCATTCCTTCCACAAGCATCCTTGTGATACATGGAGGATGGGTCCGCCATTAGCAGTATTGATACCGTCTCGGGGGTAGCATTGTTCCAAATGGCCTCGTGAAGTGGCAATCTGTGATCTTTGCACTTGTCCACTTGCGAGCATCCTTCCGGATAGGCCAGTGCCAAACGAAGAATCAACTGTTCCAGTTGAAATCGTAGTTTGGAATCCGATGCCAAGGCCAAATTACCACACGCGATATGAATGGGCAGTCGTTCGCAAAATATTGTTATGTCAGAACTTGGTTCTTTTCGGACAGGGACAGCTGATTCCGAATCCCTGGTTTCTCTCAAAGGAGTATGGGGGCACTGGTACTGGTACGGGGGAGACTGTTGTACCCAAATGGCGGCCTCTTCCGGGTGTTCTCGCACACGACGGTTGGCCTCTACATACCGCTCCTCCGAGAGCAGTGCACTTAAAATGGTTTGATGAATCGTGGTGCGATTGCTTCTACGAAAAGAGTCGTTGGTATCGGCATCGGCGAGGGTCGGTGCAAGTTTGTTCTCGTCACTGAGTAGGTCAGAGGGCACTGGTGATACTGGTTCTGACCTGGACTTGTGGTGCTCCTGCCGATCACTAAGGCTGCGTTGGAGTGACTTGACAGGAGATAATGTTGACTCATCGGCACTGACGACCCGTCTTAATTTTGTCATTTCGTGGCTTCGGGTGTGCTGGTTGGGTGATCTCTCTTTCAAGATATGGCTGTGGACGCCTTTCATGTTGGATGGTGTGGCTGTCGCTGGTATTATCTGTCTACCTTCTTCGTTCTGTGAAATGCTCATGGTAACTGGAAAAAGCTTATGAGCGGAAGCCATCGTGACAACTGTTATCAGAGGAGTAGACTATTAGACTAGTGAATGGTTAATGGGCGGTTGATTTTTTTTTGGAGCTTTAGAGTGTATTCTTTTACTAGTAGTAGTAGGCTACCTTGTACAGTAGGTAGTTTACGAGACCCTATGATGATTATTAACTGGAGTATTATTATTTTGTTGAGGTTTTGGATTTATTTGTATTCGCTCTTCCCACAATACTTACTGGTCACTCCTGCTTTACAAAATAATTAGCCAACTCAGTTTTGAATTTTATTGGGCGGTTTTTCCCTCCGATCCAGGATCTAGTAGGCACCTTCCTTGTTTCCCTTTTTTACGCACCTCCGTTCGCAGTTGCCACCTACCACCTACCATGACGATGAAGCCTTTGTTAAGCCGCCAGGCAACCAACATGAGTCGAACATTCTGTCGGCTTACACCGGCCGCTAACGCCAGGATTAATGATAGAAGAATAGCAGTGTCCCGGTTCACGTCATCGTTATTGTCACCGACATCCTCTTTCAACCTTCGTTCCGCTTCTACGTGGTCGAGTCTTCTATCCACAAATAAGGATAGACCTGTATGGTCGGAAGAATGGAAAGCTCTTGGACTGGGTGCTGTTTTGGTGGACGAACCGACGTTTCCTGAAACCCTTATGTTCGTCGAAGTAGGATTTGGTGTCGATCAACATGGTGATGATGATGCTACCAAGGCAGCCACACGAGCGGTTCGGAATGCCATTGAGTTCAATAGCATTCCTGGCGTGGTCAAACACATTCCAGGAGGCCGCCAAGAAATGCTCATTCATGTCAAATTGGGAGTACCAACGTTAGAAAACACCAACGCAATGCCAGTCGATCTACTGCATGTGGCCAAAGTTTTTCCCTATGGAAAGCTGTTACCTATTGACGTGGTGCCGGGAGGCTTGGACTTTCCAACAGGACGTGTGCTGAAAGAATTGGGAGACACACACGACAAAGCCATCTATGTAGTTGCTTGTATTACGATTGGATACGGTACGCCACATGGTGTTGGGTAACAGGTAACAGTAGACGTTACGCAAAACCTGCAAGACCAAAGAAGGATAGAGTACTAGCTAGCGAAATGAAAGACCGGTTGGTCAAGATTGATGATGCACTGGGGAAGCCAACAAGAGAAGGCAGCTATGGCTTGCATGATTTTTGCTTTTCAAAGAAGTCTCTCGCATCACACCAATCCTCGCGGGAGTAAATGAATTATATAGCTGTCATAAAATCTGCCTGCATGGGCTCAATGCTCAAAATGAACTATCCAATTTTTCATTTTTGTTCGAGTTGGAAGCCTTGACATAGTTGTACTCTTCAGTCGGAGATAGATCCGAAAAGCTCACATTGATCTCATTTATTTTTTAAACAATTCTCAATGGATGAGTTTGTCAGTACTAGTACCTGTGATGGAGCTGATCACAATGCCCACTGCATTGGTTGACGTTGGCTGCCTTGCCACGACCATTATACTAGACAGAGACTAGTAGAAAATTGCTTTTATTGCCTTTTAGGCACAGGCGTATTCATTGTTGCATACTCGAGTACGTAGTACCTACTGTATTTTACATCAAACCGCGCCTTGCGCAAAGTCTTGTAACTTAGTCACACACCAACTCATACTCTAGCTAAAAATACACATGTTTGGATTTGAAGAGGGTTCACAATGGATCGCAGCACCTATTAGTAGAATGGTAAGCGTAGTACTCTTTTGCAGCATATGAGAGAGCTTGCATCTACTCTCGTAAAATAGTAATAAGGGAAAGAATCGAGAGCCTCAAGAAGCGAGCGCGCGGGGAGACCAGTTTTGACCAGAACATGGCGTAAACGAATCTGGCTCACACTACATTTGAATCTTCTCCATTCAGACTACAACTACTAGCTACTAGTACAGTTCTCTGCAACTTTTGCTTTGTACATGGCGCCTTCATTGCAATGAAAGCACTGATGCACTCGGCTATTTGACACTGCGGACTACTTGTTACTGTTTTGCATAGGTGGAACAGCCTGAGGTTTGCTGCAAGCTCAAGTAGCTACTCTAGTCTACTTCGTAGCTTGCTATGGCTATGCCGAATAATATTCGGTACTACTATTAGCTACTACAGTAGCTACAGTAGCTAGTACTAGCAACGGTACAGTAGCCAGTCTAGTAGTACTACTACTAGCTACTACTACTAGTAGTAGCTAGTAGCAGTACGATAAATCGTTTATGTACGCCCGGGTTTTCTCAAACCGACTTTACTGCTTACGTGATGTTCGCTTTTCTGGTCGGCCAGCCAACTGACGAACCATAATTAAATTAATTTGATGCGTGGGTTTTCTGCTGTCCGGGCACCACGCACTTTGGAGATCCCGAGCCATACAAAGTTCTGCTGCGCAAGAACGAGAAGAGCGAAGGTCGAGTTGGTTCGGGTAGTAGGCAGCAAGCGAACATAATGGTACAAGAGAAGCAGCCCAGGCGAAGCCAATCGTTTGAATACATTTCGCATTTTACATCTTGATAGTTATATCTACATCTTTTTTTTACATCTGCTATCTTGCTCAACTTAACTACAGCCATGATGGGACTAGCCAAAGGATCTAGCGCTAGGCTCACGGCCGATGTTGCTATGAAGAATGCAGCAGCGGCCGCTCTGGTGGACGTTGCCGCCAGTCTTCCCATTAAACATTCTCCATCGGAGACTACGAAAAGTAGCACAATAGCCAATCACGATGGCAACAAATCTTCTTGTACTTCTCTGTTGCCTACTAATACTGCTGGTCGTAGACAGTGGGACCAAGAACAAGCAGCACCGCCTCCTGATTTTCCAGAAACTTCTTTCTATACGACTAAAAGTAATGGGAATAGTAATAGTGTACCTTCTTTGGCAACAGCAAGGAGTGTCGCCGGAGGAACCAAGTGTCATTCCTTCACTGCTAATTCTTCTTGGACGTCCCAGTCTGAACAAGCGCAGCAGGGGCAGCAAGCAGGACGATGGGGTGCCCCTCCACCTGCAAAACCCCCTGTAATGTACGAAAAAGCTGCAACTCCCCCTAACGCTACAAAGTCATCGGGTGTTCCTCCTTCTATTTTACTATCTATGACTAGTATTGGATTTGGTATTGATTCTGCGTGTGCCCCTGTAACGAGTAGTGGCGACGCTACGGTTGCAGCCAAAAATGCGCTAAGGGATGCCATGGCCCGGAGTGCTGTTCGCTTGCCTACTGCAGATTCTTCGCGAGAAAATCTATCTATTCACCTCAAGATCGGCGTACCACCGCGGAAAAATACGGGAAAGCCCATGTTTGTCGACACTTCGGAACTATTGTCTCTCTTGCCTCCATCTGTTCAAGTGGCTCCGATCGAGTTGGTAGTCGGGGGCCTCATGATTGACCAACTTCAGCAGGGGCAACTGGAAGCTATGGCTGAACAGCCACTTCCCACCATTTGTACAGCAGTGGCTTGTGTCACAATCCAACAATCGGTTTTCTCAAATGAGCAAAATGAAGCAGCAGCTGCAAGGGCGTCAGCGTCAACGTCCTTGAACCACAACAAACATGCTTCGGGACAACAGCAGCCGCAGTCAATGCACACAGTACGCTCGCCTACTTTTCCAACCCGGACACCATTTAGCTCCCCGAATCTTGGAGCGATGAATCACGAGCCACCAAGTTTTGTTCATGTCCCGCATCGCACCAAGTCGATGGAAATGTTGGCTATGGTCAGTGGGGAGATTCGCGAACGTCAATTGATGAACAATCAAAATAACCGTTCGTCCGCCATGGCTGCGATACAGCAGCAAGCGGCAGAATTTCACGGCGTGTTGTCGCCTGCATCGCAAGCTTTGGCCATGCTATCCAACACAGAGGTACCGTCTTTTCCCCGGCAAGAACAGCAGATGCAGCAAGGTGCCGATGCCAGTGTTTCTAGCAACGGAAGTGGTAATGCCAACAATAGCGCCTACAGTTACAAAAAGCTGGCTCCTGGCATGACTCCGAAAAACAACAAACGTCTTTTTGTCAAGCATCATTACCGCGATTATTCGCTGGAAGCTCCGCTGCCCGATGAGCAATACTTGGTACGGTCCGAGGGTTCCAGAAATCGTACACCTAATGCAGCATTCCCCCTGAAACTTCATGAAACCCTTACGCAGATTGAGCAGGATGGCTATGACCACATTGTTGGGTGGTTGCCACATGGAAGATCGGTACGTTTGCGAATGACTTGTCGTCAAAACTTTAATTGCAGATTCAGCTATACTTTGTTTCTTACACACTTCTTACTTGTAACAGTTCAAAATTCACAAGCAGGCGGAATTTGTGTCTGTGGTTCTGCCAAAGTACTTTGTCATGACTAAGAAAAGTTCCTTTTTGCGACAACTGAATCTGTACAACTTCAATCGTTTGACAGGCGAGGATTCCGGGAGCTATTACCACGAAAAGTTCCTGCGTGGCCTCAAGTTTTTATGCCGCCGAATGACTCGCCAGAAAGTCAATGGTAATGGAATCCGTGCCGCTGGTAATCCAGACGACGAACCTGTTCTATCAAGATATCCGACATGTCCACCGCCTCGTGGTGGGAATAGTCGCAGTAGTAGCGTCGCTGAAGACACCGCAGCTGACGCCAATTCGCAGGCTCGCTTTGTGGATGTGGCACCTCGCCCGCTTCACTCAGCTTCCTCTCACGGTGACAAAGATTCCACGCTTGTTACGGACGAGAATGCCAGCCATGGGAGTAACGGCAGCGGAAGAGCTGCCTCGAACAGAACAAGACAAAGCAAGGCGGCTCGACCCGATCCGAGCGGTGCAACTTCATCGACGGTTTCTCAAGCGAGTTTTCCTCTCAAGCTGCAACGAATCTTGGATCAGGCGGAAGCGACTGGAAAGAAGGATATTATCTCGTGGCAAGGGCATGGACGAGCTTTTCTGGTACATGATTCGGATCGCTTCGTTAACGAAGTTGTGTCGAAATACTTTAGTCAGACAAAGTATTCAAGTTTTCAACGGCAGCTCCACATGTACAATTTCAAACGCATAACAGGCCTGGGGAGAGATAAAGGGGCATACCATCATCCTTTGTTTCAACGAGGAAAGCCAGAGCTGTGTCTCACAATGTCGCGTACAAGAGTGAACGGGAAAGGATGCAGAAGACCAGGGGACCCCGATACGGAACCTGATTTGTATTTGTTAGAGCCTGCCCCAGAAGTTCCCCGAGGCAGTGTTGTTGAAATTCCTATGGATGGACCTCTGGGTCTTCAGGTCAATAGCGACGAGGACATGGATACACAGGAATAGGGGTTTTCGTTGATCGCCAGTGACAAAAGATTTGTAATTGTAGAGAGTACATAATCAACGAAATCAGTTGAAGAAGATTTTTTTTTTAAATAATATCATTGTATTGTACTGAGTACTTTTTTTGCGACACGCGGGCTGCTGTCAAGAGACAGGAACGTCTGTCGACAACAAGGACACTGTTGATTAACGGAAGCTTCAGGTAGCATCCAAGATAGAATACATGTTTCGTGAAAGGTGTGTATGCAATTTGGGTTTGAGCTGTACGCCACCTTCTCATTAACCTTATATCCTTCCAAACAGATTGGACAGCGATCGCACAATACTCGTCTTGGCCGGTCGGTGTCATCATTGTTCGGCATCCCTGGTAAAGGAATTATCCATGCCTTTGTATTTAGTTCGACGTCTTCTTGGTAGTTTCTACTAGTATTCTGCTGAATCTCGCACTCATTTTCTGGTGAAAGTCGCTAGTAGTGGTAGAGGATGGAGTTGAGTTACATTGTGAGTTGCTGATTTGGGACACAGAACATTCAATCCGACATCCACTGCAGAAATCTTACCACGTGGTATTTTTTCAACATTAAACCCAGAGAAAGCAGTTGAAAGCCCCGAGAATGTCTTCGTTGCTCAGCTGTTTCCTCTACAGTCTCTTGCCTTATCGGATAGCATATCAAAGTAATTCCTGAAAGGATGATGAGAATCATCAAGCCTAAACCAAAAGAAATTATTATACTAAACAAAGCTGCGAAACTTTCTCTCTGTCTCTGGCTACAGTCATGCGTCTTTGATAAAGTAACCAGAAGATGAGCACAATAGGTCAGCTCGCTCTGGGTCAGATTTCCATCGTAGTTTGCCAAGAATTCGCCCACTTGCTCTGCCGAAAGCTGATCCGTGTCACCTGATACATTCTGTATAAGGTTTAACAAGACATAGACTACAATCGTCCCAATAGCCGATATCAGAGATGATGGCGGACAAACGGTTCCTTCGTGATGATTGTTGATGAGAGCCCCCCAAGAATCTACCCCGCCCGCCGTTGGTGAGACCATCATAATGAAAAGTTGTTTTGGTACGTTGCCGTGAAAAAAAGTCTTTGATGGTATCTACGACTACGACGTAGTACAACGTCCTCCTATCGATGCTTGGTAATGATTGGGGGTATTGCAAAAGCTGTTGCTCAGCTTCTCAAGCACTGGCTAGTCTACTACTAGCTAGTAGAGTAGCTTGAGAGAACAGTGTTGGACGAGATGATGTGGAAGACCAGACCAAAAGAAAAGATATTTCGTGCTTGTAGAACATATCCCGAAGCCATAATTAACAGAGGTTGTCGCATACTGGAACAAGAGTTGAAAGAGTGACTGTAGAGAGTTCAGTAGAGTTCTCGCCTAATTACCATCAATTTTGTTTGACGATTCTTTCGTGAAGCAATCCATTCACTATTGGACCGCGGTATTGTCACCTTCATTGTTATCAAACTAAAGTAGTACCAGGTACCAGTACTAAACAACGGCATCGTCCGTCCGATCCAGGGTAACACCTGCCATGTTCAAGCGAAGAGGAGACGAAATTGAAAAAACGATGATCCTCTTAAAGGGCTTGTTCTTCTTGCAAGCTGTTTTTCATTTCCTTCGATCTCTATGAATGCGAGTGTTGTGGTTTGTGTTCCGAATGGTTCGGCTCTGGCGATTCTGCTCACTTTCTAAGCGACCATTGCTCGAGCTATGAAACGAAACGCTACTATTATCATGTGGTGACACTATAAGTAGGCCTTAGTATCATGGCAATTTCGCTTTTCGAAGTAGTTTTGTCGGCAACAAGGGCAAAAATACTGCTTTCGACGCCTTGTGGAAAACCAATCCAACAAGCACTCCGAATGAAAAGCGTGCGAGCATTTTGGGTTGGAAGACCATGCTACAGCTTCTCCTATTTCATAATTGTCGAGACAAATGGCGCAACTTCCCGCGACGGTCCGTACGTTGCTGCCAGTGTACGATGATTGGCCTTCACTAGTATTGGATCGTTTCCATGAAGAGAATATGCTCCCCGTCCGTTTCACCAGGTTATGGCCAGCGACATTTCCACCCCCTGGTCTTGGTACGATCCAATTTGGAACCGTCAGCTTTTGGCCATCACCTAACGTAGTAGTCACGCGATCATCCACTGTGAGTGTCTAAAAGGGCGCAGATTGTTCGGGTTTTGGAATTGTATGACAGAAATCAGGCAACGTTAGATAGAGAGAATTGTAATAACAAAAAAGTTACAGTAGGTCCCTTGTTTGTCATCCCAATCACAGTATCGCATCCACCAGCATTCCAAATCGCAATGCATGCAAAATGCAAACAATAACAATAACAATAACAACAACAACAACATACCTTGGTAACATTGACAAAGTAAGATTTGAGTCGATCCCGTCGTCGCCGTATTCGGTATGCGGCATAATCCGATTCTCTCATTTGCTGTAATCGTCGACTACGAATACAGGACATGATGTACAGAAAAATGGGAATAACAAATCCAAACAGCACGGACAGCATCCAAGGAATGACAGCGGCCCAATGATACGCCATGGTCATCGTCGTCCGTACATCACTACCACTACCACCACCACCACCACCACCACCACCGGTAGTACCACCACCAAAACTGTGTTGATGAGCTCGTTGCATTAGAACTACCATCAAAATTTCTTCCAGAGTTGCATTGGGATTTCGGAGTACCGTTAGTAGATTGATCACTTCCATTTTTTCTTGAAGATTGCTGTTGGCAGCATCAAAATGATTATCTCCGCCACCACCACCACCACCACCACCATTACCAAATCCAAGAACTGCCGTGGGGGCATCATCTTCTGCTTCTGTGGTTGTATCATAATTCCACGCTGATGAAATAACAACATAAATGGATGCCAAAGGTGTCAAGCTCAAGAATAATAACGACAAGGAAATGAATCGCAAGGAATTCACGTTGACTCTTCGTGTCCACTCCAACATGTTAATCCGATGTTGTTGTTGTTGTTGACGTTGATGATGATGGTAAAAAGAACTCAACGAATCTGCGACTAAAATTCATGAGTGTACAGTACCGTAGTTGGTTTATATTATTTTTTCTTTGCCAATAAATAATGTTGATGAAAAAATAAATGGAGGAAATTAACAACTACAAGCAACAACAACAATAATAATAAGCAACAACCTCTTTTTCTGCCCCCCCCCCACAAAAAAAGAAGAAATTGTTTGTCGTTTTTTGTTTGTGATTGGGTGTCCTCTCTGTTGACTGTTGTTGTTTACTGGAAACTGGAACCGCTCCAGCTTTGATATCACTACTCTAGATGCTGATCAATGCTGTAAACCGCGTAGGAATGGGATGTATTGTATATAATATATCTAGTAGATTATAACGAATCACTTCTTATTATGATAATAATATTATTATTGTTTCATTGAAGCTCTACTAGTCTAGTCTACTATTCCACGTTTTGTTTGTGCAAGTGTCTCTGCAGTTGTGCTGTTTATTAATAATAAAACGGGGAAAAGTGGTGTCCGATATGATACGATACCGATGATTGGAACGAAATACATCAGGGTTAAAGTTAAATGGAATTCATTGTGAATCTTTTTCTTCCATTGCATTGGCAGAAATAAATAAATAATGGAATCTCTCACTCAAGACTCAAGCACGGTCATGATAAAAAATACTGAGTACCTGGTAATAATGATAATCAATCACCATCCATTACAAACACAACAACAGCCATCATAAAGACGTAGACTAGACTACTTAAGAGTACTGTATTCACTAATAATAACCCTCCTTTCGTCCACAAACATTAACAACCACAACCATAACAACCGCAACAAGAAGCAAATCACAGTAGTACAGCAACTTTCTTGATGACTGATCCAGAGCATGACAACCGAGATGCACAACAACAGCAGCAACAACAACGACAACATTATTTACATCCAGAACAGCAGGGTTTGTTGTCCTCTCGAGGATCGGTATCCTTGGATGATCAAGTTGTTTATGATTCCGTTGACATTTTATTTTTGGACGAAATCGATGACGATGATGATGACGATGATGATGACAAAAATAAAAATAAAAATAATAAATCGGAGAATGGCATCAACAATGACGACGACGACGATGACGCTGGAGACACGAGCAGTGATGAATCAAAGCAATTGACAATATGGGAGATTATTTGTATCTTATCCACTGCCTTTAGCTACGGATGCATCTTGACGACACTCTTTCTTATTACTCTGCCGGTTGAATGCGAACGGATAGAATCGCAACACCTCGGTTGGGCCAAGAGCGTGGCACTGGGCAATTTTGTTGCCATTGCCGGAGTTACGCAACTCATCAGTCCCATCGTGGGACGACTGTCCGATACCTTTCAACCGCCACCACCACATGATTTGGGACAGCGATTACCATTTTTGGTATTGGGATCTGTCTTGACGGTGTTTGGACTGTTGGGACAGATGATGGCATCGTACCGGTCCTTTTGGTTGCGGTACAGTTTTGCCTTTTTTGCCCACATGATTGGACTGAATATCATGTACGCCATGATGTTGGCCATTATTCCCGATCAAGTACCACACAAACAAACCGGATTAGCAAATGGAATACTGGCGGGACTTTTGGTAACAGGATCTCTCTTTGGATTTGGACTGTTCCACGGATTTCTGAGGGACAACATTCAGGACATGTACGGACTTTACACCTGTATTGTCATTTGTTCCACAATTCTTACTGGACTATACGGACACGATCGAGATGTCGATACAGCGTTGGTACGAATGAATATAAGGCGACTATCCGCGTCGTTTTCTAACAATCATAATGATGGTCAGAATCAAAATAAGCATCATCATCATCATCACGATGATGATGATCATCATCATCACGATCGAGAAAATTCTACGCGGCGTCAACGAATGCTGCGCAAATTCAAGAAACGATTGAGAAAAGTCAGATCACGCGCAAACCGGGTGACACAGACCGTCGTGGTGACACCCACCGTTATTTTGAGGTGCATGCTGGTGGATACCTTCCAAGATATGAACTGCCAGAGCTTTTGGCAATCCTATACCATTGATATGGAAAAGCATCACGACTTCTTTTGGGTGACAGTATCACGCTTATTTTATTACTGCGGCATGTCAGTGCAAACCTTTTTCATGTACTTTTTGAAAGATATCATTCAATTAAAGAACGATCCAGAAGGAGCCACGGCAACGCTTTCCATTATTGGACAAATTGCCGGCGCCTGTACATGTCTGCCCGTCGGTATTGCTTCCGACAGATTCTTTCATGGCAAACGAAAACCTTTTGTGTACTTGGCTTGCTTCTTGTTGGCCACTACCACCTTTACGACAATTTTTGCCCGAACGATGCACGACATGGTTATCGTCATGATTGTACTGGGTGGTGCCAATGGGATCTATCTTACCATGGACACCAGTTTGGCTGTGGATACTTTACCAAAAGATTTTGACGAGACAAACGGCAGTGCACAACTACTGGGAATATGGGGTGTTGCCGCTTTCCTCGGGAGCGCTTTAGGGCCCATGATTGGAGGGCCTGTCTTGTACTACGTCGGAAGCCAGCCAACAGCAAATATTACAGATGCTGTTCTGAATT
>Ga0100392_1003759_pt1 | contig 13793 bp, 8 predicted proteins | sample CryGeymeta201516_FD_81548 | JGI IMG/M metagenome (GOLD analysis project Ga0100392, IMG submission 81548) | Groundwater microbial communities from Crystal Geyser aquifers in Utah, USA - Crystal Geyser metaG 2015-16 | ecosystem: Environmental > Aquatic > Deep subsurface > Groundwater | place: USA... | reverse complement strand
CTACTACTACTACTACTACTACTACTACTACTACTACTACTACTACTACTACTACTACTACTACTACTACTACTACTACTACTACTACTACTACTACTACTACTACTACTACTAGACTAGTAGTAGTATTTTGCCATGCACACCAGTACCACCAGTTGCGCCCTTGGTTATGAAAGATAAAAAATACTCCGAGTACGTAGACGTCAAGAGTAGAGTCTCTCGGTGGCAGGGCCATTTGTGTTTCTTGTTCTGAAGCTGGTACCGTACTGGTACCAGGTAGTAAATCTAGTACATACGGGTCCTTTCCATTAGAATAGCTCAATACCAGTGATGCTAGGGTCGAAAGCGAAACAAGCTTCGAATAATACCTTAGTACTAGACCCCCTAGTACCTGGTGGTGGTTACCAGCTACCTGGTTCGGTAGATAGAATAAGACCGGCGTCATATCCAGCTGGACTTTTCGTTCTTTATCCCAGCCATGATCATTTGATTGGTTGAAGGCTATTTTTCCCTTAGTACTACCAGGTACTAATGGACACCTGAGAGACAGTGACTTCTCATTTGTCGAAACCAACAGAGCCTCTTACCAGGTATCTGTTCCTTTTGATATTGTGAATAATACCGGCGCCAGGCTTCCGTCTTCTCTCTTCTTTCACTTCCATCGATTCCTGCTTACAGTACTACGTACAACTGCTACAGGGCGGCCATGCAGGAGACTGCTGGTAGTACTACTACTAGCAACCTGGTAGTGATATAATCGCTACCTGATACTACGGTTATATTTCTGGTACCTGGTAGTCTAGTGAAGCAAAGATTCTTTTGACCAGCTCGCGTTTGAACCAGCTAGTCTGGTACAATTTCTACGACAAAGTAGTAGAGCCTAATAATACCGGGGTACGGTAGCTGGTACAACAACAAGATGTCAACTGCAATAAAAGAACATTCAATTGTCATAAATATCCGCACCACAACCAGACCATAAAAAATAAAAAAATTCTAGGAAAAGGGACACACAACAGACGAGATATCGAAATATCACCCGACCCATTCCAGACCAACGACGGTACCAGGTACGTACTGTGATCGTTTTTTTAATATTATTATTTCAACCATGGCATCAAGTCTAAAGATAATAATGTATGACATTATCAAGAAGATGATGATATTGATAATGGCCTCGGATGCAGCAGTATAAGAGTGGCAGTGGAGGAAGGAGGAGTATGTTCTCATAGATAATTTTCCGTCTACTACTACTAGCATGTGTTTTGGCTTACGTGAAAAGTTGCTGTTAGCCGGGATGCTAGGTGCTAGGTCAAGGTCTTGAGATTTGATTTTGTTAGTCAGATAGTCAGATACTCACACATCACCTTGCATGCATTCCTTTGAAACACAGACATACACGCAGAGTGAGAAGTGAAAGTAAGTCCCGAAAAAGAGCGATTTGAAGCAACTGAAAGCGAGGGGTTCGACTTGAAATGAGCTCTCTTCGGGACCAGCTCGTAACCTCCAATAAAAGTGGCGACAAGAGGAAGGCCACTGCATTAGCAACTGCTGAAGACCAAACTAGAAGTGCGGCCGAGACAGAGAAGGAAACTCGTGATACTGCAAGTAGTACTACAAGTACCAACTCAACTTCTGGCTCGCTTTACTTTCGTCATGGACCTCCCAAGAAGAAGTTTAAGCAAGAAATGGATGATGAATCTTCGGTTGAATCCAACATTATGAGCGATGATGCTATTGTTGCTGCTGTGTGCGCTGCTGCTGTTAGCAATACCCATAGTAGTAGCAGTGTCAGTTGTAGCAACAGCAGGAGCAGCAGGAGCAGCGACAATTCGACAGGTAATGGTGATAGGAAGAATTGCAGGAACACACCTGCAGCCGCCCCTCCTTCTCCCCCGCCTTCGTTTCGCAAGGGAGGGAGGATCAGACTTCCCGACAAACTATTAGGCTATCTCTGCAATGATATCCTGCCAGATACTATCTGGTGGCACGAAGATGGACAAGGATTTGCCTTTGATGCAGACAAAATTCAGACCAAGTTTCTAGACAAGTACTTTCAAGGGACCAAGCTAACTTCCTTTATTCGAAGTCTCAATCGATGGTACGTATCTTCTTATCTCTGCACGATTTTGAATCGTAAGACTACTCACAAAACTCTACTACTTCTTCTAGGGGCTTTCGACGCGTCTTTTATCACTCCTTGTCAGAGAGTACAATAGCCTTTCATTGCGATCTCTTTCAAAGAGATAAGCCTCATCTGGTTCGTGAAATGAAAATGGTTTCACACGCACCCAGTACACACGAAGAACTGGAGAAGAAAGACAAGGGCACGTCTGATGACAATGGAAAGAACAGCAGCGGACCAAAAAACAATGCAACTTCCGTTACGAAATCACCTCCAACATGCATAGCACAACCCACGCCGGTGTTGCAACAACAGCCGCATCAAAACTTGCCGATCAGCATTCAACAGCTTTTGGCGAGTGGCGGTCCTGTTGTAGATCCTCAGCAGTTGCACCAGAGCTCATTGCAGCACGCCATGACGGCACTCCTGCAGCCTCCACTATTACAACAAATAATAGATGCGCAGAAGCAGCAACAACAGCAGAAGCAACAGCAACAACAGGCTCAGTTCCAGGTCCTCCAATCTTTTTTATCCCGAGGTCAGACCAATTCGACGTCTCCGAATCTGCAGCTTTTAACTGCGGCACTCCTAGGTAGTCATGCAGAAAACAGTTCCACTGCGTCGCCGTTTTACAATATAGCGCAAACACCAGCAAGTTTTCATGCGAATAACAATGCGGTCGCATCGTCGTCGTTTGACTTGCAACGGATGGTAGCAGCCTTGTCTAATGCGCCAGCGTCAAACGGGCCAGCCCAACAGCTCAACAATCTCATGGAACTGCTGCAGCAGCAGCGATCTACTGCACACCAAAACCAATCGCCACAGCAGATACCCCCTGCGCTTTTACAGCTGCTGCAACAGGTTGCAAAGGATCCAACCGTTCCTGCAGCTACAGCCTCCAACCGTTCATGACCAAAAACATGTTTCCGAAATGCGTCCTGTTTTATTAACATTATTTTTTCTTTTCGGTTTTTAATTCGTAACCTGTCACGTATCATGGTGCGCACACTCCTGTCGTGAAACAAATTCTTCTCAAAACCAGAACATAAAAAGACAACACAACGTCACCCCGAATCTTTTTTCTTGAAGTACATTTTTCTCGTCTATGGTACCAGGTATGGTGCCATATGTACATGACGACTACACGTACGACACGCATACCACCTATTCAACATCAAACCTGTCGTCCAGAGTGGCTATTTTCATACGTAATCGAATGAGTAACCCTCAGGCGTCTTGACACCCTGCGGGTGCCACAGTTGTGATCTTAGATTTTTTTATTTTTTTTCAGACTCGAATAAGTTATATCCTTCGGGATCGGTAAAGGGATCGTAGATGTAGTCGTGATTCTCATTGCCACTACAACTACTCGTAGGAGTCTAGAGAAGCAGCAGTAGGCCTGCCTGGTCAACTACTGCTAGTAGACCTAGTAGTATCCTATTTCTTCTTCGGAGAAAAAAACCTTTAGGAATTCGACCACCGACCAAAGCAACACGGTCAGTTTAAACTTTCGCTTTTTCCACACCAGGGTACGAGGTACCAGGTGAGTGGTAGGTCGTACTGTAGGACGAGAATTTGCAAGCTGTTAAAATTTTGTCACGTTGCATTTCACTAAACATTGAAATAGCAATGACTCTCCATCGAAGATATTAAGGAGTCGCAAATTTGAATTATTTTCAAAATGACTGGTGTGGTGATGTCATCGTTACGTTTTCAATCAAAAGTGTTCCTGTTCTATCAACATGTCAAAATAGTGGTGGCCCCCTTCAAATGAATGAGGTACTAGAGTAGTAAAATACGTAGACAGCTAAAACATTTTTTCTACTTTTAAGCTCATCATTTATTTTTACTATTGCTACTAGAACCGGAAACGCATCCCGTCATAATTTTCATTTTCAACAAAGCATTTAAAAATGTCTAATAAAAGTATTGAAACGGGATTTTCTGGTAAAGACTCGCTGACCACTGCTACGACCGAAATACCGACGAGCGATCAAAAATGGAACAAGATAGGCGATCTGGAAATGGGCAACGAGCAGGAAGACGACAACGATGAGTATGAAGACAGTACGGGAGGGAACGATCCAAGCCACGTATCAAAATCCACTAGGCAAGAGATAGCAAGAGAGGAAACGCTGCTGGTGGACCTTTCCAGGATCTTCGTAATTCTGTTCACCGTTGTCACTGCTTTGCTCTTGGGGTATTTCATCACACTCTACCTGCACGAGAGGCAAAAGGAAGAATTTCGAGCTCAGGTAGGTAACAGCTTCATTCAGCCTCAGACGACCAGCCAGCGGTAATATCACTTTTGAGCTGTCCTCATGAATTCTTCTTCTTTTGTTTTGATGCTCACAGTTTGATATCGCGGCAGAAGAACTCATTGCCACGACAAGCCTCAGGTATCGAAGTATCTTGGATAATCTTCAATCTGTTAGTGTGAGTTTAACAGCTCAAGCGAAGGCGGCCAACGAAAACTGGCCATTTGTTCGCTTTGACGACTATCAGGTGCAGGGGATGATGTTGAACCAAATCACGGGAGTCAGCACGTTGACAATACATCCTTTCGTCCGTGACGAAGATCGCAATGGCTGGGAAATATTCTCCTCTTTCTCTCAGGATTGGATCTCAGATGCTCACTCCTATGACCAGCACGTCCATCCGCGTTTGTATACACGGGAGTTTTTTAACACAAGTGACGGCGACGAAGACCAAGAGGAGCCGCCGGCCTTCCATTGGAGCAGCAACGGTATATTACCTTCTTTGTGGACACCTGATTCGGAAGGCAATCCAGTTGTGCTACCCGAAAATGCGTCGGAGCTTTATGCTCCGGTGTGGCAGGAGGCGCCTGCGCCTGATTACTCGCCTAATACGAATCAAGATATGTTGAGCAACGACAAGTTCAAGGGTGCGATCAAGGCCATTATGAAAAAAAAACGCCTGTCATGACCAAAATCGAAAATGCAACCTACTTGCAAGACAACTACGAACATGGTTTTGTCAGTGACCATCAATGGTCCCGTCCTCATACGTACATTTTTGAGCCCATTTTCGATAGTCTTTACGAGAACCGAACATTGACCGGCTTCATGACGGCATTGATTCGATTGGACAAGTTCTTCACCAATGTCATGCCAGAAACCGTCAAAGGTGTTGTGCTAGTGCTGGATGGTACCTGCAATGATAACTACCACTCTTTCCGAGTCGATGGACATCGGAGTGAGTACTTGGGCCCTGGAAAACATCGTGATTTTCTATACGAGGACATTGCCAAAGACTTTGTCCTAGCCCCAAAAAACTTGTTGGACGACACGGACAAGCAACCGTATTGTCAGCACAATGTCCGCGTCTACCCATCGGCCGAATTTGAAAAGAGTTTTTACAATGGCCAGCCGTTTTTCTACGCCACTGCTATTGCAGCTGCGTTTGCTGCTGCAATGCTAGTGTTCCTTATCTACGACAACAATGTCAAAAAACGAAACACTGCTGTCATGGACTCTGCCACGCAAACGCAAATGATTGTTTCGAATCTCTTCCCTTCGAACGTCCGGGATCGAATGATGGCTGAACTGCAATCGTCGCAGCAGTCCGATCTCAAACGCGAGACGGGTGGGAGCTTTGTGGATAGGTCGGGTAAAAGTGTTCCTGTTCAGGATCTGGCTCCAGGAACAAGCGAGACTCTCTTTGGGTCCAGACCGATTGCTGATCACTTTTCAGCAGTTACCATTATGTTGTACGTCTTTTGCATTTGGTTGTCTGATCAGAATAATTGCTCTTTGAGAGATGACTGACACTTTTTCCTCTTTGACAGTGCTGATCTTGCTGGCTTTACAAAATGGAGCTCTACTAGAGAGCCTCGAGACGTTTTCACCTTGTTAGAGACCATCTATGCATCGTTCGATGCCATTGCGCGTCGGCGACGTGTCTTTAAAGTAGAAACGATCGGAGACTGCTACGTCGCTGTTTGTGGTTTGCCAGTTGCTCGACAGGACCATGCGGTAGTGATGGCACGCTTTGCGAACGAATGCCGCCTGAAGATGAACGACTTGGTCGTCCAATTGAAGGAAATCCTAGGAAAAGATACTGCTGACTTAGCTATGCGAACTGGGCTTCATTCAGGTTCCGTAACTGGTAAGGAATTTTATCCGACACTTACCAGCCGATGGTCAAGTTTGTCGCGCGCGGTATTTTGGTCTAATACTTTCCCCTTCTTCTCTTGCTGTATTCTTAAACAGGAGGTGTGCTACGCGGTGACAAGGGCCGGTTCCAACTCTTTGGCGATGCAATGAACACGACAGCCCGTATTGAAAGGTAAGAAGATCTGTGGCTGGTTTGCTTGTTTTGCCACGTTTGTATTGAAATGACACGAGTGACTGACCGTCCGCAAATCTGCTATGATTGCTCCAAATATCAGTACTGGTGAAAAGAACAAGATTCATTTAAGCCAAGAGACTGCCCAACAATTGAAAAATGCAGGTAAAGAATCTTGGGTTAAGCAACGAGAGTCGAAAGTTGTTGCCAAGGGCAAAGGCGAGCTTCAAACATACTGGTTAGAGATGAGGAGTGCAAGTTCAGACAATGGCTCTGCTGATATATCCACGTGATCAAATTGATTGTGCATAGCATTAGTAGTATTCAATACAATCTCGTAACTTATATACAATTTTATACAGCACGATAAAGATTCCCCTGGTCATATTTTTTTAGACACTGCTGATGCCTGTAGCCAGCACGCCGACTATACTATGTCAGGTTGCTGTTAAATCCTCCGAAGTTGTTTCCATTATTTTGGTTTTGAGTTTCTCGAAGTGCATTCAATAATGCTGCTCTTTCGTGGCCTGGACTGAACATGCTTGCGTTTGTTCCAGAGGATGCATAGCCACGCAAAGCCGAGGCCGTTAAAGGTTGTAAATTAAACATCCCAGTATTGGCGGCGGCAGCAGCAGCAGAAGCCGTAGCAGTAGTATTAGCGTATTGCGTTTGTGCAAAGAGCTGTTCCAGATAAGAACTCCTGATGGAGGATAATGCCAGCAGTTGCTGCTGGGCCTGCAACTCAGGCAGCAAAGCTCCCAAGCCGGTAGCTGGGAATGCCGATGGCCTGTTGCTGTTCATTTTTTTACGCTTGATGCTTTTGCAACGCTTGCGCTTTCCAAAAACAAAGTTTTCATGAAAATAGCCCCCCTTGTCTCCACCACTGTGAATGCATAAAGCAGCACGGATGAGCAAGCAAGGCAAGCAAAGATGGCGCATGGTAGCAGCACAAAAGCCAAATGCGCGCATACACAGAGAAACAGACAAAACTGCATTTTACAGCAACAATAAATCTCGCTTACTCGGTAATTCGGCGGAATCCGTAGAGGTTGAGCTGTTTGAGAAAGGTATTCATACGTCCGGCAGGAAAGTATTTTGGCATAATGTCTCTAATAAACTCTTTGGGTTTGTGTACTGCAAAGGCTCGACCGTGTGGGAAGAACGAAATAATGTCTTCTTGATTATTGACCTTGGCTTCGTGAATGATTCGGTACAACTTGATAGGAAACGGTTCCCGAGCAGGTGGTTGTGGCGACTGGTGGGCTTTGCCTGCATTCGGATCGGTCTTCTTGGACGAAAAATACAGTTCGTCCGTTAGCTTATCATCATCGTCGTCTTCTTTGTCATCGTCATCATCATCATCATCGTTACCGTTGTTGTTTTTGTTGTTGTCATCGTCATCTGGCGGTGTAGCAGTGTCGTGATGATCCTCTCCTTTTTTGAGTTCACCACTGTCCTTATAAGAGCTAATGACCTTTCTGCTACTACTACTGCTGCTGCTGCTGCTGCCGCCGCCCTTATTGGGGAGAGTGGCGGAATTACTTGGACCCATAGCCAGTATTGATCGTGCTTGAAAATCGAGAACATCCAGGACCGAATTTCCGTGGTTGGACGCAACAATCTTGTCAAACGCCATAGATTCTTCGACCATGTTGTCTGCGTTACTATTGTTTTTCGAGACCTTAGTATTCAGTCCAACCTTGGTGATAGCGATACTGCTATCATTCTTCTTATTAGTTTTTGTCACACAGTTATTGTCGAAATTGGCGACAGTAGTGGAGCGACCTACTGGTAAAGGAGAAAGAGTAGAAGGAGAATTGTGATGCGATAGCATGCCGGTCATATTGGTGGTAGCTTGAGGCTGTGGCTGCATCACCATCATTGTCATCAAGGTTGGAGATATGCGTTCAGATATGCGCGCAGATATGCCCGCAGATATGCTTGCAGTAGACGAGCCTGGTACTGTGCCCGGGGAGGGCATGATGATTCCTCTGCTGCGATCCAGGGCGGTGAAGTTGCTCCTGTTGGACAAACCAACAGCAGCCAATTGTCGCTGACGGAATTGACGAACTTCCTCCAGCAATCGTGCTTCCTGGTCCAGCAGTGCCTTGACGCGTGCTTCTGTTTGCGTTGCTTGCTCTTGCCGTTGCATCCGGCGTCGGATGGAATCCTGATACAGATCACGATCAATGATACTCCGGGTACCTTCTTGCAAGTGGAAGTGTGAGTTACTGCCACTGCCACTGCCACTGCCACTGCTACTACTCATGACACTGCCAGTAGCAGGAGCAGGAGCAGGAGCAGCAAATGAGTGATGAGAACCTGTAGAGATTGTAGCACTTCCTGTTCGTTCTCCTCCACCACCTGGTGCTGTTGCTGTCATGTCTAAGTCAGCCCATTGCATCTCTCGTTCTTTCGTTCGAAGAAGTTGCAGTTGCAGTTGCAGTTGCAGTTGCAGTTGCAGCTGTTGCAGTTGCAGCTGTTGCGTTATGAAGGATCCTCCTCCGTCGTCTCCTCCAACATTGCTGCTGCTGATGCTACTGCTGCTACTGCTGTTAAGGTTGTTACCAACAGCAGTGTTGTTATTACTACTGTGGATGGTAAGCGGTTGAGTTCCAACAGGGAAACGACGGGGAGCTTCAGCTGCTCCAGCTGCTGCTGCTGCTCTAGCCGATGTTCCAGTCGCCGCCAGCTCCTGTCCTTCTTGACTTCCTTGACGATACATCATTCCTCGTGCTGTGTGTTTGTGTTTCTGTTTGTGTTTGTGTGGGGTTTGTGTGGGGTTTGCTGTTGCTGTTGCTATTTGCTACTAGTATTGCTCTTCTTGTTGCTCTGTTCTTGTTGTTCGCGTTTCTGTAAAATGAACTTTTTCAACAATTGCAAGAAGCTTGTGACACTTTTCCCAGACTCGATTTGTGAGGTGTTTTACTCCAATGCGAACAGAGAGAAGAAGTTTTACTAGATGATGATCCCATATACCGTACCAGGTATGTTGTTGGATGAACTACGCGGGTTTAAGACGAAAAACTACCATTAGGCGAGTAACGACGGAGTCTTGTTCATTATTCATGTGCTTTTTTCCTGCACCCAATCTACCAGTAGTATTGCGGGAACATGCGTGAACTCGAGGGTTTCTAGTCAAAGATTTATTATGTCAGTGTTCCCCTTGTACAGATTGTCCTTTCTACATGTGCTCGGGTAGCTACTGAGTAAGAACAGTTCACAGTTGTTCGAGTGAAGGCTTTTCTTCGCTGGAAGTCTAAAATCCATTGAACTAATAGCTCACAGTACCGCCTCCTCAATGAATAAGAGGAATGCCCCTAAAATGGGAACGCTTACTGAAACAAACAAAACTGAGATTTTGGCCATTGGGTAGAGTTCTATCTAGTTCCAAAATGATCCTACTTACCAGGGTATAGTACCAAGCACGTAACAAAAAAATGTACGGTACCACGGTAGGCCGTAGAGTACAGAACTCTGGTACTGGTATGAAGTTGAGGTGAATAACTCGGAGAAGTTTCGTCGCTGTTTGCTAGCTACCTGGTACGGTACCTGGTAGTAGTAGTAGTAATAGCAGCGGAAATAATAATGGCGAGGCCTGATTGAACGGTCCACTTCCTTGCGTTTCCTGGCAATTCCTGATAATAATGATTTCGGTACCACCACGTACTACTGCCCTTTTGTGTACTAGTTCATGGTACTACCTGGTACTATTGCTAGTACTGTAGAAGGCAGGGAGTGAGGACATTCCGCTGGAACCATTCATTGGGTTCCGGTACCATACCAGGTAGTGATACCTACTACCAGGTAGTAGTAGAAGTGTACCAGGTATGGTAGCGGTACCTGGCGATGGTAGATTCGTAATACTAGTATGGCACTACCAGGTAGTAGTTTGGTAGAGACTTAGGCACCGCACCACCTGGTAACTGTACCAGTGATTGTTTTGTCTGTGTGGAACAGATCCCATTTTCCTGTTATTTTACAACCAGTACTACCTTTTCTTACGTACCAGGTACTACGGTTACCTGGTACCAGGTACCAGGTACTTACTAGATAGATTGATAAATCTTGAAGTGTGTTTCGAACGGTTCACTATCTATTGATACAGTATGAATAACTACTATTGTACTACCTGGTAGTAGTACTAACAGTAGCTACTCATATTACAGTACGAGTACCGGTGGTCTACTACCAGTACCTAGTACAACGTACCATGCTACAAATAAAAAGACCCAGCTAGACTGATTTCCAAACGATACCTGGTATTCGTCACCGCAACCCCTTTTCCAGATTTCTTTAAATCCGCCTTCACAAGATCAATCGACGGAATTGAATGCATCAAAATTAATCACTGAGTGGCCTGCGTGTTGTGCACTTCCTTTAGATAAATCATGACACGTCTCTCTTCTTTTGATGTCTGAGAGGCCTTTCGTCATCTCCGAACAACGGCGGGTCTGTTCGCTTTATTCCAAGTACGATACCAGTACGTACCGTGGTAATTGTAATAATAGCTCTACTAGTCTAGTCTACTAGTAGTAGTGTACAAGTACCAGTCAGAGACAAATTGAAGAGTGGTGTTGGAAAGTAGACTACTACCAGTTACCTACCAGTACGACTACTAATAGTTCAACTAAAGTACCAGGTAGTAGTGCCAGTAGTCTACTACTACTCTTCTATGTTAGCTACCGGTACTCGTGTAGGAGTGGTACTGGCTGGTAGCACAACTATTTTTTACCTAGGATGGCTAACAGCAATCTAGTACTACCATGGTGGTACTACTAGACTAGTAGTAGTAGCTAGATTAGGAATACTCTACTGCTAGAGTAGCTACTGTAGAAGGAAGGCAGTGTCTGTCGTTCAAGAAACCACGCATGAATAATACTCGTACTCGAGTAGACCTTTACTACCACTCTGAGTGGTAGCTAGTAGTAGTATTCATCAGTAGCTAGACTAGCTATCTGTAGAAGTCAAGCTGTAAAAGAGCTCTACTGCTATTTCTTGGTTTAAACTGTCCAAGTAGTATTCTCATTGCTGTTGCTCTGGTTATGATGATCCTTCCATCCCCTCCAAAGTTTTACCTTGTTGGCTTCCTTGTCATTGCAGGCACAACCGTAGAAATCGTGTTTGTAAACCAAATTTCGCAACAACGATTGGTACCTTGTACCGGTCAGTTTGGCCTGAACAGAGGCATAATTCGTAATACTTTGTTGTTGAGTCCAAAACACATCATTCTTTCTTTCGTAACTGTTGGATGCAACAAATAGGTCGTGCAATGCAATGGGCGGTCGCGTCAGATGCAAATACTGTAGTAACTTGCCCCACTCTTGCTCCATAGGAGACGGATCCGGTGGTCGCTGATCGGGTGGAACACGAGTATAATCAATGTGGACGTTCAAAGGCATTGGAAACTCTTCTACCAGTTCTGTAACATTGATCAATTCTTTCCAATCATTAAAAGGGAAAAGTACTTCATGATCGACCACAATATGGGGAATGTTGGTATCCAATAAGTACTTGTCCAATGCTTCTTGTTCCTTTTGCCACTGTGGCAATTCCTTGAGGATTGTCTTGTGAGGCAGAACAACAGTTCGAACAATTTCCTTGTTGTTCGTCTTGATGATGTTGTTGTTGTTGGTGGTGCTCCCACGTACACCTCCATGCTGTTGCTGTTGCTGTTGCTGTTGGTCTTCCAACACTTGTTGTGCTTGTCGTGTTAGCGTATCCAGTAAATTTCTACGATATCGCACGACTTTGATGGATTCCTTTGGGTATGATGCAATCAATTCCATGGCCTTGACAGCTTTGGAATTTTCAACGACATTTCCCAATGTCATCCACGGAAATCCCAACATTGTCGTCATTGTTCGATTGTTGTTGTGTTTATTATTGCGATTGCGACTTTCTTGATAGTGCTCTAGCTGCTGAGTACACAGAACATCCTTAAGCCAATTGCCGCTGTTTCGTCGAGACACACCCGTCCAAAATTCATTTTTGATGGACGGATTCATATGATTCAATTTTTCGATTGGTACCCGGTGTCCCAAGGATTGCTGCTGTTCTTCTTCCAATCCTGGCTCGCTTATGGAGGCAAGCGATGTAATTGTCGACAAGACGTGCCACAAAAGGTCCGTCGAAGTATCTTCCATTCCCAATATTATCACAGCAGGTGCCACCAGTGGGGAATTCGATGATGAAGGTGACAAGAAGGAATCTGCAACAATAGGCTCGATCGGCTTGATATTGCAAAAATTGACTGTTTTGGGCAATGGCAACGTCTGTGCCTCTTTTAAGGCCTGTTCCACCACTTTGGATAGCTGAGGATGTTCGTCTGTTTTCACAATGGTAAATGGCTGTGTTCGAAGTAAAGGCTTACCAATCATAACAGCTGCAGCTTTGGTTGCTTCAGCATCTTCTTCTTTTGGCGTCGTCATTGTCTGTTGTTGAAATGTTCCTTCGTTCTGCTTGTCGTTCTCGTTGTACTCGTTGTGTTTATCAATATTTGTATCATGTCCTTTACGGATGACTTTATCCGCAGGATTGAACTGTTCTTGATGAGATGATTCTCCCTTGTTATTGAGAGGATTTCCAAAGTATTTCTGCTGCTGCTGCTGCTGCTGCTGCTGCTGCTGCTGCTGCTGCTGCTGCTGCTGCTGCCAACTATTATTATCCCCTTGACGATGATAATGATTATGATCGGTGGTTGTGGTTTGTTGTGTCAGTACAGATAACTCCACGTGCACTACTACTAGCACAAATACCAACAAGAACGATCCGCAGAGTAACATCAGTCTCTTCTGTTGCTGCAATAGCTTGCGCTGATTCAGTGACGGAGTTTTGCGCTTCCGTCGTTTTTGTTGTTGCTGTTGCTGTTGCTGTTGCTGTTGCTGATTCCATCCTTCCCGAAATGCACTTGTAATGGGCATACAACTACTGCTGCTGCTACTGCTACTACTACTTGTAGTAGTAGATGTGCTAGTAGTGGTAGTAGTAGTAGTATTCCTGGGTGTCAATGATTGACTGTTTCCACTTGCAGGGCTGCCACTGATGTTGATCATTTTGCATTCGACTTGGTTTTCTGGTTTGTTATTTATTTGTTATTAGAGTAGAGTACTCCCTATAATTTGTTTTTCTATTGAGACTCGATTTGGTAGCCGCCGCTGTATGACCTAAAGTTATTACTAGGGTCATCATCAGATGATTCTGAAATTATCACCTACCGGTACTAGATACCAGGTACCAGGTACAACTTTACTAGTGCAATACACCACTTTTACTACGGGTTAAAAGCCGTACAGCGAACAACTGTGCGTCCCTAAGCGGTCGGCATACAGCCGTCCACGTCAGCTAGCGTCAAGGGTTT
>Ga0100392_1003750_pt1 | contig 13806 bp, 9 predicted proteins | sample CryGeymeta201516_FD_81548 | JGI IMG/M metagenome (GOLD analysis project Ga0100392, IMG submission 81548) | Groundwater microbial communities from Crystal Geyser aquifers in Utah, USA - Crystal Geyser metaG 2015-16 | ecosystem: Environmental > Aquatic > Deep subsurface > Groundwater | place: USA... | reverse complement strand
TGACAGAGGCATTGTGTTTGGTGATCTGTCGTTAAATAACCTGATGATTGACCCCAACACGTTGGGCATAAAACTTATTGATTTCGAAGGGGCATGTGAACCAGGTGTCGATGTTGCTGTTAATTTCTATACACCCGGATTTGCTAAGTCTGAACGTTTAAGCCGTGACTGTGTCGATTATCCAGATGATGTATATGCTTTGGGCTGCGTACTTGTTGCGATGTTTATGCCAAGTAGCACGCTGATAAACCTAAAACAGGATTATGCAGAGGTGTTTTTTAGCGCACTGCAGCGTGATATTGGTTTACCACCTCAATATCTTGATTGCGTAAGGTATTTACTCACTGAGCCAGAAGCTGATCTTCAGCACGCGTTGTCACTGCTCTCAGATGCAGATGCGACATCAGTGCATGCAATCCGGTTAAACACCGAGGTTCAGCATGCTGATATTCAGGCCCGGGCAACAGTGCTTATTGACGATGTTTTACGCTACAACAGCCATCATTTACAGCTGGATAGGCGAGACCGAATTTTACCGCTGGGGCCAGAAAGCCAACATGCATTGGCAGTTGATCATGGTGCTGCGGGTGTAGTCTATGCCTGGCACCATTTGACAGGCCAGATCCCTGAAGATTTATACAATTGGTTTGTTCGCCGCACTCAAATGGCGACTGAATTGTTGCCTGGTTTACTTAATGGCGCTGCGGGTCTGGCTTGGGTGCTGCATGACCTTGATATATCTGACACGGCAGACCGCATATTGCAGCAGGCAGCTACCAGCCGTCAGTTGTACAGTAATATGTCTCTTGGATACGGTGCGGCTGGCTACGGATATAGCCTATTACACCGCTGGCACAAAACAGGTGACAGCAAGGCGCTTGCTGCTGCTTGCCGGGTAGCCGCTGTTTTGCAGGAGAAAGCCAGCGAGCGAGATGGCGCTTTGTACTGGGAGTCTGAATCTGCACCATCGGGTATTGGTGTGGGTTTATGGGAAGGTGGAAGTGGCATCGCATTATTTCTACTGTATCTATTTTGCGCGACGAAGGACCAGCAGTATCTGCAGCTTGGCAAGCAAGCACTGCAGGCGGATCTTAACTACGGCAAGCTAACACAGGGTTCCTATGGCTTTCCGCGCCGCAGCAATGTGTCCATTTTATATCCTTATCTTGGCTATGGCACTGCGGGTGTGGCTTCTGTTGCGTTGCGCTTCCATGCTGTTACAGCCGATCCACAATATCGACAATTTATTGATGATATTAAAACGTCAGTGTCGTCGAAGTACACGGTAAATTCCGGCTTGTTTAGCGGTGTGACGGGGCTTGGTAACTATCTTCTTGATGCCTATCAATTTCTGCAAGATGAAGACTATTACTATTTGGCCTGTCAGGCTGCCGATGCCTTGCAAGTGTTTAGTGTTCAGCGTGATGAAGGGGTTTGCTTTCCGGCTAACAACCGAACCAAGGTAAATACCGATTACGCTGATGGCTCTGCTGGTACGGCGTTGTTTCTGCAGCGCTTAAAGCAGCTGGGCGACAACTTTAATTTTATGATTGACCCTATTTTGCATGCTTATCAGGCAGGACAGGTTAAACACTAAAGGGAGGGGGAAGGCATGAGCGAACGAAGTTTATTCCGCCCGCAGGCTCTGAAGCAGCAAGGCGTAAAGCTCGATGGTAATGTTGTTATTGCACAACCCGCTCGTGTCAGCCTGCTGCTAACCATTTTGTTGTTATCGGTAGGCGTTACACTGGGCTTTCTTAGCCAGGCATCTTACCATCGCAAAGAAACCGTACAGGGGTTTTTGAAACCTGATCGCGGTTTAGCCAGGGTAGCTCCACAGCGGTCTGGGACGATAGTTGAGCTTTTTGTCAGCGATGGCGAGCAGGTAACTATAGGTCAGCGCTTGGTGAGAATTTCGGCTGACGAATATCTTGCCGGAGGCACACAGTTGGGGCAGCAATTACAGACGTCAGTAACGGCGCAACAAAATACACTCTATCAGCGTCTGGACGAGTATCAGTTGTTGTATAAGCGACAGGAAGAAGCACTGAAAGACCGGATTGCTAATTTGCAGAAACAGCTGCAGGAGATCCGCACGCAACAGCAGTTAGTGCAAGAGCGACAGTCATTATCTGAGCATCAACTTAACACCCTGGCCGCGCTAAAACAGCAGGGACATGTATCAGAGCTTGAGCTCAATAAGCAACGTGAGCAAGTATTGGCGGTGCAGCAGCAATATAATACGTTACAGCTCAGTTATCAGGGGGTTCAAGGGCAGCTTATTGATATACAAGGGCTTTTGGCAGCCTTGCCAATTGAGTTTGAGCAGCAAAAAGCCATGCTGAAGTCAGAAATGGCGCGCTTGACACAGCAGCACTCAGAATTGGCTGCCAGGCAGGAAATTGTGCTTACGGCGACTGTGGCAGGACGTGTCTATAATTTGCACGCCGAATTAGGCAGTATGGCGCAGGCTGGTAAGCCGCTATTAACCATTATGCCAGAGCCTTCAACACTTCATGCCGTGTTGCTGGTGCCTACCCGTGCCTTTGGTTTTATCGAACCAGGACAACAAACCCGACTAAGATTTGATGCGTTTCCATATCAACGTTTTGGTGTGCAGACGGGACGCGTTGTGCATCAGTCAACTGCCATTTTGCTCCCTGGCGATATTGCCTTGCCCGTGCCGGTTAACGAGCCGGTGTATCAGGTGAATATTGAGCTGGATAGCCAAACTGTTGCGGCTTATGACAATGAATTGCCATTACAACCTGGGATGCTGTTAAATGCCGATATCATGTTGGAGCAACGAAGTGTACTTAGTTGGTTATTCGAACCATTGTTAAGCCTGCGCGGGCGCTTATAGGCAGGTGGGATATGAAAATAAGCGTATATTTTTTGGTCGCTATAGTGGCATCTTGGTTTTTTTTTCAACCAGCAACACCTTATGTTACCGTTGTGGCCAAAATGGTTACCGATAACCAGCGCCAACTGGGGTATTTTTGGTTTAGTAATCAACAGATAATGCCACTGGTTATTGGGGCACAATACCGTTTGCAAGCGGGTGATCAGTATTACACAGCGCGTCTTAGTTCAGTAAATTATCAAACAAGGATGCCCGGCAAGTTAAAGTTGGGAATGACGTTTTCTGATCCCGCTGTATTAACTCAGTTAACCGCAGAGCAACGGCTTAAAATCCATCAGTTGGACCCATAATATGTGTACCGGCTTTGCCTTGGCCAAAAGTTTGCGGCAATTGCAGTAAATGCTATGGCACCGGTTGCCACTGAATAAACTCTAACGCCAGCTCTGGGGTGGTAAACACCGAAAGATACAACTCATCCTGGTTTGCCGGGTTAAAGTGAATGCCCACTAATTGGTAAGGGAGTTGGGTTTGCTGCAGTACTTCACCGGTTAAACTTCTACGCTGAATATGACCAAAAATACCATAGCGCCATTGCTCGTTGTTACGCAATTTAGAGACGGCGACATAAGTAGAGTTATCGTCTGCGTTTAATACGTCAATGTCGGAGCGCTTACCATCTACATAACGAATAAGCCGGCCATCCCGGTGATAATATAGCTGGCCCTGCTTATCAAACTGCGCTTGGTTTGCACCACCAAAGGTGAGCTGGGTAAGCGCATTGCTTGCCAAGTCTAACTGCCAGAGGTTTTGGTTATCATGCTGCAGGCGCGTTAGCACCATGCCTGAATTATCCGGCAGCCATTGAGGTTGGCCTATATCGTTATTTTCCAGTTTTGGTATGACAAGATGCTGCTCAATATCGTACAGGTAAAGGTTGCCAGCTTTAACGAAAGCAATAAAACGACCATCGCTTGACCAACAGACACTCGTTATCGGGCCATGCGCATCAGAAAACTCTGTAAGTTGCCTGTTCTGGCCCTTATCATGCAGCCACAACTGCCAATTACCACTCCAGTTAGCGCTAAAGGCATAGCGATTAGGCTGAACGGGTGACAGCTCTGGCGAAATTGCACTACCGGCAGCGTCATTTATCGGTGTAAATACCCGACGGCTTTCGTCAAATGGAAAGCTAACTTTAATAAGCTGCATAGCATTTTCAGTTATCGCGCTGGATGATAGCGCAGATATATAAGCTTGGTTTTCTCCTGCCAGCGTCAACTCACCGGCAATAACATCTTCGGGTAACTGCAACACGGAAAGTGCTTTGGTTTTTACGTTCAAGGTTAATATGGCATTGGTTCCGGGCAGATATAACGTGGACTGATCACTACTCCAATCAATACCCATTACCAAGGCACGAACAGGCATTGCTGCTAATCGTTGATGTTCTCTGGTCTGTACATCATAGATAAATATTTCCGGATGATTGGACTCAGACATAAATTCGTAGGCAAGCTTGCTACCATCTGGCGATAGTGCCAGCATAACGACCCCTAAGCCTGTTTCCGGCGCTGCCACTAACACCTGAGTATTGTTATTGGTTAAATTTGTACCAACCAAGGCATTGCTGCCATACATGCCGCCATTAGTTGTGCTTTGGTATAACCATTGCCCGTCTTCGCTTAGTTGTGCATTACCCAGTAAAAAACCTTTACAATCGCTAACCTGGCTAACTGTGAAATTGGGGTAGCGGCTAAAGTCGTAATTCAGGTAATGGCAGGTTTGGCCGTCTCTGCTAAGTGACTGTACTAATAAATGCTGACTTTTAGGCTGCCAACTATGTGGAACGTAATAGGTATTTTCTTGCTCAATAGCGATTTCTTGTATTGCTTTGCCGCTTATCATAGCAGAAGCTTTGCGAACTAATACCCGCATAGAGCCGTCAGCTTGTGCATGGCCGTATGCCAGAAGCTGTTTGTTCGGCGACATTAGCGGTCGCGATTCAACCCCTTTAAACCAGGTGACTTTCTGCTGCGTAGTCAGGCTGAGTTTATGCCTCTGTTCAAGGTTTGGTTGTTCGATGGCCTCTGCCGGTACCAGGTCATTACCAGACCAAAAGAATGTAAAACTGGCTATAGCAAGCAATACAATACCCACGGCGAGGATAAAAAAGCGGCGATTACCGGGGGGCTTTTCGTTTTCAGCTGACAAATTTGAATGGGCTTGCTCAGTTTCGGTAGCATCAATGTTCTTAGTTTCTGCATAAACCAGCTGCAGACTATAGCCTTTGCGATGATGTGTTTTGATGGGTGATTGCGACAAGGTAGGGTGTTGCAATACTTTTCGTAATTCTGAAATCGCCCGGTTAATGGCATTGTCATCGACAAAACTTTGCTGCCAAATTTCATCAACAAGTTGTTGGCGCGACACGATGCGCCCTGCATTGTCGGCAAAATACGCAAGCAGCTTGCATAACAGCGGCTCCAGCTCAATACGCTGCGTGTTATCAGAAATGCTGAAATCTGCGCTATTAAATATCCATGGCCCTAGCTGCTTCGTTTCCATCTGTTAACAATATATCCTTTTTATAAACCCCCACTAACTTTAACAGATGCATGGGTTATTTCCTATGCGTTAAAAACAGCAACATTAGCCTTATTTATACACGATAAGGTTTAAATAAGGTTTAAAATAACCTTTTTAAAACAATAGATTAGTTTGTATTTAATTGAGAGATAAATTGATTAGATTTAGATAAGCGACTTGGCGTCAGTTTGCTCCTAAAGTTCACTCAACATCGCAGCGGGCTATGCAGTCTGGTTGAGAAAACCTCAAAAATTTAAACAAAAATATAACGGAGCAACATTATGAACGCACGCACATTGATCAATACTGCCGTCATCACCCTTTGCCTTAGCAATGCTGTTTTTGCTGATGACATGAGCAACCCAACACAAAATAACGCCACAGAAACACAGGTTATCGCAAAAGATCAGCCAACGTTCATCGCATTACAGGCCGAGCAAGTTCTTGCCGAATTAAAGCAAGACCTGAGCAAAAGCATTCAAGTTCAGGTAAGCGCAACACTGAGCAGCCTGGCTGATACCATAAAAAATATGCTGTAAGGAAAACATCATGCAAAAGACAGCGTCAGTTAAAAAGTTTGCATTAGCGTCGGCTGTTATCACGCTGTTAAGCACAGCGCCAGCGTTAGCTGAAACGTCGGTGTGGAAAGTTAGCAAGGGTGATGACTACCTGTATTTAGGCGGCACATTACACTTATTACCCGAATCTGCTTTCCCGTTACCTGCCGAATTTGAGTTGGCATACAACGACGCTGACCATCTTGTACAGGAAGCGAAATTGCCGGAACCAGATGATCAAACAGCACAAATAGCCATGATAAACGCTATGTCCTATGGTAACGGTGAAAAACTCAGCGACAAGCTGTCACCTGAGGTCTATCAGCAGTTAGCCGCGTATTTTAATCAGTATGGCATTCAGCTAAGCCAGTTAGAGGGATATAAACCGAGTTTTGTCTCGCTGCAAATGCTGGCAATTGAGTTGCAAAAGTTGAAAATGACCGGCCAGGGTGTCGATAGCTACTTTGACCACCGCGCAAAGCAGGACAGTAAATCGCTGCAATACCTTGAGTCGATAGCGTCGCAAATGGCGATGCTCTCAACAATGGGTGATGGCTACGAAAATGAATTTATAAAGCTGAACCTGTCACAGATCAGTGAATACAAAACCTATTTTGATAGCATGATAAGTGCTTGGAGGCAGGGTGATTTGCAGCAAATAAATAGCGCTATTGTACAACCTGTGCAGCAAATGAATGAGCAGATGTACCAAACGATGTTGGTAAAACGTAATCTTGCCTGGTTACCACAAATTGAGCAGATGTTTGGTAATCAACAACGCGAACTAGTGCTGGTAGGTGCCGGACACCTGGCCGGGCAGGACGGTGTGTTGTCGTTATTACAAGCTGCAGGCTATGAACTACACCAACTAAACGTAACACAGTAGAGCAGGTGCACAGCATGCAGTTATTTCAACGCTATTCCGACACTTTGTGCACCGCATGCTGGGGCTTGTTATGGTTGTCTGGCATTGCACTGGCGCAAAACGCCTTGTTGCAGTGTCGTTTTTTCTTATTGTAATGCAGCAGCCAACTCTCCAGTGTGTGCTTATTCAGCAAAACTTCACCCAGCCCCTGTAATCTGCCGCGTTATCTATTAGAATATCAGCACTATCGATTAGACACGCGATTACAGGGATTTTTTATGGCATTAAATGTAGTTATTCTGGCTGCCGGTAAAGGCACGCGGATGAAATCAGACTTACCAAAGGTATTGCACAAAGTGGCTGAGCGGCCGATGGTGCAGCATGTCATTGATACTGCCAGAGCGCTAGGTTCAGACAAGCCACAACTGGTGTATGGCTATGGTGCAGAGGCATTGCAAGCGGCTATGGGTGAGCAACCCTTGCATTGGGTATTACAGGCAGAGCAGTTGGGCACCGGCCATGCCGTAGCACAGGCAGAACCAAATATTGCTGATGACGATACCGTACTGGTGTTATATGGTGATGTACCGCTTACTCGTTTGGACACCTTACAGCAATTATTAGCGGTAAAACCAGATAACGGCTTGGCCATTTTAACCGTTAATCTGGCAAACCCGACTGGCTATGGCCGTATTGTGCGTGAAAACGGCAAAGTTACCGGCATTGTTGAGCAAAAAGACGCTAACCCTGAACAGCTGCTTATTAACGAAGTGAACAGCGGTATTATGGCATTGCCCGGTAAACAGCTAAAGACATGGCTTAGCCGCTTGTCTAACAGCAATGCTCAGGGCGAGTACTACTTAACTGACGTTATTGCCATGGCGCACAGTGAAGGTGTAGAAATTACCACCGCCCAGCCGCAAAATCCAATGGAAGTAGAAGGTGCTAATAACCGCTTACAATTAGCGGCGTTAGAGCGGGCGTATCAGCAGCGCAAAGCTGAAGAACTGATGCTGGCTGGCGCTAATTTACGCGACCCGGCGCGTATCGATGTACGCGGCACGGTTGAGGTGGGTAACGATGTAATGATCGATATCAACGTGATATTTGAAGGTAAGGTTGTGCTGGGCAAAGGCGTTACCATAGGTGCCAACTGTATTTTAAAAAACTGCGTAATTGGCGATAACAGCGAAATTAAACCCAACAGCATGATTGAAAAAGCCAGCGTTGGCGCGGATTGTTCTGTTGGGCCTTATGCTCGTCTGCGGCCGGACAGCGTAATGCTGGACGACAGCCATGTTGGTAACTTTGTCGAGATGAAAAAAACCACCCTGGGTAAGGGTTCAAAAGCGAACCATCTTACCTATCTGGGCGATGCGGTTATCGGCAGCAAAGTGAATGTAGGTGCCGGTACTATTACCTGTAACTACGATGGTGCGAATAAGTTTGTCACCACCATTAAAGATGGCGCCTTTATTGGCTCTAATAGCTCTTTGGTCGCTCCGGTAACGGTTGGCGTTAATGCTACTGTCGGTGCCGGTTCAGTATTGACCCGTGATGCCGCCGATGGCGAGCTGGTGGTGGCCCGCGCTAAGCAGCGCCATATTGAAGGCTGGCAACGGCCGTTAAAAATTAAAAAGTGAGTTAAAAAACAGCCCGCATTTGCGGGCTGTTTTATTATTGTCCAGACGGCGTAAGCTCCGGTTGCAATTCCCGCTTTGGCTCGTCACAGCAACTAGCTTGGGCTTCCTGCCCAAGCCCTTTCAGGCCAGCGAAGCTGTTCAAATTCGTTCCTGACGAATTTGTCGCCCTATTGCCTACGGCAGGGCTCAGACACTCTGTAACGCCCAAATCGGGATTCCAACCTACACTATCAGTGTGAAACTCATTCAGCTTTGTCTACGAGCACCGCTATAGCACCGTCGCCGGTTACATTACAGGCAGTACCGAAGCTGTCTTGTGCCATGTACAGCGCAATCATCAGTGCGATAGCCGCTTCGCCAAAGCCTAACATAGAACCAAGTAAACCTACTGCTGACATCACGGCACCACCCGGTACACCCGGTGCAGCCAGCATTACTACACCCAGCATAAAAATAAATGGTAACACCGTTAATAATGACGGCATTTCCAGGCCATTAACCATAGTGACCACAGCCATAGCACAGGTAACAATAGTGATGGTTGACCCAGACAAGTGAATAGTTGCACACAGCGGTACGGTAAAGTTAGCCACATCCGGTTTTACGCCATTGGCTTTGGTCGCTTGTAACGAGACCGGAATGGTCGCTGCGCTTGACATGGTACCCAGCGCAGTAAAATAGGCTGGCATCATGTTTTTAATCAGTGCAAAAGGCGATTTTCCGGCCTTGATACCGGCAATAGTGTACAGCGTGATGATCCAGCACCAATGCATAGCAACTGCCAGCACCAACACGATACCAAAAGTTTTAAGTGTGCCAAACACGGTGCCCGCTGCTGCCATTTGGGCAAATTCACCGGCGATATACAGAGGTAATAGTGGAATAATCACTTTTTCCAGCATTAACTGGATAACATCGCGGCCTTGATCAGATAACTGTTTTAATTGCTGCGCTTGTGTCGCCGCTATACCCAAACCAAAGATAAAGGCTAATACCAGTGCCGTCATTACACTGATGGCTGGGGGAATATCCATTTCAATAAAGGGGGCTAAATGCGCAACGTTGGCGGGTGCGGCGGCACTATTCGCTTGAGTGAGCATAGGCACTACAACACTGGCGACCAAAAACGCCAACGTACCGGCAGTTACTGTCGATAAATAGGCTAAACCCAGAGTACGGCTGAGCAACTTGCCAGAATTACGGGGTAAAGCCGCAATACCGCTAGTGATAAAGAATAAGATAAGCAGTGGCACTGTAAAAAACAGCAGTTCGCCAAACAGGCCTTTAAAGGTAATTAACAGCTGTGTAACCCAATGTGGCGCATATAAACCACACAGCATACCCAGCACAATGCCGGCAATAAGTTTAAGGATCAAGGACATGGTCGTTTCTCATTATGTTGTATAGGTTCCCGTGAACGCGCTCGAGCATATCACAACTTAATCGGTGTGACTGCTTCACAGTGACTGTGCTTTACTGGTCGGTTGTGTTTCACGTGGAGCACTTAAAACTCACTTTATGACAACGGAGATGGTTTTCCAAATAAATAACCTTGAAAAAAATCACATTCTAAAGCAACAAGCGCCTCATACTGTTCCTGTTCTTCTACGCCCTCAGCCACTACTTTAAGGGACAGTGCTTTTGCCATTGCTACAATGGTTTTAACAATAGCGTAATCGGTTTCTTGTGTTAAAAATTCCCGCACAAAGGATTGGTCAATTTTAAGTACATTCATTGGAAGCTTTTGTAAATAATAGAGCGATGAATAACCAGTTCCAAAGTCGTCTAGAGAAAAAGTGATACCTAGTTGGCTAAGGGCCGTTAATTTTTGTCGCGTATTTTCCAGATCATCATTGAGCATACTTTCTGTAATTTCTAACTCCAGCAGCGAGGGATCAATGCCACTATTAACGACAATCGTACTGACCAATTCCGCAAAGTCTGTGCGGGTTAATTGACGCTGGCTAACATTAACGGCAATTGAAAGCGACTCTCCCTGAGCACTAAACTTAGCAATTTTCTCGCAAGCTTGTTCCAATACCCAACTACCTATATCGATAATAAGGCCGGTACTTTCTGCCAGCGGAATAAAACTATCTGGGCTAATTAAACCGAACTCAGGGTGCTGCCACCTTATAAGGGCTTCATAACCAACAACATGGCCTAACGTATTTACTTTGGGCTGATAATAAACATGGAATTGTTCATTAGCCAAACCTTGTTTTAACCCCTGCTCCATTTTTTGGCGCTGTTTTAGCTTTTGTTGCATTTGAGGTTCAAAGAAAAAAAGTTGATTGCGACCACTTTCTTTTGAATGATACATAGCAAGATCTGCTGACGACATTAACTCGTCTACTCCGTTACTACTGTCATTAAATAACGCAATACCAATACTGGCAGTAATATTGTATTGGTGATTTTTCAGCATATAAGGCTGTCTAATTTGCTCAAGTACCTTGTTGCCAAGAATTTGTGCGTCCAAAGCCGCGGCTGTTTGGTCGGTTGTTTGTAGTTTAGCGAGTAAAATAAACTCATCACCGCCGGGGCGGGCCAGGATATCCGTAGTTCTAATTGTCAGTTGAAGTCTGTCGGCAAGTTGACGTAATAGTTCATCACCAAACGAGTGACCCAAGCTGTCGTTTAGGCGTTTAAAATGATCCAGATCGATAAAAAATAACGCTGCAAACTGGCCATTACGCTGACTTTCAGATTGTGTATCAACAATTTTGTCCAATAATAAACGGCGATTCGGTAAATGCGTGAGTGGATCGTAAAACGCTAAACGGTGAATACGTTGTTGATCTGCCTTGGCCTTACTAATGTCATTAAAACTGGCGATATAATGTGTAACTTGCCCTTCATTATCTTTCAGGGCATTAATAATGACATGCTCTGGAAAAACCTCGCCATTTTTCCGTCTATTGTAAATTTCACCACTCCACACATCGTACTCTTTAAGCGCTCCCCACAGTCGCTGGTAAAACAATTTGTCGTGTAAGCCAGAACTCAGCCTGGAAGGGTTTTGTCCTACAATTTCAGCTTCACTGTAACCGGTAATGTCAGTAAAAGCGGGGTTAACTCGAATAATACGTTGCTCAGCATCGGTAATCATAATGGCTTCACGAGTATGAAACGCCAAAGCGTTTAATTGCTCCGAGGCATGTAAATTTTTTTGCGCAGTAATATCGCGAACAGACAAAATAAAGCGCTGTAAAGAAGCTGTATTGGGTTTAATGGCAGCAATTATCTGAAACCAAATTGGCGCTGCGGCATTCGCGTCGTTTAACGCACATTGATAAGCGTCTGAACAGCCTTTTCTTTGCGCGGCTTGATTCATTGCTTTTAACATGGTTTCAGCAATATTTTGTGGTAATACGTCCTTGGTGTTACTGCCGATAAAGTGCGTTGATGCGATACTCATATTACTGTCTGGGCGGGAATGTACTCTATGCAATACACCATTTTGGTCAACATCGAGCAGAATATCGGGTGTTGCTGATAGGGTTGCTGCTAATTCTGCTTTAGAACGAACGAGTTGTAAGTAAGGGGCCGCTAATGTTTCATAAACGAGAGCTCGATATAAAAATAAGTAAGAAACAAGCTTTAATAGGTGGCCAATAATATTATAAATATCACTTAGTTGGTTATATAACGTAAAACATAGCTCGCTAAGTATCGTTGTAACCACAGCAGCGAGCAGTGCCGGAGCGTGAAATGCTCTTTGAAAATGACGATATAAAATAATTAGGTAAATCGTAACTGCACTAATAAAAATGACACTGTATTCAGTGACAATCTTAAACTGAGTTAGCCCCATACCTTCAATATAAGTGCGTGGTATCGCTTCGGGGTGGAGAATGAACCAGTAATGGCAAGCTAAAACCAGCGTTATCGCTGCTGCTAGCATGGCATAATACTGCTTTAAGCCTGTACGTTTATCTGCCAGCGGTAAAACAACAAAACACAGTGTTGTAGCACCTAACAGCCGCGCAACAAGCCAAAAGTTAATGGCTTTTTCCGCTGTATTTTCATTAAAATATGGTGGCATGCCTTTATAAGACAGTAAGTGTGCTAAATCGAGCCAAAAAATAGCGAAAAACGCGCATGCGACTACTGCACTACGAAGTGTCATTTTTACCAGCGCTTGTTCTCGAATAACGGCAAACGTCATCCCCGCAAGCACAACTGCAATCACTTCCAATATGGTATGCAGAGGTAAGTAAATGCTATAGGGTATCTCTGGTAACACCACGTTCAACAACGAAGGCATTGACGTGATGCCAAGCATAACCAGTAAAATCAATAAGGTTACTTTTATTGGCCGCGCTTTAAGTGATATACGTTGAGGTTGGTTTGGTTTAGGCAAACGACGCTACCATGTTAAATGAGAAACTGCTAATGCAAGAATACGTACTTTACAAGTTTATTCAAGCATGAGTTTATACAGATTAGCGAAAGAAATGGTATAACAGAGCACAGATAAAACATGTTTTTGCCCTTGCCTTTAGGGCAATAATTTTTGGGGATATTATGAGATTCATCCTGTATATTTTTGTGTTGTTGCTAGCCGGTTGCAGCCAATTGCAACAAATGTCTACTTACTCGGTATCAGAGGCGGACCTTGAGCAACTGTTGCGCCAGCAAATACCAAGCTTAACGCGTCAGGCTAATGTGGCTGGCATTCCGCTAAATATGAAAGTGGATACAATGCAAGTTGATATTGGCCCGGACAATTCAGACCGCGTGCGTGTTAATACGGGGGCAACGGCAACCTTGTCGTTATTTGGTTTAAGTTATCCGGCCACCATGCAGCTGAACGTTGAAGGCGTACCTTATTATGACGGCGCTGAAAAAGCCGTTTACCTGCGCTCGGTTAAGTTACTGGGTTCGACTATTGAAGCGGCAGGCTACCGCGGTAACCTGGCGCCGGTAAGCAATGAATTGCTGGCGCTGGTAAATGGTTTTCTGGCGAATAATCCGGTTTACCGGCTAGACACCTCCAACCCTACGGTAAAATTACTTACCGCGGTGCCTATAAATATGGCAGTACAAAGTGGCCGCATAAGCTTTGCACCGGGTAATAACTAGTACAGATCTCGCCGGTAACGCCCCTGTTGTTGTAACCGGCTAAGCGCGGCATCTCCCATAATGTTGGTGAGCACCTGATGTACAGCGCTGCCCATACCTTGCAGGCTGCCGCAAACATAGATAGCGGCGCCGCTGGCCAACCATTGTTTTACCTGCTCACGTTTTGCTGCCAGTGCGTGTTGTACATAATACTTGTTTGCGTGC
>Ga0100392_1003743_pt1 | contig 13817 bp, 11 predicted proteins | sample CryGeymeta201516_FD_81548 | JGI IMG/M metagenome (GOLD analysis project Ga0100392, IMG submission 81548) | Groundwater microbial communities from Crystal Geyser aquifers in Utah, USA - Crystal Geyser metaG 2015-16 | ecosystem: Environmental > Aquatic > Deep subsurface > Groundwater | place: USA... | reverse complement strand
CCATTTAACCGTACCAGAAATCATGTTATTACCCGAATTGTTTGTATAACCGGTGGTGCCGGAGGCATCTGCCGCTAAGGTAGCCGTTGCAGCATTACCCGTAAGGTTGCCGCTAAAACCACCTGTAGTTGTTAGAACACCTGTGGTACTTAAAAACATTTTTGCGATGCCGCCGGCATTATTCCATATGTGTATATACCCAGCCGAACCATTAACCACTGGTTTATAAACCGCGCCATAACCACTGTTGTCAAGGTAGATGATGCCTGTTCCTTTGGCTAGTGTGGTTGCAGTCGCAGCATTACCGACTAGATCAGCAGTTACTACACCATCCTTAATAAGCGTACCATCTATAGTCACACCAGCAGTGGGAGTCCTCTCAGAGATAGTATCTGACACGAGAGCTGTAGTTGCTGTAATGGTAGCGAGAGATAGCTTATCAGAATCAATAGCTGTTGCAACATCGTTTATTGTAGATAAATTAGCAACTACAGAAGCAAGATTGGCCTTGACAGGATTAGTAGCCACAGTGGTCACATTCGCTGAGTTACCTGCAACAGTAGTCACATTATCAGCTATACCAGCTACTGTAGCTATATTAGCTGGAAGTGGTGCCGTAATAACTGTAGCTATATTAGCTGGAAGTGGTGCCGTAACTGCTGTAGTAATGTCAGATGAGATACCCGCTACAGTATTAATATTAGACTTAAAAGGTTCTGTAGTTACTATAGCAAGATCAGTATCAATAGCATCAAAGGCTGCTTCAGTAGCACTAACGATATTATTAATATCATCAGCTAAAGCAACTTCTCCTGGTACTACTGTAAGTTCAGTTGTATCAAAATATGTAGACATATATTATACCTGCGTTGATTGAAGTGAATAATCTATGGTAATATTATGTATGTTGTGTATATCTCTATACTTTGAAGCACTCCGAAAAGAGATAGACATATTAGTCCCATACCCAGTAAAGTAATAAGTATTATTAGCTATAGCACCATCGGACCAAACGAAGGAGTCCCATAGATCCTCATCCCAAACACCAGGAGCACCTGAGATAACAGCATTTAAAGAGTTAGTAGATGGCATGTTAGACTCTGAGTAGTTATATTTACTCTTTATATTAATAGTAAATCTGCTATTTGAGGACGCTTCAAACTTCATACGATGGAAGAACTTCCAAGTCCTAGGAGATCTATATCCATAATATGAGGTAGTAAGAAAAGATACAATCTCTTGACCATCAAAGGAGGTACCAGAGAACATCTTCATTACATACCCAGTAGAGTCTCCAAAGTAATAAGCATGATTCCCATCAGTTGTCCTGGACTCTGTTACACAAGTAATCTTATGCTTATATGCTACCTTAGTTATACCCTTAATTCTAGTACCTTTAAAGGTTATAACAAGACCATTAGTAGTATTGGCAGAATCAGTATAGAATAAATAGTATCTACCAGAGGCCACATCTGCTACAGAGAAAGAGATATTTTCTTGGTGTAATGCAAAAGTCTTCTGAACTTTCTTACTAACCGATTTAGCTCCGAAGTCTCCATAAGCCTGAGTAGTGGCCAGAGAGAGAATACCTTGAGCATCAGCAAAGTAAACAGTTCCTAAAATATTCTTAGCTGTATTAGGTTTAGATCCTATAGTATTGGAGAATGTATCAAGTCTAAATGCAAAATATTCATAAGCTGGATCAGTTTCATAATAAAGAAACTTAGTAGTATCTTTAGTGAAGATAGCAAATGTACCTTGAGGGGTCTCAATTATGTCTGTTACATCCCCACCTACAAAAATCTCTCCAGCGGTATTAGCACCTAAGAAGTCTAAAGGATCTCCAACACTAGAGAAGAAAATATGCCCATCATCATAGATAAGAAAGAGTCTATTCTTCCATATACCAAGATTCTTGGGTGCAGTAGATGGGAGATTAGTACAATTAGTAGATGTGTTATCATAGAAGGTTACTGTAGTTCCATTATAAACATAGAAGCCAGAGGTAACTCCATCAACCCAAACCATAACTTCAGCATTAGAAAACTGGGAAGAGAATCTACCATTTATCGCTTTAACTGTAGCATCCGGGTTCATAGGATCTGCTGAGGTATCTACTATAGTCCATCCCGTACCAGTAGCTTTATACATAAAAGTTTGTATTGTTACTACTTCAGCATCGTTCCTCCAAGCATAGATAGAGTCTTTATACTCATGTACTCCACTTACTGGACCTGAACAAGCTGCTCCACCTACTGTTCCAATCGCTGTTCTACGAGCTTCCCTTGTAATATCGTGTTCACCAGCTAGACCAAGATACTCCCATTCAATACTATCTCCAGGAGTATTACTATCAGGAGCGTTAAGGGTAGAACTCACATGATTAGTAAGAGCTTCAAAGATATAATCATTATAGGTTACATAGTCTCCTATTACATAAGATACTGAAGCAGCACTCCAAGCAGTAGGATCTACATCTAGGTCAATCGTACTCGCAAGAGTAGTACCATCATACCGTTCATACCCTCTAACTGATTGATATCCTGAGTAGATATCTTCTTGATCTACGTAGTTGCTACATACTATCAGTTCACCTGGATTTAGCTCAACATTGGATATTTGTTCATTCAGCCCACCTGTGAGAACAATAGCCATGGATTGCTCTCTATCTAGTTGTATTTTAGGGGATGATATAGCCATTTAAACAGCCCGCCTTAGTTTAATATGCTTACTTGGATTTTGGGATCTTAATAGTTTACCAAACATCGTATTAGCCTTTTGAGTGTAAATCTGATATAGGCCAGTATTACCTAAGAAAGCAGCGAAGTCTGCTACAGAACGATAAACAATCAAGTTGTGAAACTCATAGGGAAGAAGAGGTATGTCATTATTACCAGAGAGAGTCTCAGGAGTCTTCCAATACTTAGCCACTATAGAATAATTATTATCAAGTGGATTGAAATAAAGGATATTAGTTGAAGGATCAACTGCTACTACTGAAGGAGCACCTGCTGTAGTAGTTGAGATTTTATCTTGAATGTATTGATCATAAGAGATTACTTGTAGTGGTTTAGAATCATATAAGATATTAAAAAAATCCCATTTAGCCACTGCATCTGCCGGGTCATAGGTTGAGGTTACAGTTGTTAGTGGAATAGTTACTTGTGTTTTGAGGAAATGCCATTCATCACGGTAGTTCTGTATATCTTCATAAGCAGTTTGAACATGAGCCAATAAGATAGCTTGGTATCCTGTAAGAGTTGTTAAAGAGATGATACTCCCCTGGATACCAGCAAGTTTATTAGCTTTTTGAGTAATAGCGAGGAGGTTCACTTTTCACCTATTTCTTAAATGTTTTTGGTCTTCCTGGCTTCTTAACAGCTTTTAGTTTAGGGACTTCTTTATCCAAGGTCTCCAACTCAATTATAGCTTCGGGTTCGACAAGGATATCTTCAGTAGGTCTTGCAAGCTCAAATTCTCCCTTACAAGAAATATAGTGACTCAGACGTATCCACATCTCACATCCTATGTGATTTTTCACATAGATGATATCTTCGTTATCTACATTCTTTTTTATAAACATAAAACTCCAAGAGTGCCCCGCTTTAGAATCCTAAAAGAGAGACTCTAGGGAGCGGGGCACTATTTAGATTAGATTAGCTTAAACTTCAGCAGTACCATTACAAATAACAGTAACCAAAGCCTCAGGCTTCACAACCTGCCTACCGAAGACCCAAAGAGTACGCATGTACTCACCGAAGGAAGCCTCAATAGGAAGACGATCAGACTTAGACATCTGAAGAGCAAACGAACATGCAGCCTTAGTACCAGCAATTACCCAGTCGGAATGAGTGGCAATAGTACCAGCAGCAAGGTTATTATTGACATAAATCTTCATGCCATTAAGAGAACCAATAAGGCCAGTACGAATAGTACCAGTAGCATCCCCAGTAATATTAGCCTGCTTCAACTCAGAGGTTTTAAGCTTCGTAGCATACCAAGCAGGAATCACAACATAACGATCCATAGCTGGAACATTCTGCTCATCAAGAGCCTGACCGATGCGAACAATAGTATCAACAGCAGCGTATCGGTTAACAGGAGCAGACTCCGTGGAGTTACCTACAATCTGGAGAGGACCAATGGCACCTGTATGAACTGCATCGGTACCAAAGTCAAGATTACCAGACTGAACACCAGCAGTTGCCCCCTTATTAGAAGCATGAGCACCAGTAGACATATGCAGAAGAACATTAGTGTCTACATTAATCTTCATCCTCTCAGAAGCATCCGTAGCATACATATTCATAAGATCAATATCAGACTGAACCTTATCAACATCATCTACCTGGAAGGCAGTATAGATAGCCTGATCAATCAACATACTCAGGTCATCTTTAGATGGGATCTGATAAGTAATACCAGTCCCAGGAACACCACCAACAGTATAAGAGTTTACCGTGATAGCTGGAGCTTGGCGAATATTAATAGTATCGCCTACATTTTTAAATTCACCCTCATAATCTATATTACAAATCTCTTTGAAGATTGTAGACGCATAGAAATCCACAAGGGTCTTCTTAGCAAAAAGAGTGGGGACATAACTAGCGGCAGTCCAACCACCACTACCGTCGTGAGTGTAATTAGTACGTGCTAAAGCCATTTTTAATTCTCCTTAAGTTTAAGGAGCTAGAGCTTATACAACCCTGCCCTCAGCAAAGGCTGTATCAAATTTTAATTCTAACTCCTGTTTGATTTTTTCTTTACCTCGATACTTTCCACGGATACAATCATTAGTAAACTTTTCATAATCACGAAATGAAACTGTGTCCGGTAGTTTCGGTTTCTGTTGCTGAGTATTGGTAGAGGTCTTAGTAGGACTAATATGTTTTTCCAAAGGATTAACTTTTTTAGCTCCTTTAAAAGTATTGAAGTAACTTGCAACACGATTAACATCACCAATAGACTGAGCTTGTTTAAAAATATACTTCCTAGTCAATCCAGACTCAACTTCTGTTCCTTCCATCCATTCGAGGAATTTAGGATCAGTATCAATCTGGTCATAATCAGGAACAAGATCACTTAATCTCTCTATGAAAGAGTTGTTAGCCATAGCTTGATTCTCTTCAGCCTTAGCCTTACGAGATTCAAGATTCTGCTTACGAGCCTCTTCCAACTGTGCCTTGAGTGGGGCAATCTGAGCATCAACAAGTTTCTGTAAACTAATTACCGTATCATCTCCAAGGAGATCTCGCTCCTCTTCTGAAAGATTTGATAGAGCATCAGAGGATGATTTAGAAAGAGATTCGAGCTTCTTATCTAAAGCATCTACCTTTGAGTTTAGAGAAATGTTATACTCACTAAGTCGTGCATTGTCCTGACGCAACTTATAGATTGTAGTGTCTGTTTTAGATTTATAAGTAGTATATCGTTTCTTCCAGTTAGCACGAGGCTTAGACTGGTCAACCTCTTCTTTGGTGTCTTCTTCGTGAATAGCTTCTGAATTATCTAGTTCAAAATCCTTAGTAGTTTCATCAACGATCACCTCTTCATTCACTTCATCAGAATGAGAATCAGTGGGTTGTTTCACTTCCTTCTCTTGAACCTCCTCTTCAGTAGTGGTAGAGTCTTCCAACTGATTACCACTTACAGCTTCCATCTCTTCAATATCTTTCTTCAACTTCTCTTCAAAACTAAGCATACGCTGTACATCTCCTTTGCACTCATCTTTACGATTCAGGATAGGCCCTAATCAAATGCTAAAACATCTTTTCAGATGCGAAGCATTCTTTAAGCGATTACCTTGAGGCAGACTTTGTGGTGAGGTTTTTGAGATCACGGAGCAACCGAGAAGCTCCCTGATTCCTTTTAAAACTTTTCTCGTTAATATCTACGAGGGATTCTTTAGACTCTTCATAACTTAAAGCAATATACTCTGGAAAAAAACTATATTCTCCATTTCTAATTTTATCGACTAACTCTCTCTTTCTTAGTTGATTAGCATTCATCTAGATACCATGATTTTGTTTAAGTGAAAGGGCTAACTCTCTGAGCTGAAGGTTCTCCTTCATCATCCTATCTCTATCAGCAGATATCTCTTCTTGTGCAAGCTTCTGTTGTTTGAGTTGGAGAGTAGATTGATCTATAGCATCTTTCATCCGAGCCTTCATAGCTTGGAGTTCTTGTGCTCCCTGAGCCATCTCCTTCTGCCCATCAATCTGAATCTGAGTAGCTTTAAGCCCAACAAGACTTTTTGTATCTTCAGCTTCTTTAAGAATCTTGGCATTCTGAGCTTCACGTTCTTGGGTTGCTTTCTCTTTCTGTCTAATCTCAAATGACGTTGGGATTGCAGATGAGGGTAAGCCGAGGTCTTCAGCCATAAGCCGAAGTATATCTCCTCTACCTTCATCCCCGATGATCCTTTGGTCAAACTCATTAGCAGTAATAGTAAGGAACTCATTCCTACGCATAGCTTCAAAAGCTTTAATTGTTAGTACAGTAGAACCAAGAGGAATAACTTTAATGTCTCCAGTAAAGTCAGAGTCTTCTTCTTTAAGTAAGTTGTAATAGAACTGATACTCAACCCTCCCTTTAACAACTACATCAATATTCCTAATAGCATCTTTAATAATCTTAGAGGCAGACTCCAGAAGCATAGAGAGGCCGGAAGCCGTAGCCCCTGCACCTGCTATGTTCTCATTACCGTAAGCCCATCGTGGGATACCAGTAACATCATCAGCCTTCTGTTCAAACTTATCATAGACAGCTAGAAGTTCACTAGCATTAGAAACTGGTTGAAAGAAATTAATAGCTCTACCACCCGCTCCTGTGGGATCAGACTTAAGCTGCCAGATACGCATAGGAGCCACTGCTTCAATCGGTCCATCATCTGCTAACCTATCTATATAGATTTCTACCTGAGGGCCTGAGCATACTGCCATGTTGTTAGCAAGTGCTCTAGCTGCTGCGTTACACATTCTCTGTATGTCAGCCATCAACATAGGTAGAGAACGTCCCCAGAAGCTCCCTGGACGGTTAATAAAGGATGCCTTATAATAAGGTCTCCTAAGTAGTGGGTCATCATTAACAACACACTTGATAACTTCATCTCCAACAAGGATCGCTTCTACTTCGATGTAGCTATCATCTTCAAGATCTTTGAAGTAACTCTTATCCCACTCTTTAAGAAGGTCTGAGTTGATCTGACCAAAGAAGTGAATACCATGAATTGTATCATCCTCTAGGAGAGACCCTTTACGTTCTTGATCTTCTTTCTCTTGTTCAATATAATCATCTATCCAGATAGAACCCGTAGATCCATTAAGTAATACTCTGTCAATAGCTTCTGACTTATAATTTTCTGTATCTTTAAGATGAGCAATAGCGCTCTTGTTTGTAAACCTTAAGTGTTCACAAAGATCACCATCTTGTATTGAGGTAGCACCAGCAGAAGGATAGATATCAAGAGGATCAACCCTCTCATTACAGAAGACATACTCTTCAGTCTGTACTGGCTTACCATTCTCCCACTTAAGAACCTGTTGCTTAGTAACTACCGGCCCTTTAAGGAAAGCTGTTGGATAGATTACAAAGTCATCAATAAATGTGAGTAGACTTTCATGCCACTTACCCTCTATTAACTGATCTTTAACCTTCTTCTCCATCCTCTTCATTTGGAAGGAAGCTTCTTTAGAGATTTCGTTCATCACCGCATCTAGGATATCTCTCTTATTCTGATTGATTACCTTGATAGTCTCTTGAGCTTGAGCGGTAGTAGCCTGCTGTCCTGGTTGAGGAGCTATCTGAGTGAATTCTTTCTGGATAGCTTCCTCAATAATATGAACTATCTCTTCAGGTAGCTCAGGATTAGGAGTGGACTCAAGAGCCCAAGTCTTACCTTTAGCTGCCGAGTAGATATCAGCTATCCAAGACTTAGCTGCTCTAGCTTTAGTAGCTGTTAAATTCATGAAGATACTTGAACCACCTTCTTCAGCAATAAGAGCCTTATCTCTAGAGGAGTACTCACCATTAAACTGGAGAAGGCTATTAAGAATCTCATCCTCTATCCCTGAGTTTCTTTTGTCATCACGATTCTTATTAGCAACACGGATAATATAATTAGCTAGACTAGAGCGAGCTGACTCTTTTAATTCCTTCTCCGACTTTTCTTTATCGAGGATCTCATTAGAAGACGACAGTTCCTCTTTAACTAAGGTGTCTATATCTGTAACTGAGGTTACTGCCATTTAAATCTCCAAAAGATTATGAAGTTTGTTGGTGATAAAGCCTACACCGTTTTTGGCTATACTTCTGCTAGTCATCTTCCCAAAACAGCGTAAATTGCCTTGGCATACGCTTCGCCCATGGCCTGCTGACCTAAGCTGGCTGGGTGCAGGTTATCATAAGCACCACTTACCCCGCCCAGATACATCTCAGGGTTTTCCCCCAACGCAGCAGAGACATAAGCCCTGGCAATTAATGGACTGTAGCTTAGTAAGTCATCAATTAGGCCGTTGATTACCAACCGCCGCGCCTGGTTCGACATAGTGTTACTTGTCGTTTTACAGATCATTGACGGCACATCGCCCAAGATTATCGCCTTGAGGTTTGGTACATTGTTAATAAAATAATCAATGTGCGCCTTGTAATCTGTGGTAAACTGCTCTGCATCAAATGACTCATTGGTCGCGTCATTCGTTCCGCACTGCACTAAAATAATAGATGGGTTGTTGGCAATAATCGTGGTGTACAAATCAGAGATATCACCCCCCGCACCGCCGATTGTCACCTGGTCCCCTGAATTGCCGCACATGTTCAGATCAACACCAATACCACGACGGGCTAAATACGCCTTGATTACCCATTCAGCCCGCATGTCCCACCACGGCGTAGTCGGATAGCTGAGAGCCGAAAAAGCATTCACCACAAAGGAATCGCCGCTCCAGTTTATTACAGCCCCCTGGGGATGCATAGGGATCATAACGGGTTGAGTTGACAATACCAAATTGCGGATATAGTGAGATGTTATCGGCTTGAAGAAATATGGTGCAGCAGTCCTCCCCCGGCAGCCAACATAAAAATTGGCCATCATGTTGTTCACATAGTCAGGGGTAAAGGTTTTTGTACTTATTAAGTTGCCGTCATAATAAAGGCTGAACTCCCCTCCAATCCAGGAAAATGTTACCGTGATAAATCTGCCAGCCCGATTGCTTGTACACTCCTGACGGTGGAAAGCCATTTCAAAGCCTAAAAAAGCCGGCTTTATAACCGCCTGTGTACTTTTGTACAGGTGGCACTCGGCTGAATTGTTAGAAGTTTTTCCAATAGTGTGAAAAAGGAATTCATTATCCGGAGGAGCATACCCCGTCCCCCCACCAGATACCGAGGCCAGCCATTCAGCCTCCACGTCTATTGAGAATTGCCCGCTACGACTGAGCGCGGCAGCGTCGGTTAGGGCCAGAAACTTAGCCCCACCTTTGACACCACCAATCATACCAAGCCTTGCATCATAGGTGTTGGTTGAGTCTACTGCTGCTGCGCTGCCGGTTGCTCTGGTTACGCCGGTTATCGAGGCCAGCGAGGTGAGAGAAGACTCTAGCGCTACTGAGGCATGGCCGGAGCCGAAAGGTATAATTCCTGGGTACATATTTCCTCCGAGAGAAGATTCTAGCGCTACAGGTATAATTCCTGAGTACATATTCCCCCCCTAAATCACAGAATGCTCGCCGGTTGCATTAGCATTAGTGGTCCCATCTTGCAACACGCGAATACCCCTGAATTTACCGCGCAAAACGCCAACTTTCCCGGTAGGGATAGAAATAACTTTAACTCCCCCGCCGGTAGTCACGTTATCGGCTAACTCAACGGCCACGGCTGTAGTCCAGTTTGTACCGTCCAGAGTTACTTGCACGTCAGCGGAATTTGTCCCGCTCACTTTGATAGTGTGATAGTTGAACATCGACACATTAGGGGAGGTATAAATAATGGCATTATCCGCTGCCCCATTCGTGCCGGTCCACGGGAGATACCATGTCTCGGGAGGTGCACCATAAACAGAGGCCCCAATCCTTACCTCAATCTGATTATTAGCGTTCACTGCCGCCGACCGTTCAACGCCGCTAGCGTCTAGGCCGAAAGTACTACTCTTTCTACTCATAATCTATATCTCCAAGTCTTCAGTTTCAAGAAGATAAAACCTTCTGTTTATTAATAAGTATCATTATACCTTTCTCTGAGTCTTTATATTCTTTGGAGAATTATGCCCACATAACCCTAGAACGGGAAATCGCCCTAGGCTGTGTACGCTTACTAAAACTGTTAAACACATCTCCTGCAAACGTATAAGCTAAAGCGTCTGGTATATCAGGAGAGTCAAGACCAAGTTTCTTTATATCTTTCTTTGCCATTAACTGTACTTGCATCTTATTATTAAACCCATAACACATAGAAGTTAGTTGCTTCCGTAGACTATCATCATTTGGAATAGATGCACCATTCTCTAACCACTCTTTCATTATACCCCAGAGTTGACTCCGAAGGTTAACATATTGTAAAGGATTAGTAGACTTGTTAGATACGATAACTGGTTTAACTATGTTACCCAGTATCTCAATAGCTCTATCAGTTACTCCTGCTCCTACTCCGATTGTATCAATAAAGATAGCTGAAGCATGGATGAGAGTTTGATAGTCTATAAGTTTACTTACTACTTCCATTGTAGATAGACCAGAGTAAGTCTTATAGTCTACTAACTTAGGTCCTTGACGACATACAAAAACTGTTTTATCATCTCCAAACCGTGCAACATCTACCCCGATGATCTTTGGAAAATGCATGTAGACTGCGGTAGGCATTGTATTGTTCTGAGCTTGAGTGACTGCTTCAGATGATATATACTGAGAAGAGGAAGCTCTTGGGAATTGACCAAGAACACGAACTCTAAAGATATCCGAGTCTTCTCCATATGTTTCTTTCATCTCCTCAATCCACTCAGGATTCATATTAGGAGAATCATAAGCTGAAAAGTAAAGACGATCCCATTTGTTGAATGATTCATTGTTAAAAACTTCAGAGAATCTACCAGAGGAACGAAGAGGATTAGAGGTGATGATAAAGCGTCCACCCTTGCCCGTACCAAGTGTTCCAAGTAGTAGGTCAAAGATAGCTTCCTCAATACCAGAAGCCTCATCGGCGAGGACTACATAGTTATCAGCATGACCACCCTGGAGAGATTCTTTATTATCTGCTGAAGCGGTTACTAGTTGAGCGAATTGAGATTCTCTTTCTTTGTAGACTACCTTGTCAGCCATAATGATTAGGAAGTCTTGAAACTCCTTAGGCATCTTATCATACCACTTATGAATCTCTGGCATGAACACACGTTTAAGTTGTCCAGATGAGGGAGATGTAATAAGAATGCGGCATCCTGGTTGAGTAAGTAGGAAGAGGATCGTCAGCCAAACTAAGGTTGTTGTCTTTCCCGCACCTTGACAAGATGAGGCTGCTGTACGAGCCTGAGGGTTCCAAGCTGATAAGATTAAGTCTATCTGTTGTTTAGTGGGATCTACACCAAAGAGTTGTCTAACTCCTAAGATAGGGTCTTTACTCCATATACTTATAAGTGCCTCTGCCTTCTCTTGTAGAGTTAGCTGTTTAGTCATACATATTTATACCAAAGTTCAAAAGTTGCACCTACATCTGCACTTGTAATGTAATCCATGTAGCTCCTGATCGTCTTACATCTGGCATTATTCAAGTTCCTCTATCTCATAAGGTACATTAGTCACATCATCAACTGAACAATTCTTAGCTGCCTCTATTAACTTATCAAGAGCATCACCAGGGCTAACTTCCTCAATAGATATTTTCTCTTGATAAGCTCCGATGGTCTTACCTAATAGTTCAATAGCTTTGAGCATCTGACCTCTAGCATGTCTAGAAACTCCAGTGGCTATCTCACCCTTAAGTTGTCTGATCTGGGTAATGAGTTCACCTTGGACACTTTCCTTAGATACTTCCCTGTTAAGTTCATCATCTTGAGTAAGCTGAACTATGAACTGCTTAATGTTTGGTTTACTAAGTAGATAAGTTCCAAGGATCTGAACATAAGCTAGAGTATCTGATCCACCCTTAAGAGCTTTCTTCATTCCAGACTCTTGAATAGATAGTAGTAAGTTCTGAGTTGAGGAGTAAATGAAAGCAAATGAAATCTCCTCAGGGGTAAGTTCAGAAGAGTTTGGGGCAGAAATTACCTTACTAAGTGGAGACTCTTCAGATTTATCTATAATCTTATCTATTGCGGCTCCTATGTCCATAGTCATATGTCCTGGGAGAGTATCTACTTGCATAGTTAAGCCATTTAGTTCTACCATAATGTTAAGCTGGTCTCGAAGAGTTCTCATCTCATTTGTGATACAATTAACATGTAAGTTCCATAGACTCTCTAGATCTCCAGGAGCTATACCAGAGATGTAACCTGAAATAATTGAGTACTTGTCATCTGGACCAAGAGAAGCGTAGGTTCTTTTAAACCTTTGAACTATCTCAGACTTCCATTTAGCATGATCTATCTTGGTTCTAGCTTCTTTTTTACATAAACCACAAGAAACCATACCCTGCTTTAGTTGTTTACCTGTAAGAGTGGTTGTCCTGCCACACTCACATACAACTTTCCAAAGTAATTCTCGTCTCTCGTTTCTTTTACCTGAGTCACCTAGTACGAGTATTGAACCTTGAGTTACTCCAGTCCAATCTTTCTTAAGATTTCTACGTCTACCAACATCCCCTGGAGGAAGTTCTAAAGATTTCTTTAAATCTCGTATGCGTTTAAAGTTTTTAAAGTCTAATTTCACGGCAGCCTTTCGGATGCTATCATCCTTAAAGTTAAGTTGGAATTAAAAGAAAAGAAGGTAAAAAAACTCTCTTATAAGACTTATAAGACTTATAAGACTCTAAAGACTCTAAAAACTCTAAAGACTCTTAAGACTTTAAAGACTCTTAAGACTCTAAAGACTCTTAAGACTCTTAAGACTCTTAAGACTCTTAAGACTCTTAAGACTCTTAAGACTCTTAAGATTTATAAAAAAAAGAAAAGAAAGAAAAGATGTTAATAAGTTTATAAGATATATGAGTCTTATGAGTCTTTAAAGACTTATTCATTATTTAAAATATAATTTAATTTATAATATATTTAAATATTTTTTAAATAAGTTGAAAGTTTATAAGATGTAAAAGCTCATAAGTATATTATACCATAAATCTCAAAATCTGTCAACAGTTATTTTACAATTACACAATAATAAATTATTCCCTAACGTAGAATCAATGGTTTAATGTAAGAGTCCAGTTTAACTTATGTACGCTAGATATTTTGAGTCTGATGAGTCTATGGATATCTTCAACATCTGTGAATATTTCTCTCTCCTAGGGTAAAGGCTCATAAGATAAATACTTGTAAATATTCTGAAAATTATATCGAGAGAGAGAGTATCTCTACGCGCATGAGCGGGGGAGTCTTCTGAGATTCTGGGGGCTATAGGGGTCTCCAATGAAATAGTCTACCCTGGTCTCTTCATTTGCCCTAGTCTCGCAAGGCTTGCGAAATGTTGGAGATAAATTTATGAGACGACCCAGACTTATGAGACGAACCAGACTTATGAGACGACCCAGACTTATGAGACGACCCAGACTTGTAAAATTAGAATCTAATTTACACTTTTTCCTTATGAACATAATAGAGAAGGTATAAGCCTTCTACTTATTCAAATCTTTACAGTTCTTTAAACACTTGGAGGAAAAATGGAAACTTTACAGGATCT
>Ga0100392_1003738_pt1 | contig 13829 bp, 8 predicted proteins | sample CryGeymeta201516_FD_81548 | JGI IMG/M metagenome (GOLD analysis project Ga0100392, IMG submission 81548) | Groundwater microbial communities from Crystal Geyser aquifers in Utah, USA - Crystal Geyser metaG 2015-16 | ecosystem: Environmental > Aquatic > Deep subsurface > Groundwater | place: USA... | reverse complement strand
TTTTAATGCTCTGTATTGTCTTAACTTCCCTTTCTTCCAACTATTGTTATATATGAATAGAAAGACAATTTTAGAAGGATTAAAGACATCTATCTTGTGTTTAATGATATCTAAAAATTAATAATGAAAAGATCCGTTGAACCCTACATCAGCATGCTTTTGATTACGGAGGGAGTACTAGACTAGAGACCTAGACCTACTGCAAAGCTGGAGTGGAACTTCAGTGACTCCGAAAATTGTTTCTCATTGAACAATCGCCGTCGAAACGAAGTATCACTATACAATTTAATTCAAGGCAACGACTTTCTGATGATTAAAAAGTGTCTGGGTCAACATTATTGTCTTCATTATAAAACGAACGCGGGGGACACTAGACATAAAATCCTGATAGTGCGGTCTATAAACGTCAAAACCATGGCGCCGACAGCGCATCTTTGACTTTGTACCACTTTCTTCGTAATGCAGGCTTCCGGTGAGTGATCATTTGACAAGGGTGCTCGCCCCAACATGGTCGCTTTCCTAGAACAGGAGATATGGGCAGTCACGAACCCAAACCATTTAAAAATGGCGATTTTCTCCATCTTTTGCCATTGTATCCAAAAGCGCCCACTGTTGCCAATAAAAATATATCTTTGACTAAAAATGCTGAGCATTATCTCTTCGCAATGTTGTTGCCGTGTGAATAGCTTTGCTGAAGGTTTTATCGTCATCGATGGTAGCGTTTTCTTGTAAGAATGAAGGCTTAGAGAACGACCTTCAAAATCTCTATTGCTTACAGTTTGCTGACATATAGCCACCCCAAAAATTTTTTGATAAAAAGCTTAGCTGTTGGTTGACAATGCGTACTATACACGATAACCATCGCAAAGGCCTTCAGGAATATCCATATCGTCGAAAGCGTAGACACGGAAGACGTAGTCAATTGTCATGAGAAGAGCCGAGGCTAGAATGATACCACCGATGCAAAAAGCAATGTAGGAATTGCGCTCAAAATTTCTACCGTTAGCGGACTTGGCTTGTCGTGCTTGTCGCATCACCCTGTTTCCAAAGAGCGAGGCGAAAAATCCAACCGTGACACACACCAGTGCGTAATCATAAAGAATCAAGTCAAAGACGAGAAATGAAGTGACGGATGCCACACTTGTAAACAGAATCATGGCACTGGATGTAGCACTGACCACGCCCGGATGGACACCCATTGCTAACATTAATGGAACGGTAATCATGCCTCCTCCGATACCAAAAATACCTGCGAATGTTCCGGCACAAACAAATAGAGCAGGGTAAATAAGAGCACTGCGACTGTCCCATTTGATATCACCGTGCACGTAGTCAAAGCGAACAATCTCTTTCATTTCGTGGCGATTGACTAAATACGTTTGCGCCGCCCAAGCCGATGCTACCAAGAATGCAACCATAATAACGTGAACAACCCAAAAGGCCACCGAACCACATTGAATGCCCCAGGGACTTGGAAAGGCACCGCCACCTATCATAATGTTCAAAAACATGAGAATGCTAAACATCAAGCACAAGGCAACAATCTTGGATCGGGGTGTATATTTTTCTTGTTCCATGAGTCCAGATCTCATGGTAACAAAATCAGGGTTCAAAATCAGAATCTGTTGTTTCTCTTCAGCTCCCATTTGGCGGGGCGTCGAGGTTTCCGATAGTGATTTTTGTAACTTGAGCATATCGTCACCATCCAATTCAAACGAAAGACCATTGTCCAGAGTATCACCAAGTGTTGTATTCTCATTATTTTCGCATGCCATGTTACTCAAATCGTCGTCATCTGCCTTGACGGAATACGGTATGAAAGTGGCCGACGGTCCTATGGGACTCACTGATCCAGCTCCAAAATATTGACTATTGGGATCATCGCGGTCTGGCTTGGCTACAGTAGGAAGAAGGACGGATGGATGCTTGCTGCTTTTGACTTCTTGTGGTGAAAGGGGTAGCTGGTGCACTTCCGTATGAAAATGAGCCGCTTCCATCGAGTGGTTGGCCTTGAGCTTACGAATGTATCGTGTCTCGGCATCGTGCATGCGCTTTGCCTTCGCCAGCGTTGAGTGCGCGCTCACACTTAAAAGCAGCACCAGCAGAACAATCAAAACCTTTTCGCTCATGACTCGATGCAGTAAAACACCGCACAAGGCACCAATCAACGTCAGAGGTTCTGTCACCAGTACTAAATCCCAATCAATTATGGGTCGATCAGCCAAGGGATGACGGCGTTGAGAATTCATATAGGTACTGGCAATACTTCCACCCATAACAGTAACGGCGCCCAAAGGAATAGCAATCTTGGGTGTCAAACCGGCCACCAGGATGTAAACGGGCACCACAATCCCGCCTCCACCAATCCCACCCGAGGCTCCCAACGTTAGTCCCATGCTGGCGATCAAAAAAGCAGCCACATCTCTGCTACTGAGAGGCAACAACCGTGGTGGTCCAGGATCTTCTTGGAACGCATAAAAGTCATCGTCAATAATAACAACGGGCATTTCGGTGGGAAAAGACGTAGGTGTAAAGGTAGGTTCGACTGTGACGTAATCATCGTGATAATGGTAGTAGTCATCTTGTTGTTGCTCCTGCGCATCGCCTTCATTCAGATCATCGTCATTTGCTTCTTCTTCCTCTTCTTGTTGTTGTTCATTTTCATCCTGCTGTTCATTTTCATTCTCTTCTCCGTCTTCATTCTGCTGCTGCTCATCTTCATTATCTCCTTCTTCATCGTCGTCTTGCTGCTGTTCCTCCTGGTCGCCATTGTTGTCCTCTCCTTCTTGGTCTTCCATCCTCCGTCTCTTCGGCTGACTATCGTTTTTGAATTGATGGGATGTTGATGTCATTTCATGCAACAAATACTTGGATGCCGAATAAGCATCATAGTTTATCTCAAGGGGGGTGCCCGAAGAACAAGTTGGTTTGGATCGTAATATTTGGCCTAATCTGGTATTTGGAAAATGATTTTGAACAACAATTGTGGCCACCAAAATTGCAAGCAAAGCAGTGCAGATGCTTCCAAATATGACTTTGACCCGTCGAACTTGAAATTGTTGTTGACTTTGCTCTCTCGTTTGAGCAGGAGAACGGTAACGTTTGGTAGTACATCTGCTACCAAATAATGAAGTTGCTCCATTCATGTCATTGGAACTACACCTCTTGATACCAGAAAGTGCTTCTTGTTGTGTTCGGGTGGTTGAAGGGGTAAGAGGCATAGTTAAGTCCATTTTGATCAGCTTGGAAGTTGAGATGTAGAGTAGTAATTATTTTGTATCGTTGGAGTTTTTTTGGGTAGAGTACAAAGAAGCATTGAAGAGATTTACGTCAAGTTCGTTGCTACTAGTCTACCGGTATGTTGGTAGTTGAAGCCTTGTGTGATATTTTGAAAATCTCTTCATTCGGAAGGCCAACAACAAGAAGAGAAACGGCATGTTGGCTCTTTGGAACCGATGTGCATCCAAGTAGCGCAGGCTGGCAAAACAGGTGGTCATTATTTCATTTTGATTTTCTTTACTTCTTCTTTGTATCAATAGTACTACTAGTCTAGTCTACTACAGTACCGGTACCAGGTACTAGCTGTCTTGAAGGTAAAACTAGACTACTCAATACAATTTTATAAACGCGACGACGTAGACAATTAATAATGATACCAATACATTATCCTTTACTCAATGTAGTATTAGTAAGCTAAATAGGAATGAAAAGACAAAACAGTGTTGGTGGTATTTACGGGAAGCTGACTTTATTTGGATACCGAAAAAAGATTTCAAGTTCTCTGTTGCGCCGTTTCATTGCTACTTGAGCATTGGCACTTGCAAACTCATGCTCACTTGACGACTTCCTTTTTTAGAAATTCAAAAGCAATGAACGAGGACACGAGGGGTCATGTTCATACAATAGTACGTCCACTCTATTCTCTAACTGGGTAGCATCATTAGCCGCTGATAGCCTCCAATACCACGTTTTCGCAGACAATGACAGCGCAGCACACAGCGCTACTGGGGGCGACAAAAATCACGGCCAACGCATCGATCACATTTATGATACGCAGAGTCTTGAATACAAGAGGTCCTACAAATACAGCACAAAAACTGGCTGGTGCATAGAGCGAGCAATGTGATTGCAACATGGCTTGCAGAAATGGATGCAGAAACAGTCATATTTCTCTCTTTTTAAACAAGCCCAGCTAAGCACGCGAACTAACGACACTTGTATGTACTAAGCAAAAACAATATGAATTTATTCTACAGAGCTTTCACGCTTGTACAGAAAATGCTTCCTTGACCTGCTCGCGTAGAATTCGTCGCAAGATCTTACCACTTGCGCTCTTGGGGATCGCATCCGTAAAGACAACGCCGCCTTCCAATCGTTTGTAGGGTGCTACGCGCTCTTTGAGCCATTCCTTTATATCATCTTCTGTTGTCGCTTGAGCTTTTTCACTGTCCCCCAAAACAACGTAGGCTCGTGGTAGTTCTCCAGCTTCATCGTCGGGAATTTGAATGACAGCAACATCATTGACAGATTCGTGAGTTAATAAGAGCGCTTCGAGTTCTGCTGGTGCTACTTGGAAGCCTCTCACTTTGATCAATTCTTTGATGCGGTCTGTAATGAAAAAATAGCCATCTTCGTCGTAATGTGCCACATCACCTGTACGCAACCATCCACTGTGGCTCAAACATTCGGCTGTCTTGTCGTGATCATCTAAATATCCCATCATAACCTGAGGTCCTTTGATCAAGAGCTCACCATCTTCGTTGGGACCTAGTGACTGTCCCTTGTCGCCCACAATTTTGCCAAAGGTATTAGGCACAAGGGGTCCGACACTCCCAGGTTTCGTATTGGAATCAGAATTCAACAGTCCGAGTGGACTTAGCTCGGACATGCCCCATCCCTGTTTAACACAAAGTCCAGGCAGTCGCTTTTTGACGGCAGCTTCAACTTCAAGACTCAGAGGAGCCGCCGCACTTATGATGGTTTTGATAGAAGAGAGATCGTATTTGTCAATAACGGGATGTTTGGCTAACCCTAGACAAATGGGGGGCACCAAATGCGTTCGTGCTGGTCTGTGTTCTTGTACAACATTACAAAATTCTTCCAAGTCAAAGCGTTGGGAGGATGTTATGAGTTCATGGCCTCTCCAGGCACAGTGCAGCATGGAAAGCGTGAAGGCGTAAATATGGAAAAAGGGAAGTGGTGAAATTAATTTTTCGTGCTGCAGTAGAGACGAATGAAATGTGTGTGAGTTGATAGAGTTTGTCTCGGTGGACGATGATGACAAAGTCTCATGCAGTCCCAAACAAAAAATGATAACAATTTCATGACCTGAGGAAAGGATATGTTTTCAACTTCATGAAACTGATGCAAATTGATGACAATATTGGAGTGTGTCAAGCACACTCCCTTTGGAGCCCCCGTGGTGCCACTGCTATAGGGCAGCAAATACGGATGCAGCCTGGTATTAGGGTGCATTCCTTGGTGCGTTTCAGTCACACGCTTGTCGGGATTGGTAAGTAAATCTTGCAGCACCATTGTTCCTTCGGGAATGGCTTCGCCGTGATCGTTGATGACAACGATTTGTGTAATATTAGGACAGTCTTTCACGGATTCCAATGCCACGTCCAATTTGGAAGTGTGCACAAACATGACCGAAGATCGACTTTTTTGCAGTACCATTGAAACCTCATCTCGCGTGTACATGGGATTAATGGGGGTCAACTTGGCGCCACACAACGACACTGCCAAGGACACAGGCAGAAAATCCACGTGATTGGGACAGTACAGAGCCACACAAGAGTCTTCCTGGATTTTAAAGTCCTCCGCCAAAACAGCGGCAACTTGAGTAGTGATATCGTAATAGTCGTCAAAAGTGCGCGTCAGTCCAGTGGCTGTATCCCTGATTGCAGTCTGTTGACCCAAATGTCCCTCGGCTGGATTGAACTTTGTCCAATGCTGCATGACAAATTCTGCCACCGCTGGATAAGGACCGGGAGAAACATCCGGGTACGGACTGTACACAAGGTTTAGATCACAGTGGTCCGCGAATTTATTGGTATTGGAGGGGTCGAAATCGCGTTGGGAAGTGGAGGAAAAGTCGTGTGAAAGAAGTGATGATTTGGAGTGTTTCTTGTTGAATTGTGATAATATTCGAGGATCGGCGCGTTTAGTAAGCCTGCAGGCGGAAAATGAGACCTTGGATGCCATCATATTTGGGGAGGAGCTGAGGACTGTATAGATGGCGGCCTATGCAATGAGTAGTGTGTTGTTTGATCAGGCTCGTCTTGCTGTTTGCTGTGCGCTATTATAAGCGAGAATTGTAATGTATTGAAGTTCATCAGTCTTCATTCTTCATGTCATGCAGTATTCGGTGTCATCTCAAGGAAAGTTGTCAATTAATTATTATTTCAAAAATTAAGATACTGGGCCGACGTGACTGTACGGTAAACGTGACTGAAACTAGACTACCAGCCAACACAATCATTGTATGTGATTCGAATTGTTGCACGGCAGTGGAGTGGTCTTTTGAGCTGGAGAAAATCAAATTCGCCTTGTGCAGGTCTGGCTACAATGCCAACAAACGATCTTGCTACAGAGAAGCGCCGAGTTACAAGTGCTAAAAAAAGAGAAGTGTGGTCATCAGTGGTGTACTGTACAGGATTAGGGCTATTAAATGGCATTAGGCGGAGAACTAATGTATTACTAAAAGTAGTGCGCAAAATTAAAAAAATTCAGCTCGTCGCAAAGCATAATATGGCCTGTTCCCTTGTCAAGTCAGAGAGTTGCGTATTTTAAAAGAGTCCATGCAGCTCAGACAAGTGATTCAATTCTTGCTACTCAGTGGCAGAATGGGCATGCTAGCACCACCACCTTTACTGCTGCATCGCTTAAATTTCCGGGATGCTCTCCTTCTGAGTGTTGGTCGACGAATCCTTGAGGACGACACTACCGTCGATGAACGCCGAGTCGACCAGGAAGCCAGGTCCATGTGCACTTGCGTATTCACGTCAATCCAGGAATCGTTCAAAAGGTTGTGACTGGATCGATTAGCGCTTTCACGCCACAAACGCCAGAGATCAGATCTCCTGCTGGCATTTGTTTCATGGTCCATAGTGTTGTCGTGTCTTTGTTCCATGGTAAGGTTTGCCATATTTTATTGTTCTGGTGTTCGTGTGTGTGTAGGGGGGTAACTTTGTGAGACGATCTTTAAATTAAGCGCACTGTCTTCACAAGCAAGAATGAGCAAGAACCGTGGAATCTTGTTTAGTCCTGGAATGTTGAGTCATGCATGCACTGAATAGAATAATGTTTAAGGTACGACAACAAAGCTTTGTTGCTATTAACAACAGTTCACACTTGAAGAAAAACTGTATTTGAGTTGAAAATTAGTCTCAGTCATTAGAGCAACAAAGCGGCTTTGCCTGACAGCGTAGGATGGCATAGAGTAGTATTGTGCACCAATGCCAACTTGCCACCCATGGTACGATTGATATCTGGTTGCAAGACCAAAGACCTACTAAATTCTCGAGTAGACGGTAAACAATGGGCAACGAGACCTACTAAATTCTCGAGTAGACGGTAAACAATGGGCAATGGATGAAAAATGTCGCATTATCATATACTCGTACAGTATATTATTATTATCACATTAGGTAATTTGAGTTATTACGTAGTTTTTATTATTTCTGGTCAATGCGCTGCCACCTTCAAGCTGACAATAGTTTAATATAAATAATACCTGTCTCCCCTCTAGTTTGTAGAGTAAGTACCTGTCACCGATTACTACCAGGTACTGATCACAAATACTACACAATATTCGAAAAATTAAAAAATATGACTACTAATGGCATACGAGAGCGCGCCCAAGAGTGCCAGACCGATTCCCAGAATGTTTAGTCTCGTAAAGCGATCGTTGTCAAACATGTAGTGTCCCGAGATAATAATAGATAACCGCCGTACAGCATCGCAGGCGCCGTAGGTGACGGGTTGTACCAGCCTCACAAACATGAAAGAATAGAGATACTCCAAATGATAAGATGCAAACGCCATAATAGTTAACCATGCAGGTGGAAGTCGTTGTTGGGTAGCATCATCCTTGTTTTTATTCTGGACTCTGTCGCTAGCGAGATTTTCCAGCCAAAAGGTGACCATGGTAATGACCAATCCAACCGCTACCATGGCTCGTTGTCCTTCCGGTCCCGACAGTCCGGTTCGTGACAGAGCCTTTTTAGAACTCACGTTCAATGCTGTTTGTGCACTCGACGAAAGCATGGCAAAAGCAAATCCCGTGGGTTCAAAGACGGGAGAATCCCAAGATGCGAAAGCAATACCTCCCGCAATGGGCACGAGCGATAGCAGCGTTGCTGTGCCAGGCAGTGCGGCAGGTCCATCGAGGAACCAGGTTGCCAGAACGGTAAAGATTGGAATGGCACATTTCGAAGTGTACGTGAGTGAAATGCCAATCCGATTCAAGGCAATGGAATTGGCATAATTGGCAACGAACAAGAACGCTGCTGGTACTGCAAACACGGGTGCCGCTGCCAAAGTTTCTCGAATACGTTTCGTAATTTGCAAGTCGGGATGCATCAGTAGGCCCAACAAAAGACTTCCCCCGAATCGAAAAAGTGTCAGCAAGGCAGGTCGTGGCAACGGAGGTAACAATTGGGGCAGCAATTGTGTCGATGTTTTGGCAAGCGATTTGTTTTTGTTTCTCCTGCGGCTGCGGAACATACTATTATTATTATTATTATTATTATTATTCAACGCAGCTTTATCTACTACTAGCGGGGGATGTTGATATTTAAGAAAGGTAGTAGTCGAGTAGGTCGTCAGCAAGGCACTCGATACCATCCAGAGGCTCCCAATTACTTGCGCACTTTGAAGGGCATTACTGAGTGGTGTCGCTACGGCAGCTGCTGCTTCCATTAGAGGTGTTGTTGTAGTTGTCGTCATGGTCTTGAATGGGGTTAGCAACATTCAGTGAGATTGATCCTTTTATTATACGACGTAATTACAGTATTATTATTTTCAGTGTTCTTGGCATGGCAATAATCAATAGTAGTGTCGGCATTATTTATCATGAGTAACACACAAACATCATCCGTCCAATTATTTATCTCATTATTAAGAAATCTCATTAAATAAAAAATAAGCGTATCTTTGACAAGATTCCAAATAGCCCGGGTGGATGTTGAACCTGACTCATTGAAAATCTGGTGGAATGATGCAAATAATAATGACGAGAAAAGAGAACACCAAGCAAAATAGACGACGATGGCAATCGTAAAAACACATGAATGCATTCCATTCACACTCAAGAGTGTCCTCATTATATTATTTCGTCGAGCTTATTACAGTCGGATCAAGTTTTCTCGTCAAGCAGCTAGCAATACACGTACAATAATAAATGAAGATCATTCAAGTAGCTTTGTTGTTGTTGTTAGCTGTGGTAGGCGGCTCCAATGTTGTCTATGCCTTTGCCCCTGCACAACATCAGCTGACAGCGTCGTCTTCCAGCATCCTTCGTTCCACCACAAAACAACCACACAGTTTGATTACAAGATTTGCTGCCGAAGATGAGGAACCCAGTGACGTTAATCCCGAAACAGACCCAGCCGATGATGTCATGACGCCCAGTATGGAAGATGCTGCGGATGACAAGGATAAAAAGAGCGATAACTTTGAACCGGATGATGAGGATGGTGGTGGTTGGTTTTCCAAGCCCAAAACGCTGCAAAAGCTGCTCGAGTTGAGCGCTCGTACCGGACGAGGAGAATTTGCCAGCAAGGAGGAACGCACCACGGCTCTCGATTTGGTAGCGGCTCTCGAGGGAGACAAGACATCGTTGCAGGGTGTCGCGTACGATCCCAAAATTTACGGACGGTGGGAACTAGTGTACAGCAGTACGGAACTCTTTCGGTCGTCGCCATTTTTCATGGCGGGTCGAGCCGTTTGTACGACGGAAGAACAGGCCCAACAGTACAACTGGTTCTGTGAAATGCATCGCAAGGCACTGGCCATTAGCACCATTGGAACCGTCCGGCAAATTATTTCGCCCAGTCGTTTGATTTCGGAATTTGAAGTCAAGGCAGGAACCATTCCATTTTTGCGCAAATTTACACCCTTTTCGTACTCAGGAGGATTGCCCATCGTTATTGAAGGTGCTATTGTGAGCTCCGCGGATATTGATACCACCGACGAAGGAGATGCCTGGAAAGTGTCCATGGATACTGTGGAGATAAAAGGATCCAATCTGCCTGGAGTGCGACAGTTCTTAGACTCCGGCATGAAACTAGAGTCTCGACGATTGGGAAGCTTTCTCGAGAGCAACTTGCCCAATTACAGTAATCCCACGCCCATCCTTGAGACCACTTATCTAGATGAACGCATTCGTATCAGTCGAGATCAAGACAACAACGTCTTTGTGTATTCCAAGGCGAGCGATGTGATGGAGCCCACCGATTATTCGTCTGTCATGCCAGATCTTGGAGTCACACGGTTGTTGGAGGGATTCAACGACTCGGTTACCAAAATTTACCTGTAAAAGCAGGCAAGCAAAGATGTGGCGTGAATTGTGTGTGTTGGAAATAAGTGACCATTGCTATGAACTGAATAATAATATAATACGATAGTGATTGTGATTTTAACTCTAAAAAAACGAAGCTTACGCCGCACTACTATTGACAGGGTACAAAATTTAGGATCTATTCAAATTTACATCAGAACCCACTAAAATAGCTACCTACTCTACTTGGTATCTGTAATGAGCTCCATTCGCTCTGACTCCAAGCCCTTTTCAGCTGTCCAATACGGAGGCGTTACAAGTTGGTAGGTTTTCTCTTTTTGGTCAGCATCTTGTAAAGGAGGTGGCTTCAGGCAAAAGGCATCGGCTACATCTCGCATGGAATTCTTACACAAATGGTACAGAGGGCAGACCTTGAACGGCTGTTCCATGAGATGCGAGATCTCGTCCAGACCCAACATGGCGTATCCTACCACCAAAATGGTCAGAAGCATTCCACTATTGTTCATGGAACCACTATTCTTGAGTGCAATGGGTAAAAATCCAAGATAAAAGCACATAAGCCTTCCCGCATGGGTGGTGAACAGAGGAGGAATGGGAGACGCAACGATGCGCTCCGTAATCATAATGGCCGAATCCATGGCCGAAATTCCGTGGTCAATGGCAATTTCTTCCGCGGTACTCAACATGTGCTTATGAGTACAGTGTGCCAAAGCTTGACGGAGTCGAATAACAACGGCGACTGGCATTTTACGTTGATGCAAGACATAGTCGGCATCGGCAGTGGAAGGGAGCATGGTACGGATTAAATCTTCGTCAGTTCCACACGCAGCCCGTCCCTGCAGGAAATTCTTGAGCAGCCACGAAAAAATGGTCAAATGTCGCGCCAATTTAATTGCCAAGTCGGGATCCTTGTCGTAGACAAAATTCGACACCATACTGGCCATGTCACGCGTATAGAGTACAACTTTTCCGAAGGCCTGACGAGCCTCCAATAGGCGACTCATACCCTGGTTGGTACGTAGAGCCAGTAACGTTCCCACAAATCCACTCACTAGACTCAGAGACGACATGGGAAACTTCACGTCATCGAACCTCATATTCGGCATTCCGTGAATCACGAAGGTTGACCATATCATTAACACAGTCAACTGAGGCATGACACGTTTGAGCAGCGCGCTTTTATGCCAGTATAAAAATTGATTAATGAAGCGCATCCGAGAGGTGTGTACTTCCCACATTTTGTGGGTCCAAGTGACAGCAAAGGTGGGACGACTCTCGGAGTGAAACATGGAATTTACCGTGGGATCGTACTTATGAGCCCTGAGATCTTTCAGGACACGCGTTACATCCAAAGCAAAGGCATCCACAGAGTCCCTTGAACGATTTTCGGGTTCATTGGATTTCCTGAGCAGCAAAGACTTCAAATTAGAGCTGGGATCTGCATTGTTGGTGTTGGGGTTTCCAATGGCACCAGGATTAGGGTTGGGCAGAGTGGAGGATATGCTACCGCCGCGAAATGGCTTGATCCCTTGCACCCCTCCTGCTGCCGAAATCAGGCAAAGTATAGTCAAAGCTAGAAACTGAGGTAGCCTCATGCTTTTCTTCCCGACTGCAGGACGAGTGAGAATCTGAAAAAATAAATAAAAAATAAAATATTGAAGTCCTGTATCTGCTGTAGACTAACTCCTCCGACTATTACGAATTATTATTATGTGAAGTGAGAAAGATTCATTTTTTTTAAATTATGATCCGTAGAAGCACACGTCATTCAGACGAAGTAGAGATGGAGTTATGTGATGTCAGTGCTTTGCGGCAGCAAGAGAAGAGTTGACAGAGTGCCATAGTAGTCTCTAGTAGTACCCTGATAGTACGGCAGTAGTTGGACTAACTGCTGCACGGAGTACCAGTACCAGCTAGGGGGCACGGCATTGAAAAAGGAAAACACCCTGACGTACCGCACCCAAGAATAGGCTACACTCTGCGTGATGCCGAGGGCGGTAGCCAGTGTTCACCGCTGTGCACAGCATGATGAAAGATGCGGGTCGTGCGTTACACTAGTACGAAAATTGCCATTGAGAAGAGGAGGTCGTCCTGCCTTTTTTGAGTTTGCCTCCGGTCCAAAGCTATCATTCCGGCGTTAAAGTCTTAACACTGTTTCGCAAACACTAGTAGATTTTCTACTCGCAGAACGGTACAAAACTGTCTTCATAGTTCTCCCACAATTCTTCAGGTAAAGAACTCCTGTAGGTCCGTCCTTCGCCAGATATAACTCGCACTCTGATGCATAAAAACAACATCTTAAAAACCTCTCCAAGCATAAAGCTACCAGCAGAGACCAGAGGAATACAAATCTTGAACTGTCTGGTTTTTAAGCCAAGCAAACCATCGAATAATATTAATAATACTCTCACTACTTCACCATGTCGATTGAAGCAACCGCTGAAGAAAGCAAGGCCGCTGAGGCTGCATTAGAAACGGAGCAGGTATGATGAGCAACTTTTGACCTCCTCTCATATCTCATATCCGTTTTGGTTTGCGATGGTCTGTGTTACGGAGTACTGAGTACAGAGCCTCCCGTTTCGCCTTCACCTCTAACATGTTTAACGTTTTTCTTGTGCACAATGCTCGCCATGATGACCCGTGACATGTCAGAAAAAGAGATCGCCTTCAGATTTTCTGAAATCAGTCCTTGGTCGACCAGTCCGTGTGAAACTCAACTCGGGGATTGAATACAGAGGTCCGTCTTCATTCTTCATACTGCTTGCTTTCTATCTCCACAAATTTCAGGCCACTGATTTAATGGGCTTGGTATATCTTTTTAATATGTCCTGTTTCATTGTTATCAATTCTTACAGGCGTTCTAGCTTGCCTTGATGGATACCTGAACATGGCTCTGGAACAATCTGAGGAATACGGTGTGGATGGTTTGCTGAAAGCCAAGTACGGTGATTGCTTTATTCGGGGGAATAACGGTCAGTTTTGTAGAATTGTGCAACTATTTTGTTTTAACAGAGAATATGCCGATTTGGCAGCTATGTGGTAGTCGGTGGTAGCCAGGATGCTGCATCAGTCAGATCTGTTGACTTTTGACTTCCTCACAGCTCACAGTGCACCTTCACTTTTCTTTCTCCCGTGCTAGTATTGTATGTCTCTACACAGAAGAAGCGGTAAAGATGCTGCGAAGGACATTTTGAGCACAAAAGATAAGTGTGTTAAGTAAAATGTTCTCGTACAATTAGTATGGTACGAGATCATAATACATTAAGATGAAGATCTTTCGTTGGAATCGAAAATACTGTTCTCG
>Ga0100392_1003737_pt1 | contig 13833 bp, 11 predicted proteins | sample CryGeymeta201516_FD_81548 | JGI IMG/M metagenome (GOLD analysis project Ga0100392, IMG submission 81548) | Groundwater microbial communities from Crystal Geyser aquifers in Utah, USA - Crystal Geyser metaG 2015-16 | ecosystem: Environmental > Aquatic > Deep subsurface > Groundwater | place: USA... | reverse complement strand
TGACCAGCCACACCAGTACAGGTAGCACTAGCAGGCAGGTAGTTTTGGTACCAGTATGTACCAGGTACTAGCTAGGTAGTACTAGACTACCTGGTACATCATAATTATTTTTTCGCCCAGACTGGGCATTTGTATCATTTTTTTGTTTAGCAGTCCCGCTGATTTAATTCTTTCTTGTATCACTTTTTGGATTTAATGGCATGGCCACAGTCATCGCAGTTGTACAAGTACAAGACTCTAGCATTCATACTGACATTATTTCTTTGCTAGTACTGGTACTAAGTGTACCACTACCTGGTAATAGAGTACTACCGCTACGACTACTCTACTACCGTAGTACCTGCTACTGGTACGGTAACCTGCAGCTGAATCCAACGAAGTCGAAAGCTCAACAAATGCTTTTGGTAACCCAGCTCGTTCGAAAATTATTGCGTCATCTAAACCAAGCAGCAATTCCTACAGAAGCAAAGTGATCGGTTTTCACAAGAAAGATTTCCATTATTTGGTACTGGTAGTACTTACTGTACTCTAGTGCCAAAAATTCATCTAATCTACTATCACAGTACTAGAGTATTACAAACGAATAGCACTACTAGCTAGACTAGACTAGTAGTAGTAGCTATAGTGCGTAGCGAGAGTAGTACAGAGAGAAGTCGTTCGAAAAGCACCCACCGGAAGTAGCTTGATACTCGAGTAATAATCACTTCATTCGCGTACAATTAGGGATAGCGGGACTGTCAAGTACTCTATCAAGCAACTGCAAGACACATACTGTACCTGGCAATCAGGAACTCTTTTGAACTGAGGCAAAAGTTAGTAACCTACCGAGTAATTTATTAGTACTAAAAAAGATCATTAGTAGTACCTGTTATTAGCTAGAGTAGTTGTTGTGGTCACTTCATTATTATTTTTTCAAATCGGGTTGGAAATCTTGACCTTAAATTATTGAGCTGTACACTACCTGGTAGCAAGCAACGTTTGATCGGTAGAATTGTTATGCCACCTGACGCGTTTAACTGAACTCTACCGTTGAGACTAGTTACCATTTTTAATTACAGTTTTAATTTATTAACACCAGTAAGTGCACAAACAATATTTTTGAGAAGCCACAACATTTTTTATTTTTTTTTCATCCCATCATTTTTATTACTATTATCTTCAGCAACAGAATCAGAAAAGGAGTTACAAATCTATTAAAGATGAAGATTTCTTTAGCCTATCACTTCTCGTTCGCTCTTCTGGTGAAATGCGGACCGGCTGCTGCAAGAAAATCAGAAATTGCGGCTGGTAGCAGTCATGATGTATCGGCGACTCTGAATGCAAATCCACAAACGACTGCATTTGAAGGTAACGCAAGAAGACAGATTTTGACACTCTTCGACTGCGATAGTGATCCACTGTGCAGCACGACGAACAACACTATAAAAAATACCTCTGCATCTGCGTCCGTACTAGGTGGTGACAGCTACAAAGGATGCTGGATCGATGTTAACGGCAACAGAGCCATGGAATATTTTGCAGGGAACGGATTTTCTATTGAAAATTGCATTGAAGAATGCAAGTCTCATGGACATGACTTTGCTGGGCTCCAGTATCATCATCAGTGTTTCTGTGGATCTGACTATTCTAAAAATGGGCAAGCCCCTGAAGAAGAGTGCGATCATGCCTGCAATACTGGGGCAGGTAACTGTGGAGGAAAATGGAGATTAAGCATTTATCAAGTTGAAGCTCCTCGAGCTGATCTTCCATCGACAGAAAATGAATACTTGGGCTGCTGGAAAGACCAAAAGGGCAACAGAGCCTTGGAAATTTTTGCGGGCAATAATTATGGTATTGAGAGCTGCATTGAAGAGTGCAAAACTCTTGACTATGAGTATGCTGGCCTCCAATATCACCAGGAGTGTTTCTGCGGGTCGGACTATAAAAAAATTGGGGTGGCTTATGAGAGTGAGTGCGACCATGCATGCAACACTGGTGGAGGTTATTGTGGAGGCAGATGGAGATTGAGCATTTATAAAATCGGTTCTGCAGGTCCTATTACACCAACTCTACCAACGTCTACACCAACCACCAAGCCTAAACCTACACCTGCGCCATCCAGTAAGCCGACCGATGCTTCTGGTAGTAGCAACGCTACTGAGTACAAGGGATGTTGGGCAGATGATAATAGCAATAGAGCTATGGAGTACTCCGCGGGTAGTGCCTTTGGGATAGATGGTTGTATTGAAGAGTGTCGTCAACAAAACTATCAGTTTGCTGGCTTGCAGTACCATCATGAATGCTTCTGCGGAAATGATTATACAAAGAATGGAAGAGCTGCTGAGAGTCAATGTGATCATGCGTGTAGAATTGGCGAAGGCATGTGTGGAGGAAAATGGAGGCTTAGCATATACATGATTGGGGAGGAAGGCCAAAAAACACAAGTTATACCAGCAACACCAACACCCAAGCCCACCGAAAAGCCTAATCAAAGGTACGCATTTAGCTATGTTTGCTGGAAATTGTGTTGCGTGTGGTTTTCTCTTTTTGAACGTAACCATTTTTCTTTGTTACACTTTTCTAATCACCAGTCCACCAGCGAATTTTAAGATTGATTTAGGTGCGCTCCTCTCCGTTCCCATTCTGCTTTACCATTTACAGGATCACTATGACTTACTCCTTTCTTCTTTGACACCAATTCGACTGCAGACTTAGTCGGTGTGACAGATGCTGCTGCGTTCCAAAGCGCAGCGGCCAAATGGTCAAGAGTCATCACTGGCGACACTGATGACGTCTCTGCCAGCCTTCCCGGTGTAAGCGAATGCGGTCCATGGCCGACGTTCATTGATGACCTCTACGTTTGCGGAAGATACAAAGCTATTGATGGACGCGGTGGAGTTCTTGGATATGCTGGACCTGAGTTCTACCGAGTCGGGGGTACAGGCACACCTATCACTGGAAGCATTGTTCTTGATGCAGAGGATGCAGGACAACCGTGGGCTCCCACTTTAGGCGTTATTGTAAGTATGACGTGAACTACTTGCACTTTTCTCATCATCTCGGAATCTCACTTGCGATCGTGATTGTACTTCGTTGTTTCGCAGCTTCATGAAATGGGACACGTACTGGGCATTGGAACGATGTGGCAAATCAATGGTTTAACATCTGGCTATCAGGTGCCATGCCCGTACGCTATAAATTCCAAGGCAACGCAAGAATATCAGCTTCTGAGTGGCTGCACAGGCAGGCCCGTTCCCGTCGAGATGAGTTATCAAAGTGGTTCCAACTGTGGTCACTGGCAAGAGGCATGTTTTGGAAGTGAAATCATGACTCCCAGTGCCAATTCGGAACTTCCCGTATCTAGACTTACAATTGCTGCACTCGAAGATGTGGGATACCAAGTGAATTACAACGAAGCAGAACCGTTCAATGCATCTAAAATGAGCTCTTCCTGTCTTTGCAGCAACAATATTCGACGGCGCAAGCTCAACGAAGCCAGTTCGTTCTTGGAGGATGTGGCTGCAACACCAGCGTCGTTGTCGTCGTCTTCATCGTCGTCACGAATGCTCAGCGAAGAAGGTCGCGCCATGGCTACAAAATACGGAAAAGATATCCTCGCTACGAGAGAAGAAAACAGCAGCAATTCCCTCTTTCCACTGCCCGACAACGTTGGTTATATTGGAAGCGATATCATATATGTTATGTACGAAGAGCACGGGACCCTGCACAGTGTACTCGTTACTTTAAATTCATAGAAAACCCACGCATAGAATCGAGAAAAAGGACCAAAGACTATAATATTATGATTCAGTGGGCGGTCGCTAGCTACCAGAACGATCAAGAAACCAAACAAGCAAAAAAAAGTCTATTATAAATATACAAGTGATAGAATATAATAAAAGAGTCGCTTTACAAGTCGATTTACAACGAAATGTCCACTCTTTGGTATGCAAGCACTTACTTGAGTACATAGTTTTTAGTATTTGTTCAGTTGCTGTTGAGATCATAGAATTTTGATTGCAATTGCCAATCAGCAGCACAGATGTATCGCGGATGGTGTGGTAAGCACACATTACCGTATCAAAGAATCACAGCATTGTCGTTGAAGCACCGGCGATGTTACCCATCTCTAAAAAGTTGCTTGCCACGATGGATTTGACACCCATTAAGAATTCCTTGTGCCGCGGCACGACCGCAATGGCATCGTAGGAACCAACATCAATCAAAGCCTCGTCAAGGCATAAAAAATCTGGATGTGAATCAGATTGTCGGTATCCGTAAATATCAACTTCTACACCTTGAATGGCATTGGGAAACTTAATTACACGTCCATTCATGTGTTTGGCCATTTTGATGAACTGGCACCAACCCACAAAGTACTTTCGACGGTTGCTGTCACCACCGGCGATGCCTTTGATGAGTTCACTGCGTCCGCAATTCTGTTTGAACTTGAAGTCTTGAATGCGCCTGCCTTCTCCGCAGCACCAAAAGCCGACAGCATTCATGGGAACATGTCCACGACTGTACACGATCATTAATCGGCCACCTGAATCGGGTTCGTAGACCAAATAACAACCCTCTGGACCTGTGCTATCGTCTTCGGCAGATGCCAGAACACTTCTGGGACTAATATTGTCGTCGTTATTATTGCTCATGTTAGAAAAGTGAGGCGCGGAATTGGTTCCAGCTGAGACTCGAATTTTATATTGTTTGAGAAAGAAACAATTGAAGTACTAGGTCTACTACTACTACTAATAATAATATGGGTTTCTATTGTGTTTATCGTGTTTATCGTTATGAAATTTTTGTTTCCCAGAACGTTTCGATCGAAATCGCATTGCTTGATCGGAACACGATTAACGGCTACGTTAGTGATTAGGTAGCACACTTCCTCTAGATGCATATCCATTGTGCCACACCGTTCAACATGTTAGGCAAAAGTGTTCGAAAAGTCAAGTACTACCGAGAGTAGTCTACTAGTGTTGTATTCCAATATTACTACTGTACCGTCGGAGCATCAACGAAGCAGGATTCCTTTGTGGGCTGGGCTGTAAATGCACACGCCAATGTGAAAAATACCACATGAACAGTTCGGGGGAGAAGAGAGGCCTTGGTTCCATTATACCCCTATGCAGTTAGACAATTAGACTCCACAATCTGGAAAGACAGCATTGAAAATAGGTCCAGGGCGGTATGCATCAACTTGACTGCGACATATAGTCATTGCTGACAAATGTGATAATTTTTATTGAACCATGCCTTTCGCTTGTAATTTTTCCATCGCTTACAAAAAATCTCGCCACTGTAGACCGTTCGGTGTCCGCTGTCCAATCACACCGTAGGTATCTGCGATGTCGCCCACGTGATCTCCCCAGTTGCAATCTAGTAATGCAAGTACAATAGATTGAAAAAGTGGGTCAGGTTCGCAAACACTTTGTAGCTACAGAAAGTGCAAATAGCAGTAGAGTATGTTTACATGTTACTGTAGCTGGGCACAGTGGTAGTACGTACCCTCCTCTCCGATTTATTTATTTGCGTACCATAAAAAACAGCATTTCTTCCTATGGTACCTGGTACTGGTAGGCAACGCCACTATCTTGGTGCAGTTCGCGAAAATGAGATGTTATGTGCCGTTAATTTTCCAGAGCGTCCTATCTGGTCTACCTGCTCCATGGAGTTGAAGCACTACCTGGTACAAAGCAGTTGGAAAAAGGCACAGATTGGTGGCCGAAGAAGAAAGGGAAAGGATTGAATTGAGAAAGAAAGGAAGACAGGAAAGAACCTGATTGTTACCTGGTATCCTTTTTATTACCAGGTACCACGACTAGTCTAGTACCTGGAACCAGTAGGCAGTACTAGCTGGTAGTACTACTGTTACCACTAGCTACCGTAGTAGCACCAGGTAGTAGTATGTCAGGAACAGTGAATTATCAGTAGTATTAGTAGTATTACCACCAGCATGATAGTACCAGGTAGTACTAGCTAGTACCTGGTACTTCATTCCACACTACTTTCTCCCTTGGTCCTTGTAAATACTACTAAGAGCAAAGTTTCCTTCATACCGTAGGGTGGCGAAAGCAAATAATGGTTAACTTCCCTTGCAAAATAGCTTAAATAGTAGAATAGTCTACGGTCAATACGTAATATTTTTTGTTCCTAATTAAGAAACGAAGAGTCTTCAACTGCTCGCAGTACTACTTCTCCATAGCCGAACATATTCATAATTACCAGTACTAGTACCAGGTACTACGTACCACGTACTAGTAGACTAGTAGTCTAGCCACGTACTACCAGTACCAGGTGGTACTAGACGATTGAAGAACACGCCCACTAAGAAAAGTGTACTAATAATAGGTACTTCCGCTGAATAAACCACCGACTTTCAAGCAATCTATGATCAGCTTTTGTCAGGCTATCATCACGGTTGCCGATGGATTTTCGGCAATTGATTTTTTATGGATTGCATGGTACTACTAGTACTACCGTAGCTAGTGGTACCTTGTAGTAGTCAATCTACTTTTGCTTGGCACCGCCCCCACATACCACTAGCCTAAACATTCCCTCGTCCAACAGCTTCTTTGTTTTGACTGTCTGTCGTTGGTCTTAAAAGGATCACAATAATATTATGATGAATGACGACCGTGTTAGCAACAACAGCCACAACGAATCTTTTATGTTAGCGGGCCAAGATCAGAAGGCAGGACAACTGACCCTCAAACGAGCATCAGATGCGGAGGATCCTAGCAACAAGAGATGCAAGTCGTTTTCTGCTGACCCTTATCAAGCAAACTATCCAAATATGGCTTTGCCATACGGAGCGCAGCCGAATATTTTTGTGAGTCATTGGCATACAGTGGTATCCTTAGCCTTCTAAGATCACTTTTTAAGTCTCTAACTCGCCATATTCGCCCTATCTTCCTTTGTCCTCTTTGTTTTTTGCTAGCAGCAGAGTGATCTGCAGCGAGCACAGGCGTTTGCACAGCAGCAGCAGCAGCAGCAACAACAACAACAGATGATGATGCCATCATTTGATCAATTGAGCGGTATGATAATGAACAATTCTGCCGGAACCGGAATCAGTAGCATCGCAGCCGCCACCATGGAGCGGCGCTTGGAAGAAGAGGTGGCCCGTCATCAGCAGTCTGCCTGGCTTGCAGCAAGTAACCTTGGTGGAGAACACCAGTTTGGGGGCAATAACGATCCATCTTCTGGTCTTAACGCGGACATGCCTCAGCGGCGGCTACAGGGGGGCTTCGATAGCGGCGCAGACCTTTTGAATGTAAGTGCCAGCGATCAAGTGGTTCAACGTCAATCGATGAATCATTGCTCATTAGTGTCCATGTTTCTCCGTCGTAATGTGAAAGCATGCTGGAGCCCTTGAACAGATGCAGGATTTTCAGACCATCCAGGGTATGCAGGGCTTTTCGCAAATGACGAGCATGAGTGCACAGCCTTTCTTCGCGGGCGTGCTGGACTTTTCCTTGCTGAACAATCGCATGAATATGACTCAACAGGGCATGAATATGTATAATGGTAGTGGTAGTGCTGCTGCCTCCGGCAATAACAACACTGCATCCTGGAATCAACAAGCTGAGCAAATGGTATCCATGTCACAAGCATTGAATCACCAGATGGGACGCAGCAACTCGTCTTTCGGGCACATGAATCCCGTGTCGTCGTTGGGGTCCGCGGATGCTTTACAGGTGAATCGGGGGATAGCAGACCAGGTTGGTGCGTTGCATATGTCCCAACAGCAATCTCTAAGCATGGGCACAACGACCGCGAGGAGAGAAAATTCTGGTGGCCAATCGGGGATGGGCTCCTTTAATCAGCAGCAACAGCGAGGAGGGGGGACGAGTCTGACACTGCCTCCTTTGGAAGAGGGCGACACTCCACATTCCAGCCAAAGGCCTTACTCACCTTTTTCCATTGATGAAGATCCAAACTGGTTGTCCAACTTTCAATGTCTTATTCGGTCGGAGATTCTCGAGCTTTTTCGCGTGAGCCAGCGGGGCATCAAGGTCCGCAATGCTGCTAAGTCTTTGAGTGTCAACCAAGTCGGCATTCGATGTCGCTTCTGTGCGCACTTACAGCACGGAACACGAGCCAACAGAGCCTCTTGCTTTCCCTCTAAAATTGACAAGATTTATCAGTCCTTCACCATGATGCTCCGCGAGCACTTTCCATCTTGCTCCGAGATTCCTGAAGACACCAAGAGAAGATTTACTCAACTTCAAGAAATGAATGCTCAAGGTGCCTCCAATGCCAAAGGGTACTGGGAACATGCCGCCAAGAAAAAAGGGCTTGTGGATGTCGCAGGTAGCAATGGACGTGGAGGAATTTACGTCTTTGAAGTCAGCATCGCCAACGCCGCTTCCATTCCTCCCTTTGGGTCATCATCCACCTTTTCTGAGCCGGCAATTCCTATACCACTGGTGAGCAAGCTTGACAGGGGCCTGGTGTCTAACTTTTTGTACTCTCTCATGGAGCAGACCTACCGTGTACATTTAGCTCCCTCTGAGCGCAAAGGAAACCGGAAGAGTCTGCGAGCCGGTATGCCTGGATTCGGTTGCAAATATTGCTACGAAGCTGGTAGAATGGGCCTGAGCCGACTCTTTCCTGCTCGTCGACGAACAATCCACACTAAGGTCCCTGATCTTTTCGATCACATGAAACGTTGCTTACTTTGTCCCCAGCAAGTTAAAGAAAACTTGATGATGCTCCACCACGAAGAAGGCGGCGGCGTCGCGGGACCGGACGCGGACACGGAGACTCGCGGCAGAGAAAGAGAGTTTTTTGAGAGGATTTGGACTCGATTGGGACACCAACAGGATACGGAATGAATTCATTCGTAGTCTGATTGGGAAATGTTATAACGCTTTGATGAATGCATACTGTAATAAAAAAATTCATAAATACAATTATTGGGCAGGTGGTGGCCTCGCGTTCAGGGAGCATAGCTGTTGCTATTACCTTCATCAGTATTGACTGGTCAGCTCGCGCACTACTCAATCCATTTGTGACCCATCTCTTCCTTTTTCTCTTCTCTGGTGAGATTGTCTTCTTTTTCTTTGTCGTCAAAAATGACAGCATCAAAACAATCGCGTTCGGGGGGTTCCTTGTACTGCAAACCAAGAAACTTGAAGACTTCTCTTTCCTCGCTGGTCTCCAGAACGCTCTTTTTGATACCTCGATTGTAGAGTCCACGTTCAAAAAGTCCTTGGTCGTTCATCTGTAAGTCGTGTTTTCGAGCGGCCCAGAGTCGCATGGAACGATTGAAGAATCCATTACCCGTAAAGTACAGCCAACAAAAAGCACGAGCTCGGTAGGGATAAAATTTGATATCAACTCGTCGCCGCCTGCCTTTGACCAATGGAGAGCGAAAAACGCCCATGTAGGATGCTCCCGAGTCCTTGTCGGCTTTTGGTTTGGGAGGGATATCTGTTCCTTGATTATGAAAGCCTCCGTTGTTGTAATCGTGCTTTCCGCGTACCTTCATGCCACTAATAAAGGTCAAATGGTACGCCATGTGTCCAGCATCCATGAGCTTTTCAACGACTTGCCCCAATACATGAGGTGGGATTTCATTCACATAGTCTCGATGCGTAATCAGAATATCGGCATCACCACAAGCTGTAGCACCACGACGGTACGAACCCATAATAGTAATTTCCAACTTGTTTTCTTCGTTGGGAAATTCGGCCCTGACTGCCTCCCTAATGATTTGTCCAATGGTTTCAACTTCTTCTCGTGTCATTTGTTCTTGAAAGTCTTCCCAACAGTCTACACCTATACGTTGATTTCGATTCAACGAGAGCTTGTTGTTAGTCAGACCATTTCGAACATCATCAATTGTTCTGTATCCCTTCCTAACGAGTTGATAAAGTGCGGTAGATCTTCCTACACCCCAAATGGCCATCATGTGTTTCATAGCAACGCGATCTGGATCGTTTTGGAATTCTCTGGTCCGAAATAGTTGTCCCGTCCTTAAAAATTCGTTTATTTTTTCGATCGTTCCCAACCCGATACCGGGTAAATGTTTCAACAATTCTTGCGATTCTCTTTCCAACGTGACTTGAAAATTCAAAAGTCGTATACGTCCGGCAATCTTATCGAGCGCATACGCCTTCCAGGTATCATCATCATTGAGAGGCATTTTTTGATGCAATTTACTCAATTCCTTGAGAGCATCCGCCAATGCTACATTGTTTGGTGGACATTCCTCGTCATCGTCGTCGTCATCATCGTGATCGTTGTTGTTGTTGTTGTTGTTGTTATTTTTATTGTTGTTGTGACTATTCTGTTCCGTTCTTGTTGTTGTTTCTTGACGTTTGGTATCCGTATTTTGTTTCTGAGAAGAAAAACATTTCAAGAAACGTTTAGACGAAAGAAATGAAGAAATATTTTGTAGAAGAAACAGTTTGTAGCTACTAGACCTAGCCAGCAGTAGTAGCAATAACATTCTTTTCTTACCTTGATCATGACATTGTTGTTAGCACTCTTATTATTATTATTACTATTACTACTATTACAGTTGCTGTTATTCATAGTTCCAGTGTCAATGCTTTCTAATTTCCACCATTGTTCTTGTCGAAGTAGTAGCAATTGTTGCTGTGATTGTTGTTGTGATTGTTGTTGACAATGGTTTTTAATCCACTGTGGTGTAACACATGTGATTTGATACTGCAAAACAAATTGTTTCAACTGTTGGACCGAAGTAAATTGTAACGTTTTAGCAACTTGTGTAGCAGTACAATCATCACCAATAATAAAATGTGTCGGAATCAAAGCAGTAGTCGTAGTGGTAGTGGTATTGGTAGTATTGGTGGTGTTGGTGGTGTTGATACTATATTTATCGTCTTCTTGTAGACCATCGTCTGCTGATAATGTTTGCCACCATTTTCGTTTGGATCGTTTTTTCTTGGTTATTGTTGTTGTTGGTGGTGTAAAGTTGGAAATGATGGTTGCTCCCATGTCTTTTGCTCGACGCGATAGAATATCAATCCGACATTGAGGTAGTTGTAATCCAGCATGAACAAAATAAATGCGAACACTTTCAGTATTGTTGTTGTTGTTACTGTCGTCGTTGTTGCTGGTGGTGCTGGTCTTCTTCAAGGATTTACAACTGGTATCATCGCAGCTACTACTTGCTGTTCTTCTGTAAGGTCTTTGTGCGGCGTTGTCCATGATCTACTTTACTAGTATTGTCAGCTCTACTACTACTAGTAGTAGTAATGTTACTAGTGTATCGTAGAAAGAAAACAGAATACAAGTAGTAAGTAGTAATATTTATAGACTACTAGACTAGTCTAGCTGTTTGTTGGTGTGAATTATGAATTCTGCGGTCTGTGCCTTCTTGTGCAACAGTAACGACAACAAACTACTTATTAAAGGGTTAAGGGTATTGGCTATTTCGACTTGAGTGCACACTCTTTCATCATCGTATCATCATCATCATCGTATCATCATCGATCATCAATCATCTTCTTGATCGTTGACTTCTACTGTATCACACACACAGTACTCACTACTCACAACACACAACACACAACCATCACGCTAATAAAACATAAAACTCCATAACGAAACTGAAGCTAGCACCAGGCAAGAGATTTTGCGCTTCCGATGGATGGATGAAAGAAGTATAAACAGATAAGATTGTTTTACTGTCTGAATTGAAGTGCAATTATACAAGGAACGAAGGGAGGGGGATACACTGACACTGATACACAAACCAGCTATCCTCTCCAAATTATTATTTCTTCGACATAGACTAGTCTCGTCTAAAAGAAGCCGTATCTGTCCTGTACAACAAAATTCCAGTCGCATCATTATCAATCATTCATCAATCAGTCATCAGTCATCATGGAGACTACCGTGGAAGAAAAACCAAAGGAAGAAATTGCACTCATAGCTCCTCCTTCATCCTCCTCCAGGACAACGACTACTACTGATACTGATACTCCTCTTCCTACTACTACTACTACTACTACTACTAGTAGTAGTAAGCAGCGTGCCAAGAAAAAGAAACGGGTTTTTAAAAAGAATGCTGCCACTACAACAACAAGAGCCTCTACCATCTCCTCCACCACTGGTACTACTACTACTACTACTACTACTACTACTACTACTACTATGATGAACAACAACAGTACTGGTAGTATTACTTCGCAGCCACGTACAAACAGTCTCATCCGTAAACGTCCCGTCAGTTTTGGTAATCCTGTTTTGGGAACGTACAGAGGTTGTATTTACACTTTGGATGTTATAGGAGATGATTATTCTCCCCTTCTTTTTCAAACTGCATCAACATCATCATCAACATCAACAACAACATCAACATCCTTATTGTTCCATCACCAGAATGGCAGTAGTGGTAATGGTAGTGGAGTCGGCAGCAACAGAAACAGCAACGGCACTGATAATGATGATGATGATGATGATGATGATGATGATGATGTAGAAGTAGTAGAACGAGTCGTAGCTATGGTCGATGTACCACCAGAACAGGTACCAGAAGGAATTTTGAATTTGGCACGATCACATCGTCCCTTTATTCATCACGTACGGATCGTAACGACTGCCAATACCAATGAAACATTGTCCTTGGTTTTAAATAATAATAATCCAGCACCAGCACCAGCACCAGCACCACCACTAGTCGTCGTCAAGGAGGATGAAACTAAAAATGAAGAAGTAGGATCTCCTGTCTTGGTCGATGTAAAAAGTACGGCAGCTGTGCATGTCTTGGATGAAAAACTGCAATCAACATGTACGGCGACAACACTGGAAGCTGCGACAATTACACAGCCAAGCAATCCGGAAAGCAGCAGCAACAGCAGCAGCAACAACAACAACATTATTAGCAATAGCAATAGCACAAGCAACAACTATACCAGTGGTGACAATGATGATGATGACGACGATGATGATACTACGTCCAATCAACCATCGAGGACCTATGTTGTCCTATTGGAACTTTGCAGTACAGATGCTGCCGAAGCGTTGGTGGAAGATTTGCACGGAAAGCCTTTTACGAGTCTAGATCCGACACAGACATGCAGTGTCTTCCAAGTATTGGCATTGACTGGAGAAGATGGAGTGTCATTACTGTCTCCATTTTTTGCTCCTACGGCCAAATCAACAACAACAACAACAACAACAACAACATCGTCACCAAAATCCAAAACAAACCAATCAAAAAATAATGACCCGCTTTTAGTAGATTCATCATCACAGGCGGCCCTGCATCAAACAACAAAAAATGTAGCAACAGTAGCAGCTGCAGCAGGTAATGGAAAGTCTAAAGTGTTCAAGAGCAAAAATAATAGCAGCAACGGCAAGAACAACAACAACAACAACAAGTCATTGGCTTCTACTACTCCGGCGGCAGCGGCAACCGCATCCTCCAGTATAACAGCTCCTATTGTAGAAGATTACAACTGTGCCGTCTGTCTCGAGCGCATGATTCTGAGCGAAACAGATAACAATGGCTCGGGCTCTACTGCGGATGCACGGTCCTCTATTTTGACAACGGTTTGCAATCACACCTTTCATCTGGAGTGCCTTATGCAGTGGCAAGACTCTCCCTGTCCTGTCTGCCGATACGATCATTCCGGCTTGAACGAAGCCCTCAGTCAGTGCAACATTTGTGGAACTACGGAAAATAATTATGTCTGCCTAATTTGTGGTATGGTCTCTTGTGGGGGCGTGCCCATGCAAAACAGAGCAACGCCGACTTGGAATGCTACGGGAGGACCAGGAGGTTCTGCCAGCGCAATACGAGCCTATTCTCCCGTTTGCGGAAGACAGGCTCCTTCTTACCAGCCCAGCAGTACGCGCACGAGCGATGCC
>Ga0100392_1003730_pt1 | contig 13847 bp, 11 predicted proteins | sample CryGeymeta201516_FD_81548 | JGI IMG/M metagenome (GOLD analysis project Ga0100392, IMG submission 81548) | Groundwater microbial communities from Crystal Geyser aquifers in Utah, USA - Crystal Geyser metaG 2015-16 | ecosystem: Environmental > Aquatic > Deep subsurface > Groundwater | place: USA... | reverse complement strand
CTATTCATTCTGGATATAAGCATTAAATATATCCCGTGATTTTTCAACATCCCGGAATTGGTGATTCGAAAATCGTCAAACAAGCCCGGGATATGGATATCCCGGGAAATTGGAAAAACAGCCCCGGGATAAATCCATATCCCGGGAATGGTGGTAACAGATGATCAAATAATAATGCCTCCCACCCAGGCCGCTGCCGCGTTCCACCCGTTCCATTATTTAAGGTGAAAGTGCCCAGGTAATAACACCACAATGAATTTTTGGCGAGCAACAACGAGCACGTCGAGACAATCTTCTCATCACAAAATTATTATGAGCACAATAACAAACAGAAGAAAATCAACAGAAGTAGGAACGTTCAACGTCCCCAGTACAAATAAAGGTACTGGTAAGGGCACTGTTCGTAGAAGGGACCAAGAAAGAGACAGAGGAAGTGTCGATCCTCCAGAGCACTCTCCAGTAAAAATGGCGTCGGTTTCCAACTTCACGTTGTCCCTGAGAGACTCTGCTAGACGGTCCAACAATAACCCAAAGGGCAAAGCCCGGCAAACAAACTATGTGGCCGAACAAATCTTGAAGGACTTTGTGACATATCTCCGTGGAATCCACGAGAGATTCCGAGCAGAACTTATAGGTAGCGATGACTGGGATTCTTCCGCTCGCATGGCGAAACTCCTTGAATGGACAACAGCTGAAGCCGAAAAGCACAAGGAACGGCTCAAGTTCTTTGGTAGGGCTTTGGGCGACCAAATGAGGCGTCTACCACGAGAGAACAAGGTCGTGAGGTCGATTCTTGAGGCTATGAAGGCGGCAATTCGAGAGGGTATAGGCGGAGAAGGACGGCGCCATGTTGTTGTGCTGTTGGAAAACACTGTGAAACTACTCAAGATTGTACAACCAGTGGATCTAAACAAGCTTACTGCTCTGATGGAGACAAATCAAAGGGCGGGCGACTGCATGGATAACAAAGACGTGGTTTTGCTGCTTGGAAGCTCTGGAAGTGGAAAGACGACAACCTTGCATCAAATGGCTGGAACATCCTTCGAAGAAGCCGAAGTGGATGGTTTTTTCCACCTCAAGCCTACAGAATTTGTGAATCCAGCTGTCGCAAATTACAAGACGACACCTGGAGGAGAAATTGGAACACATACTATTCAGACTGTAGAGATTTCAGTGGATGGACGGAACGTCGTCATTTGCGATACGCCAGCCTTTGGAGCCGCCATCGCTACAGGTTTAGAAGACGACATCGCAAATGGTCTCGGAATTGTGCGCGCTCTTCATAGAGCACATTCTGTTCGACCAGTCCTGGTGTTAAGTCGGGAAGGCATGGGAGATCGCTTCAACGCCTTTTCAGAGACATTGTCGTCTGTGACGAGACTTCTTGGCAATACTGATAAGATTGACTTGAAACCATTTAACTACATCTTTACCAAGTACGAAAAGAGGCATGCTGCCTGTATGTGTCGGCAGTTTATCTTGATACGGAAACGACCACAACCCTCAGAAATGGACAACATCATGTTCCAGGCTTTCGTTGATGACATTATCCAGAAAACGACACCAGAGGCAAAGATTGCTTTACCGATGGAAGAAGCACCTCTTTCGTTGCTGCGAAAAATTTTGTACGACCATCAAGTGGTCAAGGACCCGAGCAAGTATTTTATCCCTTTTGTTTCGGATTCGGCGCTTCGAAAATTAAAACTGCAGCTACAAATTACGTTGCGAGATGTGCTGTCAGCTATTGGTGACGAGGACTTTGGCTTGGCTGTATACCGAATGAAACAATTAAGCAGACTAGCGCTGTACCTCCCAGAAGCCAATGAGTGCGCACAGCTTGGAATGGAAAATTGCTTGCGATATATTCACGATTCAAGAGACGATGTTTGCAATGTTGTGGAACATTTGCAGGAAGTCCAAATTCTGAAACAATATTCCGCGTATCTCGAGGCCCTTCGGCGGGGAATCGATAACATTATGTTATCTGAAAAGCTACGGAGCGTCTGTGCTGACTTTGAGAAGCAATTTCCTATTAGCAGCACTAAGAAAAAAGTTCCACTTGACGGGGAAGTATTTTGCACTGAGCAAGTGCTTCGACTGGCTCGTAAAGTCAATCAAGATATCCCTAAGTTTGACCCAAAATATTTGAATACAGAAAATCTCATGAAACAGCGAGGCTCCTTCCTCGCAGCGGTCGTGCGTCTAAAAGAAATGAGTGAGATTCTTTGTGATGTTCCTGGCAGCTTGGAGATTGCGACAATGTACATCGAGGCTTTTGATAGATTCTATGCATTTGTGGAAAACCTGCTGTCGGAAGCGGAGGAAAAGTTCGACACATCGCCAAAAGATATCCAAAGTTTCGAGAGGCAGGCGTGGTTCCTGAGTGTTCTCATTCAAGGCTTTTTGAACAAACCGAATTCTGGCACAGGTGAGCACGAAAAGATGGAAAAGCTTGAAAATCGTCGACTTCAGTTGATCCTCCGACTGGATCACAAAATTGCCGATACTATTGAGCTGATCAACAATACAAAGTTTCCTGGTTTTGAGAACCTTACAAATGATGATGCAAGGACAATCCAGGAGGGCGAATGTTTGCCGTTGGTAAAGGTTAGCGGACTTCACGAGCCTAGGCGAGTTCTAGTGTCCGTTTCCCGGCTCCCAAGACTCGGCAAATTGCTCCCCTCCAAGCTCGAAATTTCTGAGGTGGAAAAAGCCATCGAAGTTTTGGACGAGAAAATTGTGAATTACCTCTGGAGCACCACGATAACGTCAGAGGCTATTCTCCATGCAATTGAGAAAGAAAAACTGAAAAACCCAGATAAAGCTCTCAGCAATGCTATTGTCCTTCGGCACGACTTGAACTCGGTTGCCGAAGAGTTCACTGCAGTACGAAAGTGGTCCTCGCTGTTGGAAGAGGAAACAAACGATAGCTGGGCACGTCTAATTATTGTTCAAGATTCGATGGTCTCTTCAATCAAAGGGATGGAGGAGCATCAAGCACAACTCCAGCGCTCTCTTGGATTTACATGCGGAGTGCTCCCTTCCAGCTATCTCTGCGCGAATCCCAAATCTGTTGCATAGGGATGGACTATGTAAGAAAGGTAAACATAAACTCATTAAACAGTTATATTATTTGTGCACGCAGGCAGGTACTGCATCGTTCCGATGGTGTTCCTACTAGTAATAGCAGTAGCCCAGACACTCCTAATTAGCTTGGTGGCTTATCCAGCACTCCTGAGGAAGGCAACGAAAGTGAACTCCATGGCGATGACAGGAACGCTTGGCGAAAAGTACCCATGAGCGTCCACTGGTCGGGCTAATCTGTTGGACTGAACAGAGACGATGCCGACGCTTTAGCAGAAGCACCACGCTTTTCTTGAAACGTTGCATGGAAAGAAGAAGGAACACGAAGGTAATTTGGAAATTGAAGGGAAAATGTCAGCCACCAACCTTGGCAGTCAACCGGATAAGAGTGGTTATTGTGAACAGAAGCTGCTCAAGTGCCAGGTGAGCGCCCCTGGGCAAAGCATTCTTTAACTCCGTACGCGAGAATATGAATCGCCTGCGCAGCCACCACCAGGTGTCTTGAGAGTTCGAAGCTGCACTGTTTCTGTGGTCTGGAGCCCCAACCTACTAAACTGGAATGTAATCCGGTCATGACCAACCGTGTGTGTCATTCTTGTGATCCCCATTCGTCAGATATCCCACTGAATTTGGCCTCTGGGGACCAGTAGTTATTTTTATTTAATTATTCTAGTAATTGGTAACTTCGGTTATGCAAAGATTTCATGTGACCCCTAATTATACATTGATGTAACGAGAGAATAAAAGTGTAAGATTTTGTTGCGCCGTTATGACTCGTATGATTCCAACAGGAGAAGCACAAAGTGCGTTCTGGCACTCCCAAAGGAGGGCCGTGGAAATCAGCCTTAAGGACGGCGAGATTAGCCGACAACGATGAAACCAGCAGGACGCCGATTAAATTATCGATGCCTTCACGTTCATCTACCAAAGTGTCTGGGCTCCTCTTTCATGTACGAGACGAAATCAATCGTCCCGGGTAGAGGAGCAATGATCTCTGGGGTGGAATCTGGTGGCACTCAATAAAATGACATCAACAGGGTTCAAGCAGCCACTCACCATTTTATTAGATGTCCTGATACAAAATGATCTTTCCATCGGCTCCACCTGAAAATAGCCAGGGTTGAGTAGGATGGAATGCGACGGTCAGAACGCCCAACTTTTTGGTGACCGTATGCCCACGCAAAATTTTCACGGGAACAATTAGAGGATTCCTCATCAAATCCGAGTAAACGGTGCTGTGGAAAACGTGGACAGACCCGTCATCGGACGAACTAGCCATGAGTGGATACTTCGAATGATACTGTACAGCACGCAATCCTCGCTCGTGGTATTTGAGCGTTTTGAACGGACTGGTTGACAGATCCAGATCAAACCACAGTAGACGGCGGTCAAGACTGCCGACAATCAGATGATCACCAGATGGATGAATGTCCATAGAGGAAATAAACTTGCAGCCCGAGACGAGACCTAAAATGACACGAACAAAAAGATAACATCGTGAGTTAGGGTCCCCAGAACGCGCAATGGGCAGCAATCCAAAAAGACTGCAACTTACGCTTAACCATGGCTTGCTTAACTAAATGATACACTCGAATATGATGTTGACTTGACACAAACAAAAAGGGTTTGTTGGGGTGAAAGCATGCAAGCTGCGCTTCTCCCTTGCTCTTGCTGAACGGCTGCTGTGAGTTGCCCTTACTCAATTGATGAATCAGGACAGCTGCTGACCCAGCCTTAGGACTAACAGACACAAAATAATCACCCTTGGCATGCCATCTAAGGCTAGCCAGTTCTCGATTGGTGCGGAGGGCTGCGATAGGTCCAGCGGTGGCATCAAACGAACTGATTGGCTCTCTAACATTTGTCGAATCTTCAAGCGATTTCCACTGCACCGCCTTGGCTGCCTTTTCATTAGTAACATTTCCACCTTTTCTAGCCGCCGCCAACAGTGCAGCTGTCAGCTCAGCATCGTCTTCTCCAGCTGTTCCGGAGGCGATGACGACAACACAAGTTCCTACGGCGGCAATCAGACAGTGGTGATTGCGGTTAGGGTTCCATTGAACTGCAACCACAGGTTTGACGACGGTCTCGTCATCCATGTCACTGCCAAGCCCAGCATTTCGCACAATTTTTGCAATGTTCCAACTGCGCAAAAGACGACCGGTCTGAACCTCCCAGAGACGAAGAATCCCATCCGTGGCACCACTGGCCAAATATTGACCATCAGGGCTGGGCGACAAGCACCGGATCAGAGGTGCTTCATCACCTTCGTATTCCGGCTTGTATTCGATGCACTTTGCTGTGGGGAAGGGCCTCAAATCACTCGCCTTGGGCAGTTTGGGCACCAATGACTCGGGGTCAATATTTAATTTTCGTTTCATGACACGGGGACACAGGTACAAATCAAGACATCGTTCAAATTGTTCCGTGACAGCATGCTCGTAGGCACCCAAGGATCGCAAGTTGTCAAACTGTTTTGGGATGAGTCGGCCGTGTGGACGTTCTCGAGCCTCCATTTCTTCCCATTGCTTGAGGTCTTCTTCTGTGGGCAAGTATTCGTCAGGTGGGCGGTAGCTCTCGGCGTGTCCCGGTGGCGCTACTTTGGGTGGAGCAATGTGTTGAATCTTGCGCATGGCCAACAAATCTTCTTCGTCGCCCTTCCAGATCAAATAGGGTTTGTCGGCATCCTCGCCTCCCTTCTTTTTTCGAACATCATTCATGTCACGAACTTTACCCGTCAGATAATCCATATTAATATCACCACGCTTCAATTTTTCCAACATGCGATCCACCTGCAATTTTTCCCATTGGCTGGGCTGGAATCTAGCTTTGGGTTCGGTCCGATTGGAGCTCAGACCGGAAATCTCTGGAATACTCGAATAGTAGTCGACGTAATCTGGATGAGCATTGTGCTCGGGATGTGCAAACGCCCCCGACTGCACACGTCGGATCAATTCCAATTGTCGTGGTGTCAGCGTCACATTCTTGTCATTGAGAGCATCGTGGACCACGTACTTTCCGTTTTCGGCATTGTCGCTTTGGGCAATGGCCTGATCGAGTCTATCTCCTCCTCCCTGAGCACTGGCCGATTTCATGACTTTGGATCCATGGGCATCATATCCCATGTGCTCATAATCTTCGTACCAGTGAAGAGGAACCCGACCGATGCGGTTTCCGGTACCTTCTTCGTCTTCATCGTCCGAGGAGAGGTTGTCCGTGTGCATCCACTCGGCAGCGTTTGTCTCGGCCGTCGATGGAACAGAAGTGGTGACCTTGGACTCGGCTGCTTTGAGTTTTCCATCGATGAACTTCTTTTTAGACACGGCTGCTTTGAATTTTCGCGGTAGTTTTTCATAGGCAGCCTCCATATTGTCTTCCAGAGTAACAAACTCATCGTCCTCCTCATCGGGCTCTTCTTGGCGCTCTCTCAAGTCCTCTTCTTCATCGGAAGATCCTTGATCTTCGAATTCCTCTTCCTCACCATCGTCGTTATCGTCTTGGTTCTCTTCACCAGGAACGTAATGTTTTCCGTAGTCGTCTTCGGAATCATAGACACTGGCATCTTCGTCACTATCACCATTGCCATCGTCGTCTTCTGACTCGGAATCTCCGACGGCTCTGATTTCGGGAACGTCTTCCTCATCCTCCTCCTCGTCTTCCTCTTGTTGCTTCTTTGGAGCAGTTTTGTTGCTTTTCTTCTTTGTATTGGACTTTGCCATCTTGACGCTGTGTTGGCAAGCTAGTTGATTATTGTAGGCAGTTTATTGTTTATTGTGCGTTGCAGAAAAAGAGATCAAAAAATAAAAATGGAGGAAAAATTATGGGTGCGAAAAAAATAATGGAAGTCTCCAGATCACTGGATGGAGAGGGCGGAGAGTTTTTCGTCCGTCCTTCGTCCATTAGTATCTTGGTGCAGTGGCAGGAGGATACAATGACATAAACCAAAGACCGCGAATAGCATCATAAAAAAACAATTATTATTATTTCTATCTGATATCTGATCTACTCGTGGCTAGCTAACTCCTCGATTGTTCGGTACGATTAGTAGATACACCCTCCTCTACTGGCTGTCGGCATTTAAGGTAATTAGCTTCAAGTGAAAGCCAACGACAAATCGAAAGCTTACGGTCGGATTTATTGATTACTATTGTTTCATCGTTTCAACGCAAATCGAAGTGACAACGTTCACCTGACCTGACTGTTGGATATAGATATCATACAAGACTTTGAAACTCGATTTTTTTAAAAGAGTTTGAGCATGTCAGGACCATCGCAACTGCCACCGCCGCCGCCATCAACTGGAGGGGAAGGCGAGCAACAACAACAACAAAATTTTACCTCGGCCTCCCAAGATCATCCCTTGGCGGCACCGCCCATGCCGCCGGCGACTGCACCTGGGGCTGTCCCTGCTTATCCATCGGCGACAACATCACCTTCACAGTCCGTAGAGGTTTCTCTACCCTCGTCGCAGCCTCCTCAACAGCAGCATCAATATCAGCAGCCAGATTCTCAGCAACAGCAGCTGCAGCAACAACAACAATATTATCATCAACCGATGAGCTCCCCTCGGCAGATGCAACAACAACAAGAACAACAGTCGCAGCAACAGCAGCAACAATACATGACAAGTCCACACTTACCGCCACAAGCACAACAATTCTCGTTTCCACCCGCAGCAGCAGCAGCAGCTGCGACGGCACCCCCACAAGTTCCACAACCCACCACGACTGTTTCAAATATTAATACTCCTACTAGACCTGGACAAGTCCAATCATTGGACGAGCTCGTGGATGCCTTTTTGTCGGGTCCTTCCTATCGAACTACCGAGCAACACTTGCCACCCCTTTTGCGACCACCTCCTTTGATAAATGAAAATCCTCTGCAGTGTTTGCGAACCCTCGTAGAACGACGGGCATGGGGAGATGTTTTGCAAGTTACGGCCGATTTGCTGCGAGGACATGAGTCGACCCCTGCACAAATTTATCAAACCATGTTGGTTACTGTCAACCAAGAAGGCTCCGATGCTTCCAGTAGCGGTGCTGTTGCTCCCAGCACTGCAAGCACCAATACTACTAATACTAGGGATGCTCTTCAGTATTCAAAACAAGATCGAGATGAAACGGTAGAAATTGTTGCCCTTCAATGTCACGCGTGGCTGAAGCTGCGACGATACTCGGATCTAGGACAAGAAGTTGCACGGTGGAATATTTTGCCTTCCTCGGATCAATATGACAGTGACACGGCTCCCACTTGGGTGCCCTGGAGTTTGCGTAAGTAGTTGGTCGTCGTTGTGACATATTTGTTTTGTATGGTTGACTCGTTAGAGTTTGATCTGTTGCTATTTCATACTGTAGCTCACATTGTTTATACCGCCAATAAACTGTTCTCCCCAAAATCATTATGCAGATATTATTGCCGCTGAATCCTTTCTCTATTCGACCGACGACCCATACCGAGGAACTGATGAATTGCATGCAGTTGTAAGTCTCATCGATGACAACTCTGACGAGGGTGCGCGATGGAAACTGTGTGCGCACCGAGCATTGGCGAATGCTTTTTCCCGGAAACGAGAATGGAGAATGGCCATGATGTCACTTGAACGAATGTTGCCGCTGGTGGAAACCGCAACAAGGGTAGAATTAGCCGACAGTAATTCTGCTACTGCGTCCGTGCCGGGCGCTCAAATTTTGCTCCAGGCTGCCTACCAAACTGAAATTCTGTCAGTGCAGGGACGGTATCTTTTGCATGCGGGAGCCGTAGCGGAGGCAGCAAGCTTATTTCAGACCGCTAAATTCGACTGGGAAAAAGCCACGACCGATGCGGGTAAAACGGCAGCATTCGCATTGGAAAAGCACAGAGCAGTTCAACATGCCCCAGCACAGGTCTTGGTCAACGATGGGTTGCTTTGTTTTGCCTACGCCAACTATGATCAATCGATTGAGTGTTTCAAAAATGCCACGGATAGACTGCGCTCATCCGGTCTATCAGCTGACTATCAGAAAGAGGATTGGGTTGGCCCCGCCGTTTTGGGCGTCGCCCCGCACGCGTCTCTCTTTAACGAGTGCATCAATAATATGGCTATTTGCGCCCTCTACACCTGCCGCATGCCTGAAGCTGTCAGCCTTATGGAAAGTTTGATACGAGAAGATCCAACTGCTTTTCTGACGGAACGAGTCGCTTTCAATTTGTGCACACTGTACGAATTGGGTTGTGATACAACCGCCAGTGCTCGAAAAAAACGTGTTTTGCAATTAGTCGCCAAGAGATTCTTTTTGCACGACGTTGGCCCTGAAAGCTTTCGCATAAACTAAAGATCAAAAAAAGAAGATTGCGAATGCAACTATAGTCGATGGATAAATAATCTGTGGGGAGCTTGCACAAAAAATGGCCAATGATAATACCCGTATTAATGAGCACCAATTATAGCACAACAAGAAAGTGATGCTGAAATCAGTATTTCTCTAAGCTTAACTTCCATCAAGAATAATTTCAAAGTCGGAACATTGCTTTGACCGATTCTCGTTCATCTCGTATAATTATCAAAATCTGGCTTTACCACCAATAATATTATTTGTTGACTTCCTCGGGCGTGCAACTCATAGGCAATTGGTTACCGTGAATTGGCATAACGGCATTTCCCAAGTCAAGGGCATGTTTCCTCTTAAGAACCTGGGTCCAGATCTCTGTCATTCAAAAACGGGTGAGGCGACAGTCTACAATGAAAGAAATGAAACATAAAAAATCGGAAACGTACCAGAAGGTCGAGGACGATAGGGGCCACCGTAATGAGGAGCTTCAAATTTTGCCTCCCACTGCAGAGCCACATTGCCGTGGTGTGCGTACCTGAAGAAGGAGGAGAAAAATAATTAATTCCCAAATGTTGTGACTGAGAATAATCTCCGGCAAGACACACCAAGTCAAGCAGCAACTCACCATAGCATAGCAGGTTGGACAATACCGTTGGGATAAGATCCGGGGTCTACTTTATCTTCGACGTGAGCCTCTTGCGGTGTCGTAGTGACAATATCTGGCAGCAATTGGTCTTCCTTCAAGTAATTTGCCAGAGCGTTGCTGCTGTCGCCGATGACCTGGGTAAACCCGTACTGTGATATCAGACCCCAGGCTGTATCTGCTTTGGCAGCACCATCAGGTCCTTCACTTGTCCAGGCAATCAATTTCAGGCCTTCCTTCACCATTGTGCTCTTGTTAAACTCGCCGAGAGCCTTCAGATAAAATTCATCATACTTGCACCAGTGCCCGCGAAATATAACGATGCAAACAAAGTCATTTTCGGTTGTAACCTTGTCAAGCCAGGTTTCGGGATCTGTAATGTAGGTGTTGTCGTCAGTCATAGTGGACACAATCGACTTAGCGTTGTTTTGGGGTATCAGATGTTAGATGAGCAGCCTGTTCGCTTGTTTTTGTGTGTGTGTGAAAATCCATTGCACGGGCACTAGATGGTAGACTAGTCTACTAGACTACTAAAACACTCGCTGTTGCCGCAGTGGCTTCGTTCGTGCGGGAACGCTGGAGAGGAAATGAATCCAAAAATTCAAAGAGCATTCGTGCGTCCAAAGCCAAATAAATCAAAACTTGGAATAGACTGTCTCGACTAGTCTACCAGTACGTACAGAGTACTAGCTACTCTCTAGTACTACTACTAGTACCTGGTAGTAGGGAAACAGAGCGCCAATGGGAAGAATTAAAAGCGCTGTATCAATGCGTAGACAAATAGCCGTGCAACTAAGTACTTGGCTGGCAATCACTGCAGATAGTTTGTTTTTTGACAGGTTGGCCACTGCTCTTACGTACACTAGGCGCGTTCTGGGAACTCAACGCTGCAATATGACTCCTCACTAGCTAGAGGAGGGCAGTGAAAGGGAAGGGAGTTGAGCTGACATTCTTTGGAAATCATTGTCCCAATATGGCTCCATAGTTGGTAATGTGTAACACTGCAAAAAAGAAGTCTAGTACTGGAGTGTCTACTGTTTTTTAATTATGAGCAAACCCCCTCCTCGATTGATGTTGAATCATGTCACGTGCCGGGAGAGAGCGTAGCTCAGAACCTGATTAACACGATCACTTACCAGTACTAACGAAAACAACAAGGACAACAACAAAAAAACTGGGATAATAGAAGTTCCTTCCAATCTTCACTACTCCAATTACAAGTACTGCCTCAAAACGCTCGTCCTTGATATTCAAAGAAGCCAGACGCTGCCTCATATCATACAGCTTATCTTAACACCCTCACATAGCTGCAGTCATGGTCAAAGCTTTTATGACCATCAAGCACGGTCTTGATGACATTGGAACGCTCCATTTAGAATTGTACGACGAAATCGTTCCCAAGACGGTCAAGAACTTCATGGCACTCTTGGAAGGCGGTTCGTCTCGTTTGACATACCGCAATTCCATATCGCATCGATTAATTCCGGGATTCATGGCACAGTTTGGAGATATTACCAAAGGTGATGGGACGGGCGGTGAGAGTATTTATGGGCCCACTTTTGAGGACGAAAACTTTCAAGTCAAACACATACGGGCTGGCATGTTGTCAATGGCGAACTCTGGACCAAACACTAATGGAAGTCAATTCTTTGTGACCTTCAAACCAACTCCACATTTGGATGACAAGCACGTTGTCTTTGGACACGTGGATTTGGAACAGAGCGGCCATGTTTTGAAGCGATTGGAGCGAGTCAAAACTGACAAAGGCGACAAACCATTGAAGCCCGTGGTCGTTGTGGATTGTGGCGTAGTCTTAGAAGAAGAAGAGATGGACGACAATACGAATGTTGTTGCAGAAGAATTACCGACTAGCAATGCAAATGAAGCTGAAGAAGAAATCGACAGTGATGAAGAAGAACCGGATGAAGACGAAGCCAACATGACCAAGGCACAAAAAATGAAGGCTCGGATGCGGAAACTAAAGATGAAAATGAATCAAGCTCGGCAATTGAACCAAAAGGCTTTACGACAAGAGGGTGAAGCCATGGGCAGCGAAGAAGGAAGAAATAAGCAGCGAAAACAACAAAAATGGCAAGAAAAGAAGTTGCAACAAGATGCTTGGAAGGCACAAAATGCCAGGGCCGTCAAATTGGGGGAAGAAACAGGTGTGGATGCTAAATATTTGGTAGAATCTGCCTCGTCGTCTATGGTATGTAAATTTTGTAGCGTATCTTCGACTTGATGGCGTGCGTCAAGCTGTTGCTCACCAGGTTTTTTTTCGTTGTTCTTTACAGAAAGCAGCTCATAAGCGTGCCATCAAACGAGAAAATGGACAGTTTTCTGTCCGAGATTTTCATAATCCAGAGGGGCAGCATAAAAATTACGAACGCAGCATCAAGAGTGTTCCACGGAATAATGCGGTCGAGAATGCTTCATCCGAAACATTTAATCCTATGATGGATTCCGTGGATCCCGAAAAGGAGCGGGAGGGTGCTCGTCGCTTGGCCAATGAATTGCATCGACGGATTCAAAAATCGGTCAAAAAGCGGAATCGCATCGAATTTGCTGAGGAGGATGTCACGTACATCAATAAACGCAACAAAGAATTCAACAGAAAGATTAGTCGCAATTATGATCGCGCCACGGCGGAAATCAAACACAGTTTGGAGCGTGGAACTGCGTTGTAATAAAATCTATGCATACCTCAGGATTGCAGATCAAGACATTCTGACAGGCTGGTATTACTGATTATCAAGTACTGTATTACTGAATAACAAGCAACGTCCAGTCTGCTGCCACAAAGACTCTAAAATATCATTTTACAATTACAATATTTATGTCTACCGACTCAAATTAAAGATTTTCCCATTTCTCTACAGCGAAGTATTTTCACTTTTGCTCTCTCAACAACTTTTGTCGACGGTTCCATCAGGCAAGAATCGCTTGATGGAGCCATCTGGCCATTTGACAACCTTGCGTCCATCGGGATAGTGACGCTCGACTTGTCGATCGGGATATTCAAATGTTTGTGAGCCATCGCGATTAAGCACTTGTACAATTTTAGAGGACACATGATAAATGGCAGAAATGCGTGCTGGATTGTTTGGTGACATGATTTGGACGTCACCATTGGTGTGACGAATCGACGTCGATCCATCAGCGCGTGCGATGTGTTCTTCTCCCGAGGGCAGGACGGCGTGGACGCCCATAGACCTGCTTAGGTGAGAAGTTGGTGGTGGATTACTAGAAGGCCGATGGACGGTACTTGCTGTGGCTGGAGTTGCGCCAACAAATGGTTTGTGGTAGTGAGAAGGGTCTTGTAATGAACAAATAGTGTCGACTTCCTTGTACTCTCCGGAAAATTGGATTTCTTGTGGAAGGTCCGTAGTTTTCTGATTCAGCTCTTGCGCAAGTAAAAGCTCTTCGTTAACAGAACAGGGTGACGCCTTTTTGCACTTCGTTGAATGATTAAGACGCGTTGGTGTCGGTGCTGCCTTTCCGGCTGATTCTTTCACGACAGCCTTTGCTGCAGCTGCCGTTGCTTCTAGAGTGTTTTGTCGAGCCGCTTCCAACTTTCGTAGACGTTCTTGTTGATAGTGAATGACCCCCAACAGTCTCTTCTCGTTAGTCTGATGATGTAACTCGGTCGTTTTCAAGTCCAACTCCAAACCTCGAAGGCATTGTCCTAATCGTTCAATGCGTGCTTCTTGCAGGGAAAGACTGCTGTTGTTGCTCTGGTTGACACTTTTCTCGTCTCGTCTCTTTTCATCATCCAAGCGGTGCTGTTCCTGCACCAACAGTTGCTTCTGTTG
>Ga0100392_1003721_pt1 | contig 13856 bp, 12 predicted proteins | sample CryGeymeta201516_FD_81548 | JGI IMG/M metagenome (GOLD analysis project Ga0100392, IMG submission 81548) | Groundwater microbial communities from Crystal Geyser aquifers in Utah, USA - Crystal Geyser metaG 2015-16 | ecosystem: Environmental > Aquatic > Deep subsurface > Groundwater | place: USA... | reverse complement strand
TCTCATTCAACCGTAAAACGATCAACCGTATCGTAGGTCGAATGAAGGGTTATGTTCAGGTTATTGAAGACTCGGAGTTGACCTTGTCTCGTGAGCTTGGAAAAGTTCGTTGCCGCTCTGTTGAAGATTACAAGGCACTTAAAGAAAAGTTTAGCAATCCGACGAAGAAGCTCGAAGCCTTTAAGCAGGCGGGGAACCGCACGCTTCAGGAGATCAGCATCCTAGATCAAATCCTTGAAGAGCAAGGCAGTAGACTTGATGAAGTTGAGATGCAGTCTGGTCTCAGCATTACCATGTTGAAGAAAATGTACAACCAGATTGTGGAAGGTGAGCAGAAAGCTGATCTTTCTAAGGCGAAGCTCGTTGAAGCCAACCTTCGCCTTGTTGTTTCTATTGCGAAAAAATACACAAACCGTGGTTTGCAGTTCCTGGATCTGATTCAGGAAGGGAACATTGGTTTGATGAAGGCCGTTGATAAGTTCGAGTATCGTCGTGGTTACAAATTCTCAACTTATGCTACTTGGTGGATCCGTCAGGCGATCACTCGCGCCATTGCTGACCAAGCACGTACCATTCGTATCCCGGTCCATATGATCGAGACGATCAACAAGCTTGTTCGTACTAGCCGCTACCTCATGCAGGAGATCGGGCGTGAGCCTACTCCTGAAGAAATCGCAGCAAAGATGGAGCTTCCTGTAGAGAAGGTTCGAAAAGTTCTGAAGATTGCTAAAGAGCCAATCTCCCTTGAGACTCCTATTGGTGAAGAAGAAGATTCTCACCTTGGTGATTTCATCGAAGACAAAACGGCGATCAACCCAAGCGAAGCTGTGATCAACCTGAACCTTTCGGAGCAGACTCGAAAAGTTCTTGCAACTCTCACGCCTCGTGAAGAAAAGGTTCTTCGTATGAGGTTTGGTATCGGTGAAAGGTCTGATCATACTTTGGAAGAAGTTGGGCAAGATTTCTCGGTAACTCGTGAGCGTATTCGTCAAATTGAGGCGAAGGCACTTCGAAAATTGAGACACCCTTCTCGTGCGAAGCATTTGAAGTCTTTTGTTGAAAATTAATGACCATAGAGTCCTCTAAATTAGATCTATACAAAGAGTTGCTTCTCAAGCGCAAAGCTGACGCTGAAGTGTTGATCAAGTCTTTTGAGCAAGGTTCCAAGACAGTAGATTTAGATGAGCCTATCGGAAGACTCACTCGAATGGATGCTATTCAGCAACAGCACCTTGCTAAGGCGAAGAAGCACCAGGCAGTCCAAAGAATTAATAAAATCGATGAGGCCCTCAAAAAGATATCAGAGGGCACTTACGGAATTTGTGTAGGTTGCGAAGAAGTCATTGATGAAAAAAGGTTGAAGGCGATGCCAGAAGCTCTGCATTGCATTGAATGTCACCGTCAAATCGTTTAAGTGCCGGTTGTTTCGGCAAAAGCTCTCCTTTAAAAATCAATTACGAAAATCAATTATCTTGTTCGACGGGGATGGCTCTGAGCACTCTTACTTCAGAATTTCTTTGAGGGTTAACGGGAATGGCCCTTCTAGCTGGGGTTTCTTGGGGGACATGGTTTCTGTAGGCCCGGATTTGCTCTTGGCACTTTCTCGGAACATTTTCGCCGTAGTGCATAGCATAGTACTCTTCTAAAGCATCGGCGATGACCGAATAGAGCTGTTTCTCATTGGAACGGTACATAGAGAGTTCTTCACTATTCGGTGCGTTCATCGGAATATCTGCTTTTGCAGGATCGTTCTTGGCTATTTCGCGGTAAAGGTTGGCTTGCTTTTCCACGAGATACATTTTTTGAACACTCGGGTGCAAATCTTCAAAGCGAGTGTCGGGGGCTTGCGCAACGTGTTTTACGTGTTCAACATACTTAGCGCTAAGCTCGTTTAACTTGCTTTGAAGTTCAGCGGTTTTGTTTTCATTGCCTTTCCTGCGTCTGGAAGCAGAGAGTTTGCGAATGATCTGATTGCGCTCATCCATTATCTGCGTAAGGTCCGCGCTAAGTTCGCCCTGTCGATGGGCAGACTCAACTTCGCGCCACGTTGGAAGTCTTAAACTTTCATAGTGCTTTACCATCTCATTTGCGGAGGTTGGCACAAATCCTTTGATCGAAGAATTTCTTCGAAGGGCTAGTATGGCTTTGATGTTTTTTAGATTGTCGGGAGTATCCACAAACTTGTCGGCTATGTGTCTTCCATTTTCATCTCTCACTGGAGTTTCGTGAATGTATAGATTCCCCTCTCCCGTTACCACTCCGCCTTGGCTCTCTAGGTAGAGTCGAAAGGAGTCGAAGGTACGGCGAGCAAAGCTCGAGTTCACGCGACCACAGCCGGCAGATCCTGCGGTGACGTCGTTGGGTCTGCAAAGCAAGTGTTTCTTGTCGGCACCGTGAATGGCAGTTCCAAAATCATTTCTTCTAAGCCAACGCTTATCAGTGATTAGGGGGTTATCGTTTTTTTCAAAAGGAGTATGTTTGGGTGTGAAGAAAACAGAGTATGGCATAAGACTGGCATAGCCTGCTGAGGTTCGTAGGTAAGCTGATTCCGTTAGGTCAATCGTCTGGCGTTTCGGGGTACGTCCTGGTTCTTCTACTTCGAAACTAAGCTCTTTGTCGTTTGATTCATCAAGCAGTGTTGTGACTCTCATCTGTCCACTGTCGAGTTGTTCTTGAAATTCTTTTCCAGCGAAACTCCTAGAAAATTTCCCCGCCTCGATTCCGAAGGCTGAAAATTCTCCGATCAAAGGTTGGGGAATATTGTGCCGCAAATGTTTTCCTTTGGAGGTGCGGCTCTTAAATGAGTAGCTTGGACCGACCATGATAGTGGCATCTTTTAATTTGAGATTGTTGTCGAGGTCGCGTTCCCATCTGGTGGCAAACTCCATATCGGAAGAATCTTCGCAAGAATCCCCTGATAAGGTTTGAAGTTGTGGAAAGAAACCTTTGTTGTCGGGGCCTTGTTGGAAAAAGTGAACCACAAGATCTGACTCTGCCATTGTGGGAGAACGTTCTTCGGCTCTTCTCTCGTAGGAGTCTTCCATGAAGTAGCGATTCACGAAATCGTCCATTGCTGAGATTGGTTGCTCCCCCATAGCCGCTTCATCAGAATGTGAATCTTGTGAAAATGCTGATGGACTCGCCATTAGGCTAAGCATGAAAAACCAATGTTTGTTTGATAGTTTGATATTCCCCATAAACCCAAGTCCCCACTTGTTGCTTTGTATACAGCAAGAATGGGGCCAGCTCAGAGCCTCATCTGGGCCTATGTCGCCAGTATTTATTGGTTTTTTATAGGTCGAATGTCTAGTTTTTAGGCAGTCTTTAGGGAGGGCTGACGAAGGGAGCGGGACTTGCCGCAACGAAAGCCGCAGGCTAAGTGAACGAGCAAAGCGAGTTCGCCATATAGGGCCACAGGCCAGGTCGACGAGCTCAGGCGAGTCGAGAAAAGCGAGCCGCAGGCTAAGTCATCGAGTTCAAGCGAGATGACCAAAATGGTGGGCCCAGAGGGACTTGAACCCCCGACAAAGTGGTTATGAGCCACCTGCTCTAACCAACTGAGCTATGGGCCCCACCCGGTCATTGAAGCTAGAACCAAAAGCGAAGTTGCTCAAGTCCCTAGCGCTGATAGACTCATTTTTATGTCGCAGAGGAACAGAAGAACTCGTGTGGGAGCCTATGCTTGGGCTACCTATCAGGGGAAGGTATTGCTGGTGAAGCAAGCCTTGGGGCCGAACACTGGGAAATGGAGCTTGCCTGGAGGGGGTCTGGACTTTGGGGAGGACGCTCGCACTGCACTTGTAAGAGAACTCAAAGAAGAGTGTGGCCTCGTCGTGAATCCCGCTGAAGCAAAACTTGTTGAAACCTTGTCAGCACAAACGACTTGGACTCATGACTCGGGCGAGGTGGATGAACTTCACTGGGTTGGAATTATATTTGCTCTGGAGTTAAGCGATGTGAACATGTCGACGTTCTGTGGGGCGGGTGATGGTGAAAGCGCGGGAGAATCTAAATGGTTTGCGAGGGAAGAAATTGTTTATCCCGAGCTAAGTCCGTTGGTTCGATCTTGGGTCCATGGTCTTTCGCTAGCAGCTCAATAATTCCAAAGACTATTTTTAGTTGCCGGCTGCTGGAGGGGGATCTTTCGCCCAAATTTTCACTTCGATGATGGAACTAGAAATATCGCGTCTTATGAAGTCAATAGCGTAGAGATTGCTTCCCGCTTGGAAGCCAGGAGACTCCCAATCTGATGATTGAGGGTCAGTTTGCCAACTCTGAAGAAAGACTCTATTCTCCTCTTTTTCTCCATCAGGGCCAGGCTCAAACGTTATTCTCGATAGCCGGACAAACTTTAAATAAGCAATGGCCCCAACTCCTCCTACGGGAGGAAGTGTTCTTAGAAATCTGTCAAAACCATCGACTCCGTACGCGGGAGAACTCTGATCCCCAACCGCAACATCATCCATAATCACTGTCGAATCCATCGGATGGATGGCTTGAAACAGATTTTGTGGGTTTGTAGCGCTCATCGAAAAATTTGAAGTATCTAGCATGCCTAAATAAGTAGATCTCCTGGGGGGATCATCGAGCGTGTCTCCGCCTGGAATATTTCTCATCTCAACGAGTGAGGTGAACATGAGGAGGGGGTACTCCATGCTTTTCACTGAATTGTAGGTTGCTTGCTTTGAGGGGTCTGGGTGGCCGCGCCCGAGAAGTTTTTCTAAGTATCTTTCGTTGCCTCCGCTCGATCCCCCGTTTACGCCTTGATAGGTAAGTGTGGCTGCCGTTGTTAAATCATTGTCGCCACTCACATCGTAAGCAAAAGTTGGGGTGTAGAGCCGAGTTAATCCTGCATCTCGATGTGAATTTAGCATGGGGAATGACTTAATTCTTGAGTCGGGGGAAAGGCGAATCAGGCGACTGCAATTGGAAGTGCAAACTTGGTCCGGAACAAAATCATAAAAGTTTAGACCATTGTCATCCAAAATTGTAAGGAAGTTGAAAGAAGGTTCAACTTTGATGATCTCATTTCTTATCACTCGATCAAGAACTAGGGCTTCGAGGTCTGACGACATTCGGCTATCAGCGGTGAAGACTTGTTGGTTAAAACTTTTGAAATATGAAAATGCAGCAAAAGAAATAAAACTCATGAGGCCCACGGCCAACATCATTTCAATTAGCGTGAAACCATGAAGGGACTTAGGCGTACTCATTTATCACCCGTGACGAAGATGTAATCACGAAAACCTTCAAAAATTTCTGGGTTTGTAATACGAATCGTGACTTGGTACAAATGTTGAAATGAATCTTTGGGTTGAATGACATATCCATAGCGACCTGGGCATTCGGGGCAGCCATCAACGCCGCCCATATAATTGTTAGACCAAGCAAACGGTAGGTTCTCTGGAGCTAGAGCCAGGTTGGTGTAGGTGACTTCCGAGCCGGGACTCGACTTGGCTCCGGAGTGTTGGAAGTGAGCCTGGTACTTCGAAATATTACTTCGAATGTTTTCAATTAAAGAAACTGAAATATCATTTTTTGCCTTTGTCCCAACAACTTTAAATTTGATCTGTCCAAAACTTTGTAGTCCTGCCGCGCCTGCAGCTAGGCCCACACCTAAAATTGTGGCGGCAATTAAGAGCTCAACCAAGGTTGTTCCAAGCTTTGAATTTTTTTTGTTTTTAAAATGTTTCATAGGTTTGATGCTCTTGAAACTTCCTTGATGATAAATCGTTTAGATATGGGCTTTCTTTGTGGTTCTAGAGCACCTGTGACTGGGTCTGGACCAAATCCTTGTTCGGGATCTACTTGAGTCCAGGTCCAGTTATCAGCACGGGCCCTAAGAGAAATGGGAGAACATTGTAGAGTGTTGGCTAAGTCATTAAACGCAGGTTTGGGGTGCCATACGGGTCTTGCCGGGAAAAAGCAGTTTGTTCCATTGCTACCATTGGCTGGGTACAAAATGTTGTTTTCTCTCAACATCTGAATCGCTTCGGGGTGGTAAATACTATAGAAGCTCACTCCGGCTTTGACGGCTTCCGGGTGGACACGCAAATGACCAGCTATGATGCTTCCGATAATGACGAGTGGTTGAGTTCGGCTTTCGATGTCTAAGCTGTCGCACATGAAGAACCCTGCTATGAATTTTTTGTTAGCTCTGATTCTACATTTTTCTACAATAGAGTTGATCTGAAACTTGTTGTATCTAGCTTGATCACTGTTACCTGTAAGGTCATCGATTGAGTCTTGAATGTTTAAAGTTTGAGTTATCGGTGGCTCAAACCAGACTGTATCACTAATGTCTGCGGGTTGTGGATTTGCAAAGATCCATGACTTTCTAGTTGATGGGGAAAAGCTATCCTCCCAACCTGGAACTCCGAAGGCTTCTCCTCCGGATCCACCTATAGTGTTACATTTCTCAATAATTTCAGCGTAGTTATATCCGTCCGCGATTGGTCCAACGATTGAATTTGTTCTTTTGTCTCCAATGCGCCAACCGTCGCCATAGCCACTGCTCCCTGGGCTGGGAAAGCTATTTTCGACGTTGAAGTTGCTACCCAAGCCAGTGTTTTGAAGTATAACTTCCGCGTGGAAGCTTCTGATTTCTCCGGGACCGTGTTTTGGGTAGCTACCTGCAGGCACGTCGAGGTCTCGGGTGCTATTACCATTGAGGTCAGTCCCGACCTCGTAACCCAGAACTTCAATGGTAAAAAGCGACGGAAGGCCTCCTTCGTTTTTTGTTTTCACAACGAGGTCAAGTTGGTTTGGTTGTGAATCTCCCTCTACAAGTGTGGGCTCAAGTGAAACGGTTATTTCAGGTGGGTTGGCGATATAGTCATCTTTGGTGTCGATGATCGTTTGCTTTGCGGCTTCTAATGCGTCGTACTGAGCAATCTTGTTAGGCAAAGTATTGATAACGGCCTCTATGGGAGCCAGGGCATCTTCTGCCGCCACATAAGGAATACAAGCGGCTTCCATCAAATCTTTTTGGGCTTGGCCAGGTTGTCCATTATCAATGGGCCTGATGTTGTTGCATCTCATGTCTGGACTAATGTCCGCTGTTCCATTTTCCGCATTTGCTGTCATGACTGTTTCTAGATTTGTCTTCGCATTATCTCGGGTTGTTCGAGCGGGGCCAACATCGTTGTTCGCAGTTAAGAGTTCGAGTTCTAATTGAGCTTTAGTTTTTCCGTTCTGCTGGTCAAGTTGGGTTATTGCATCTTGCGCATTCTGGACTTCTCTATCCAGCATGTCCGAGATGTCAGGAACCGCCGTAACTGTAGAGCCGGACGGCATCTGTGCCTTGAAGCTAGGGTCTTCATTGCCGGGAGTACCATTTTTAGTTGGGTCATCTAGCTTGATTGTGACGTTAGCCACCGGGTAGGTATTTCCGTCAAATTGAATACTAATGGGGTTGGTGAGCGGTTGGCTTGTATTGTTCGGGTCACGCCAAGCGCCTTGTTTGGTGACGTTAGCATTCAACTGACCGCCGCTTTGTTGAAGAAATTCATTTCCTTTTGTGAGGCCGAGTCTGAAGCGATATTCTCTTTCTGGGCCAGGAGGAGTGGCACCCATGTTCTTAACGACTAGAGAGCTTTCATTGGTGGCAGTTAAATCCATAAGAGCTTCACTTCGCTCGATGCACAATTGCATATCAGTAGCTGCTACTGGAGTGGGCGCTTGGCATAGTTCAAATTTCGGGTTTCCTGCTACGGGATCACCATAGGGTTCAACGGCTCCATTCTTTAGGCAATAGCTTGTGGATGAAAAAGCGTTCACGAAATAATCTAGACCCTTGTCTCGTTCTCCATCTTTAACGACTCCGCCTTTGAATCCGCCCATAAAGGGCATGTTTCCATAAGTGGCGAGCTCTCCAGATGTATCACGAGGCGGCGCATAGGGAAGGTCGTCTCGAAAGATGCCTCCATTTCCGAGATAAAGTTTGTTGGCAAAGGTGACATTGGAAAATGCGTTGTCGTCTGTGGCAGAAGGAAGGTAAACGTTTCCGTTTACAAAAACTGGAGATTTAAAAACAAGACCTTTTCCGATGTTTCCGGTTTTATTTAGATAGGGAATGTAGGCATTTCCTGCGTCTTCATTTAAGACGGACGATTTGTAACTGCCTTCGTCAAGATGCATATCATTGGCAACAATCAATGCCATTGTGCCTAGTTCACGTTTGTAATATGTGAAAAGGGCTTCCGTAAACAATGTAGAACCACCAAGAATGGACCTTGCAGAGTTTTCTCCCGTGACCGTAAGCTCAGCCTTTATCGTAATAAAAGTCTGGTCGCCGGTTGAGGGAGTGTAGATACTATTGAGTGTGCCGATAGTCCACTTGAGTTCGGTAACTCCGTTTGGCAAATTCTTCAGTACGCCGGCTAGAGGGTGAATGTCCGTAAGACTCTCTCTAGGGTCAATAGATATAACAATTTCTTCAATACCAATATCTGACGGAGAGTTAAAAACATCGGAGGTAACGGAAGGATTCGTTTCTGCAGGGAGTGAATCCTTGATTGAAAAAATGTATCGTTTTGCTTCAGAGTTGAGCATGAGGCGCTGTGTATTGCGCGGGTTGGTAATATTACATGGACTTTGTGGAAGCATGGCGTCGCCAAGGCACCAGCGTTTTTTAATAGCAATGGCGGCATAGTCGACGGCACTGTCTAGGGCTAGTTTGTAGTTTACAACATCTGTAGACTTTAACGACTGACTTGTTAGTGAAGGAATGTAGGACTGAAGCGCCATGACGGCAACTCCGATAGCTAAGGAAATCGCTGATACAATGATCAACGCATTACCTCTGTTCGACTTAGTGTACTTACGTTCAACATTCATAATATTCATCCCGTGCCTGGTGAAGTTACTGGAGTGCATTTACGCTCCAGTATAGCTTCAGGCCAGGCCTTTTGGGCTTTCGGGGCCGACAGAAAATTGTACTTAATTGCCGACTAGCGAAAACCCTTGATCTTCGAAGTATGGCGAAACCCAAACGTCTACGATCTCACCTGCTTTGGTTTGACCACTTTGATCCTTAAATGTGAATAAGGCCCGTTCACGTAGCTGCGCTCTTGCTGCTACTCGGTCAATCTGTGTATCATCATAGCGTAGGCTGATATACTGAATACTCTTTTCAGACAGCGGTTGAAGTTCGCTCGCTTGTGATATCCCGTCCGCATTTTTATCCTTCCAAAGAACTAGGTTTTTGAAAACGGGATCTTTGAAGTCAATAACTCCATCTCCATTTGAGTCGTGAATGGCGAGTGCCTTGAAGCCATTGCTGGTGGTGTCTTTGTTGTTTCCAAAAAGTTCATTCGAAGCGTTGATCATGCCATCGTTGTTGACATCGAGAGCTAGCCAATAACCAGGGGCATTTTTCTCGGGCCAATAGGAAAGACTATTTTCACCATTAAGTGGGAAATCGCTGTTGGCTGTGAATTCTGGACGACTGTCATCAAAAAAGACCATCAGCGGAGAGTAGTAGCCACCACAAAAGCCATTTTCTCCAGGAAATGCGACTTCTACTGTCGCTACAGATCCGACTTGGTTTTCTCTGTAGGAGCTGTGAGTAGTAAGTTTGCTATTGGTTCCGTAGTAGCTTCCCGCGTTACTGGCGTTTTCTGCTTGTAGGTGAAAGTCGCATCCGGTAACGGATCATTTGGCTTGATTTCGTCAGCATCAGCAAGAGAGGCTGATTTATATTTTTTAATGTTGCCCGCTTCGTCAATGGCGACCCAGCGTTGAAGATTCATGACCCTTGTAAATAGGCGAGCCTGATTGGTAATCTGGTTTGCAGGTATGTCGAAGGTTTCGATCTCACCATCCAAATCCACTTTTGCTTCAATGATACCGTTTCGTGATAGAGGGTTTGTGACTCCCCGTAGATTGGTGCCGTAGCATTTTGCATAAAAGTGTATAGTAAAAGTGTCTTCTGATTCATACGGCTGTGGTGTCGCAGACGTAATGACTACGTCGCCATTGGTACTTGAGGAGCTCGGTAGAATGTCCGTAGCGTGTCCAATCGACCCAAAAGCCAGGGATGTTGCTCCAAGTAAAAGATAATTTGGTTTTTTAAAAATATTCCACATAATCCATTTTCTCCTAGGCACGCTCGGGTGTGATAAACAAATCCCGGTAAGCTCTGCCTATTCTTATTAAAACAGGAATTAGGGTGGCTGTGTGTGAAGTGATGGTTAAGGTGGCAGATTTCTGACCTGTTATGGTGAATAAGTAGGTAAAATTAAAGAAGGTGTCGTTAAATTATCGCTCTCAAAAAAAATCAGATTTAGTCATGATGAAGGTGGCCAAGCTCCGAGATCTTCCTACTTTGTCAGTGGTGGTGGGGAGTGTTTTGGATCGTCTAAGAGATGGGGGATCTGGCCGACAAGAGATCGCACAACTTCTCAAAAAGGACCAAGTTCTGACCTCGCGAATTCTTAGGATGGTGAATTCGGGATTTTTTGCCAGGCCTCAAGAAATCACAAATGTAGAAAAGGCTTTGCACTTTTTGGGTGATCACACCGTTATGGCGCTTGTTATGGGAACGAGTGTATTTAGTGAGGATGATTTAGGGGCTAATGATTGGTTTAACGTTCATGACTTTTGGATGCACTGTCTAGCCGCTGCGATTGCCTCTGAATATCTCGCGATTCACTGCGGGAAAGTTGATCCGGAAGATGCGTTTACTTGCGGGCTTTTGCATGACCTAGGTAAGATGGCATTGTTTCGTGCTGACCGTGAGAGTGCGAAAGAAGTTGTTGAAAAGGCGTATAAGGAAGGAATTAGTTTTCTTGAAGCCGAACAGGAGGTGGGACTGCCCGGACATCATCTCGTAGGGGAAAGAATGGCGGCACAATGGAGCCTTCCTTTGGTTGTTCGCAAGACCCAGCGCTATCATCATCGAAATGTTATTCCATTCGAAAGCATAGATGAATTGCATCGCAAAACCATTATGGTTGCTACATTGGGAGATATCATGGCAAAGCGCTGTGGATTGGGGTTTTCTGGAGATCAGATCATCCCCGATTACAACGATGAGTATTTGGAGCATTTGGGGCTGAGCCGAGCCTACCTTGAGGTTCTTGAATATCAGCTGCCGATTGAGACCATGCAGGCACGTGAATTGCTGATCAAGCGAGACTGGGTTCGTCGCGCTGCATAGTAGTTTTGGGGAGTTATCCACCACTTATCCTCAGCAATGGATCAAAAGTTAAGGCATTAACTAGTCTCGAAATAAGGCCTAAGATGCTGTTTTTTATGCTATGTCGCCTTGTGCGCCGCAAAAATCTTTCACATTCTCTCATTGTTATTCACATTCAGTGCGGCAAAGGGTGCCAGACGGCACGCTTTGACGCACTGAGGTTTCCGGGGGGGGGGGTGTTAGAGGCAAAGGGTGCCCGACGGCACGATACCGCGGCATGCGTCATGGCGTGACATTGGGTCACCCCATGCCCGCACACGCGGGTGACGCACTGAGGTTTCCGGGGCGTTAGAGGCAAAGGGTGCCGAAGTTCTAAGCATTCGCCTCAAAACTGTTAAAAAAATTAGCACTTTAAGTTCTCATCTCACATTTAAACCTCTCGTGAGGCGGCATTCTAATTGCATAACAAAGCTTGCGAAGGAGCGCGCCATTTTGAAACTAGAAAGTATATCCTCAAGAAGAGGGTCGACATTCCTATCTCAAGCCGTCTTGGCTTCAATAGTTTTTTTTAGCGCAGCCGCATTCTCCGCATCGCGTTTGAAGATTTCAAATGCCGAAGTATCCCCGTCTCTTGCTGGAAACTTTGAGGATCTCGTTGGGAAAACTTTCGAAAGACAAATCAGCCATGGAACCTCATCTGATTTTCTTAGGCGAATGGGACAATCCGTCGTTCTAAGTCATTCAAGTGCTGGAGTTGATTACGCTTCGGACTTTAGGTTTCTTTCGTTTTCTCTAGGCACAGGTCTTGGATACCAAGAGGGCTATGCAAGTTTGGACGATGTGATCTCGGGGCGAGAAAGTCCCGATGGATTGAGCGGCCTTGCGGCTCAGGTAGGCATGACTCTTGGTCTTCACTTTCACGAAGCGCAACGATCTCGTTTTTTCCTAAGTTACTTGCAATCTAATTTTTCAGAAGATGGGCTGAAGGTAACGGGAAATGGTTTTGGAGTTCTTTGGCAGTATAGAGTTTTGTCGGAGAAAGTCTTGGCCGGCCCGTTTGCGGAATTTCGTGGGCTTCATTTCGGAGCCGGTCTTCGTTATGCAGAATTTAATTCAGAATATGAAACCCGCTTACTTGGTTTGCAGGTAAATGGAAGTTCAATTGCTTCTGAATTGTCCGACTATAAACTCAATGCTGCGGCTAATTTAGATCTTCAATCAGAAGTTTCTGTCTGGAGTGTTCCATTGGAAATTTCAGCGGCTGTAAACTTTTTCAGGAGTATTAGTTTTTATTCTCTGCTGGGAATGGATATTAATTTTGGAAACTCCTCAGCGCAAGCCGTGCTGAATAGTCCTGTCGAGATTCAGGACACGAAAACAGCCGCAAAATTAGCGTCGGCTGATGTGTCGCTGGTTTCTTTGCAAGAGGAGACGGTCGACCGGACTCACTACCGGGGGCTACTTGGTATGCAGTTTGAGCTCGGGCGTGGTTCCGTTTTCATTCAATATCAAAGAGCCTTTGATATTGGAACGCACGCCGCCTCCTTGGGCTTCCGAGCTTACTACTAATCAATTATTTTTTGCGAACTCGGCGTCCAAGATCACGCTTTCAGATTCTGGGAGCCAGGCTTCGACTTCAAAGCGAGAAGATCCATTCGCGTAAACAAAAAACGAAAACACGCCATTGCGATCTGTTAAAGCCGTATAGCTCTGACCACCAATGCGAAGTGTGACGTTTACGGGAGCGACGCCATCAAGTTGAACCGATCCGCCAATAGCTGCCATGTAGACACTAAAACCTTGGCGGTCTGCAGGCGCGACTAGCCTTGCGTAGTCGATAGTGACATCTCCCACTTGAGAGTTTTGAATTGTCGTGGCGGGCTGAGTTGTTTCTGCCAACGTATTCTGACTCAATGTAGTGGCGGCCTGTGAATTGTTGAAGGTGAAGAAGACGAGGGCGAGGGTCAAGAATTTGATTGTTTTCATAATGAATACGCTAAGCCCAACTTGGACTTTCGACAAGCGTTGATGCACAATGACTTAAGGATGAAAAAATTATCTTTATTATTCGTAGTGGCATTACTTTCTCATGGGCTAAATGCAGCGGAGCTTAAGGGCGTCACCTATGATGACAGCATGAAAGTTGGTGAAAAAACACTGAACTTGAATGGGCTCGGTATGCGGCTTGCGACGATCTTCAATGTGAAAGTATATGTGGCTGCTTTGTACGTGCCCGAAAAAGCCAATAGCTTTGAGAAAATCGCATCACAAAAGGGCGAAAAGGTTCTGATTATGCACTTTATGCGGGATGTGGGGCGTGAGAAATTGTCTGAAGCTATTATAGACGGCTTTCAGAAGGCTTGTGTTGAAGACGAATGCAAAATGTTTGAAGAGCAAGCAAAGCAGTTCTCTGAACTTCAACCAGAGGTCAAAGATGGGCAAAGGCTCCGTTATGACTTTTCTGCAGAGGGTGTATCGGCAACGTTGGATGATAAAATGCTGGGCAAGGTCGTTGGAGCTGGTTTAGATGCCATCATGCTGCGCGTTTGGGTGGGTGACAATCCTCCCAACAAAGAACTTAAGCAAGGCCTGCTTGGTCTTGAATCTTAACTGTGCGCGGGAAAAAGTGGAGTTAAAGGCGGAGTTTAGGGTTTTGGCACCAACTTTGAAGAGGCCTGGGGATGAAGGTCTGTCCACACTGTCAATCCCACCAAAT
>Ga0100392_1003697_pt1 | contig 13899 bp, 14 predicted proteins | sample CryGeymeta201516_FD_81548 | JGI IMG/M metagenome (GOLD analysis project Ga0100392, IMG submission 81548) | Groundwater microbial communities from Crystal Geyser aquifers in Utah, USA - Crystal Geyser metaG 2015-16 | ecosystem: Environmental > Aquatic > Deep subsurface > Groundwater | place: USA... | reverse complement strand
ATATTGAGTCTAATTTTTTTAAGATTTCCTTGCCTAATTCGGTGCTTTGTTCTATTTCCAAATAAGCAACATTCCAAGTAATTGGACCTCTATCTTTTAACACAAGAATGATTTCCTCTCTGAGATTAAGAGGAATGTTGGCATAAACCTTTTTAAACTCTTCCCTTGTCATACGATAAATTATAGCATTTTCAGAGCCAATATTCAATGAATTCCGCTACAAGTCATTCCCAAGTTACACTTTGCCCCGGCTCAACGATTTCTATCCAGGTCTGCCCGGGAACAAAAGGAACTTCCTGATTGTTTCTATCTAAAAACTCTAATTTGCTGACGGGATTTTTTTCGCTCTTTTGCCAAACGCAGTCAATCGCGACGCCGTTCTGATAAACTTGGCCGGCGCCGCTTCCCTCTAAATCCAAATTATTGTAATCCGGTTCTTCAATTTGTTTTGAGACCACTCTCATCACAACAACATTTTTGGCCTTAATCTGCTTGTTGTCGGATTGGTCAATTTCTTCCAAGTTGGTCCGGTACCTTAAATACGAATTGCTTTCCGGCTCGTACCGATAAGAAACATTGTAAGGATAAGTGTAGCCGATTCTTAAAATTTTTTCCCTGTTCATTTGACTTTTATCATCGGTAAAGGAATACCCTTTAAAATCGCTGCCCATCTGATAGCCAAGTTTTTCAGCGGCATTTGTCAGCCGACTCATAGAAGTAAAGCCATCGTGCGGCTGAGGAACGCCGCTTTTTCTGTAAAAGGCGTTAGATGGATTTTTCAAAGCGTCAATATTGTCCATCACGCCGGCGTTAAGTTTGTCTAAAGCGAAATGCGACCCGCCCCAATGGACCAAGATGGCGTCAAATCCTGCCGCTAAAGGGATAAAATCGTGGCGAGCGCTTCTCAGAGAGCCAATTTCTTCCGGCGAATTACACTGAAAAATCGCCATCATCCGGGTAATACTGCCTGTGATCACCGGCATTTCAAAAACCCAATCCGCCTGTGAAAGTCCGGTCAAGGGGCGCGCGACCGGGTCGCTGGCTATTACTACCGCCAGTGGTCGGCGGCTGTAGTTGTCGCAAACAATTCCGCTAATCGGACTGATATTGCCTTTTTCTTCTTCGTCGTTTTTAATACTTGCCGACTGATCGGTTGTTTCAACCGTCCAACCAGACCCCTGCCAAAGGAAAACAATCCCCGCTCCCAAAGCCAGCAGGGGAAAAATCCAAACCCTCTTGTTTTTAAATCTTATCATAGTCCAAAAATCTTTTAGTTAAACTCTTAAATTCCATTTTTTCCAAAAACTTAATAACTTTATCTCTGTCATATTCCCCCCACTTGGCGTCACTAAGGTTAAACTTCATCGGGACATCTTTTCTGATAGACGCCAGGCGATAACTGAAAAAGGCGTCTTTTTTATACTCTAAAAGCCGGGCTTTCAGTTTTGGATTGAGATTACTCTTCGAAAGGTCGGCGTAGAGTTTTTTTAAACTGCCGAATCTTTTGACCAATTCAACTGCCGTCTTTTCGCCGACGCCCAAAACACCGGGAATATTGTCGGAAGGGTCGCCTTTAAGCGCCTTGAAATCAACGATTTGTTTCGGCTTTAAGCCGTATCTTTTCTCAACTGCTTTAATATTATAGACAGCGACACTGTTAACGCCTTTTTTCAAGTTATACACTTCGGTGTTTTTGTCAATTAACTGTAGAGTATCCAGATCGCCGGTGACAATAATGCTTCTGACTGGCGGCCGATGGCTCGCCGCCTGAGAGACGATCGTTCCAATAGCGTCGTCGGCTTCAAAGCCGCTTTTTTCGTAAATCGGGATATTGAGCGTTTTGACAAATTCTTTAACCAACGGAATCTGGTCGTAGAGATCTTGCGGCGCCTTGACTCTTTTGGCTTTGTATTGGTCGTATTCCAGATCACGAAAGGTCGGTCCGGCCAAATCAAAAGTCGCCGCTAAATAGTCCGGCTTAAGCTCTTTGATCACTCGAAACAAAACGCTAATAAATCCGTAGATGGCGTTGACCAATTGCCCCTTTTTTGTCTTAAACGGAGGTAGGGCGTGATATGCCCGATGAATCAAAGCGTTGCCGTCCAAAATTACCAAGTTTTTCATATAGAATAAGTAAATAGAGTGATTTTCCTTTGATTATTGTTTAAATATTTAAAATCCATCCAAATCGTATCTTCCGGCAAAATCGCTTTTATTTTTTCCGCCCATTCAATCATAACAATGTTTTTATCGGACTTAAGAACTTCATTAAAGTCCAACTCGGCCAAATCAGCGGCATCCCTGATTCGATAGCAGTCAACATGATAGAAATTGCCGCCGTCAAATGAATATTTTTTGAAAATAACAAAAGTCGGACTGGTAATTTTATCCTTAACCCCTAATCCCTTGGCAAATCCTTGGGTAAAAGTCGTCTTACCGCCGCCTAAATCTCCCCTTAGAGCAATAATTAAACTTTTGTTTTTCTTTTTTTTCGCTGCCCAAGCTAAAATTTCTCCGGCCTTTTTTGTTTCCTTATCGCTTTTAGTAATGATTTCCATTTTTACCATACCTCCCAAGTATACTATATTTGACCACTTGTCCGAAATAGGGTAAGATTCTAATAATTGACCTATTTAAAACAAAATGATTCCAGACAACAACCAAAAAGAAGAACTTCAAGAAAAACTATTTGGAATTAAGAGAGAAGAAGAAGAAAAGAAAACAGAAATTCTAGCTAAAAAATTCGGTCGGCCCTATCTTAATCTTAATATTCTTTCTGTTGATAAGGATGATTTGTCAATTCTATCGGAAGAATCCGCCCGAGAAGGAGAAGCCGCTGCCTTAAAAAAGACCGGCAGAGTCCTCCATCTTGGCGTCAGAGACCCAGAAAACGAAAAAACGAAAAAGATTATTGAAGATTTAAAAAAACAGGGATACGAACTGAAGGTTTTTGTCGTTTCCTTTAGCGGGCTTAACCGAATTTGGGAAAAATACAAACTAATCGCCCCGGAAGCCGTCTCTCTCAGAGGCGTTTTTAATATCCAGGAAAATGAACTAAGAGAGTTTGAAAAATCACTGGAGACAATTCAAAAGCTTAAAGAAGCAATTACTGATTTACCAACCACAAATCTTTTAGCCACTATTGTTGCCGGAGCGATAAAAATGAACGCTTCCGACATCCATTTTGAGCCGACTAAAAACGACCTCCGTCTGCGCTATCGCATTGACGGCGTTCTTCAGGACGCCGCCAATCTTTCCCAAAAACAATATTTCTTCCTTCTCTCAAGGATTAAAACCCTCTCTGATCTGTTTTTGAATGTTAAAGATATCGGTCAAGACGGAAGATTCACCATAAAAATCACCGGCAAAGAAAAAAGAGCGATTGACGTCAGGGTCTCGGTCTTACCCAGTAATCATGGTGAAACTATTGTTATGCGGCTTTTGGGCACCTCAGCGACTAAACTCAATCTTGACAAATTAGGCATGGAGCCGGAAATGTTTGAGGCAATTAAAACCCAAATCAACCAGCCCAACGGAATGATTCTTTCTACTGGACCGACCGGTTCAGGTAAAACTACCACTCTCTACGCCTGCCTTAATTATGTTAACAAACCCGGAATAAAAATAATCACAGTTGAAAACCCGATTGAATATCAATTAGAAGGCATCACTCAGACCCAGGTTGAAGAAAAAAGCGGATATATTTTTGCCGGGGCTCTTCGTTCTATCGTCCGTCAGGAGCCGGATGTCTTAATTGTCGGGGAAATCAGAGACAAAGACAGCGCTGAAATCGCCGTCCAGTTTTCTTTAACCGGCCATATTGTTTTTTCCACTCTTCACACCAATGACGCCGTCGGCGCCGTTCCGCGACTAATCGGTATGGGAGTCGAGCCGTCATCATTGTCTTCGTCATTAAAAATCGTCGTTGCCCAACGTTTAGTCAGGCAACTCTGTCGAGGATGCAAAAAAGAAATCAAGCCGCCAAAAGAAATCCTTGAATCCGTCAATAAAATCATTTCTTCCCTCCCGAAGAATTCGGGAATAAAAATACCCGACCAGATATCATTCTACGAAAGCAAAGGATGCCCCCAATGCCATGGTTTGGGCTATCAGGGAAGAACTGGCATTTTTGAAATTATGGCCGTTGACAAGAAAATAGAAAAACTGATTTTGAACAAAGCCACCAGTTATCAACTCTTTGACCAGGCCGTCGCTAACGGTATGGTTACTCTTGTTCAAGACGCCGTCATTAAGGCGGCTAGGGGCATAACCTCGCTAGAAGAAGTAGAAGGAGTGGTCGGTTCGCTCAAGGTGGCCGCCGAGAAAACAAAAACCCCCCATTAAACTGCGGGCAAAAGCTCCCTGCCTGAGAACAGAGAGAAAGATTTTTCCGAGGATTATCCCAGCCAAAACCAAGATATCCATTTCTAAGAGAAAATCCCAAGAGTCGTATAAAAACGACCCATTGCCCACAGATTAATAAGGGTTTTGAAGCGTATTTTAAAATGGAGAGGACATCTCCATTTGTCTCAATGATAGCAGATAATATAAAAGTTGTCAAGCCAAAACATATGCTTACCGACTCAAAAAAATCAAATGAAGACAAATATTTAGACATCACTCTTCGTCCAAAATCATTTAACGAATATATTGGTCAAGATAAAACCAAAGAAAACTTGTCTATTTTGATTGAAGCCGCTAAAAAAAGACGCGAATCAATTGAACATGTCCTCCTGTACGGCAGTTCCGGACTGGGCAAAACGACTTTGGCCCATATTATCGCCAGAGAAATGGGCAATAATATCAAAATCACTTCGGGGCCGGCGATTGAAAAAGTCGGCGACTTGGCGTCGATTTTAACTAATCTCCAAGATGGCGACATCCTTTTTGTGGACGAATGCCACCGGATGAATAAAACCGTAGAAGAAACACTTTATCCAGCTATGGAGGACTATGTCTTAGATATTATTTTAGGTAAAGGCCCTTCAGCCAAGACCATCCAGCTGGAACTGCCCAAATTTACCCTCATCGGAGCCACCACCAGAATCGGTTTGTTGTCTTCTCCTCTGCGCAGCCGCTTTGGCGCCACCTATCGACTGGATTTTTATCGAGACGAAGATATTGAAAAGATTGTCGCCCGTTCAGCTAATATTTTAGGCGTCCAGATAAAAAACCAGGAGGCGCTAAAAATCATCTCCCGACGCTCGCGCAAAACGCCGCGCGTCGCCAACCGCTTGCTTAAAAGAGTCCGCGATTTCAGCCAAGTCAGAAGCGACGGTGTCATAGACAAAAAAACCGCCGAACAGGCCTTAAAAATGCTGGAAATAGATCAGTACGGGCTGGAACCGGCCGACCGCCATATTTTAGAAGTTATTATCAATAAATTCAACGGCGGGCCAGTTGGGCTAAAGGCGCTCACCGCCACTTCCAACGAAGAAGCCGAGACCATCGCTGATGTCTATGAACCATATCTTTTACAAATGGGCTTCCTGGCGCGCACTCCGCGCGGCCGCGTCGCCACCAAACTCGCTTACAACCACCTAAACATAAAGTACAATGAAGAGCAGGAAAGATTGTTTTAAAATAAGAAATACTTTTCTAGTCATAACAGCTATTCTCTTGTTTTTTATTTCGCCTCATTTCGCCCTGGCAAATAATCCTGATGTTGCTATTAATGAAATCGCCTGGATGGGAACAGATATCTCTAGCGATGACGAATGGATTGAACTGTACAACCAGACCAATCAGGATATTGATTTAGCCAGCTGGATTTTAAAAGCGGCTGACGAGTCGCCTAAAATAAACCTTTCTGGAATAATAGCTGCCAATGGCTATTTTTTACTTGAACGGACTGACGATACTAGCGCGCCCAGCGTCGCGGCTGATTTAATTTATACCAAAGCCCTGTCTAATTCTGGAGAAAAACTTGAACTTTACGATAAAGATGGGATTTTGATTGATTCGGCTGATTTTTCCGAGAAATGGCTTTGGGGCGACAACTCCACCAAGCAAACTATGGAAAGAACCGAGAGCGACTGGCAAACAAGTTTAAATCCCGGCGGTACGCCTAAGGCGTCGAATAGCTCCGGCGCCGAAACGCCGGCTCAAATTGGCCAACCAGAAAGCGATGATTCAGCGGATTTCAAGCCGGCAACCGATTACCCGCCCGTTGCCGACGCCGGGCCGGATATTACCGCCCAAGCCGGCCAGGAGATATCTTTTGACGGCAATCTGTCTTCCGACCCAGACTGGGATAATCTGTCTTATTTTTGGAATTTCGGCGACGGCGCCGCCAGCGCCGAAAAAAATCCTTCCCATACCTATAACTTTCCCGGCCAATATATCGTTTCGCTTTCCGTTGAAGACAATAAATTCACCGCCCTTGACACCGCTATTATTAATATCTACTCGTCTTCCGTTGTAATTAGCGAATTTACGCCTGACCAATGGATTGAGTTGTATAACCAAAATGATTATATCGCCAATTTAAGCGGCTGGAAATTGAATGATTTTGTTTTTCCAGACAATACTCTTATTGCCCCCGGCCAATATCTGGTTTTAGACCAGCCGGATTGCTCCGGCGATATCCAGTTATTTTATCCCGACGGCTCTTTGGTTAGCCAGGTCGCCCATTCAGAGAATAATCCAAGCAGTCAATGTGTCGCCTTTGATGGCTTCAGTTATTATTGGAGCGAAATTTCCACTCCCGGGTTGGCCAATATTATTTCTTCCGCTGGATTAGCGGAAAAAGACGATAGCAACGCCAGCCCGGCAGCAAAAGAAGTTCAAGCAATGCCGGAAGGTCCCGACAAAATAGTCCTCGCTCAAAACAACCAGTACCCTGTCAATAACCCGGCCACAAAAGAAAGCGCCGAAAACGAAAGCCGCCAAGCCGGATTGGCGGCGGCAGAAAACAATATTCTTTCCAGTCAGACCGTCAATATTTCCCAAAACACCTTGTCTGAGCAAAGAGCCAAAATGATTCTGGTCCTTTCAATTATTATCTCTGGTTCCTTGATGGTCGCCTGGATTATGATTCTGATTAAGAAGAAATTCGCCTAAAATCTCATTGACAATCGGTTTTGCCCGATTGTATTATTAAGATAGCGATAGAAAGATGAAACCATCGGAAATCACCCCCAAAAAAATAAAACAACTCTACGAAACTAAGAAAATATCTTCGCCTAAAATAGCTAAGATTTATAACTGTACTCCCGAATACATCCGACACCTGTTGAGAAAATACAAAATCAGGATAAGGACGAAATCGGGGGCAAGAAAACTTCTTTTTAATATTAGTATCCCCAAAGAAAAACTAAGAACCCTTTATTTGAAAGAGAAACTACCGTCTTCCGAAATTGCCAAAAAGTTTGATTGCAGTCCATCTTTGATAATAAAAAAACTAAGGGAATACTATATCCCCGTTCGGACAATCAAAGAAACCCGGTCATTGTTAAAACCTCGCTCCCCACAAAAAGATTTTTCAAAGAATCCAAAAGAAAAGGCATACCTAATCGGATTAAGAATAGGCGATCTTCATGTGTATTCCACGAGCGAAACCAGCCCTACGATTTTTGTCCATACAAATTCTACACAACTGGAATTTATCCGATTATTTGAAAATCTTTTTTCTCCCTATAACAAAGCTCGCAAGACAGGACCCGACAAAAAGAATGCGATTTCTATTCGGTGTTCCCTTAATAGATCTTTTAACTTTTTGTTAAATAAAGAAGATTTGATTGAACCGTGGATTTTAAAAAATAAAGAATATTTCGCCTCGTTTTTAGCAGGATACATAGACGCTGAAGGTAGTTTTTGTTTATGCGTGGGTAATGCTGTTTTCAGTATCAAATCACAGGATAAAAATGTTTTAAGTCAGATTCGCAAAAAACTCATTGAGTTAAAAATCCTATTAAGACCTTCTCAATTAGCACGCAAAAAAGGAACAAGGGATTCAAAAAACATAGTATCCAATAAAGATGTTTATGCCATTTACATATATCGTAAAGATTCGCTTTTAAACCTAATCAAACTGATAAATCCTTATCTAAAATACACTAAAAGAAGACGGGATATGAAGATTGTAGAAAATAATATTATCTTAAGAAATAAAAAATATAACTGCCGACAAGATGTCAAATGGTTTAGAGAATATTTAAAAGAAGGTATAGCAATATGAGTGGGCATAGCCACTGGCATAATATCAAATTCAAAAAAGAATTGACGGATAAAAAGCGCGGGAAGACCCTTTCTAAGATCTCCCGCTTGATTACTGTCGCCGCCAAAGAAAAAGGAGCCGACCCGGAAACAAATCCAAAACTGAAACTGGCGATTGAAAAAGCCAAGGAAGTCAATATGCCTAAAGACAATATTGAAAAGGCCATCAAGCGCAGTTCGGAACAGACAGAAGGCAGTCAGATAGAAGAAATTCTCTACGAGGCCTATGGCCCGGGCGGCGTGGCTTTGATTATTGAAGGTATCACCGACAACAAAAACCGGACTATCGCCGAGATCAGGCATATCTTGACCAAATTTGGAGGCAAACTGGCCGAAAGCGGCAGCGTCAGGTATATGTTTGACAAAAAAGGACCGGACTGGCTCCCCAAATATCCGATGGAAATCGCCGACGACAAGACCAAAAAACAATTGGAAAATCTTTTCGAGGCGCTGGACGAAAACGACGACATTCAGGAAATATATTCAAATTTAAAAAATTTTTAACCAATGATTATTCTTGGTATTGACCCAGGCACAGCCGCAACCGGATACGGAGTGATTGAAAAAACGTCGGCTAAATTGGGATTTATCTGCCATGGATGTATCCGGACTAAAGCCAACCTACCCATCTCCGAACGACTAAATGAAATTGACCAACAGTTAACTAAGATAATAAAAAAGCACCGGCCGGAGAGAGTCGCGATAGAGGATATTTTCTTTTCCAAGAATTTAAAAACCGCTGTCGCTGTCAGTCATGCCAAGGGCGTTATTCTGGCCCGAGCCGCCAGAATGAGGATTCCGGTAATTGAATTTACTCCTCTGCAAATCAAGCAAGCCGTCACTTCTTATGGCCGGGCAGACAAAACCCAGGTCCAAAAAATGGTTAAACTTTTGCTCTCATTAAAAGAAATTCCCCAGCCGGATGACGCCGCCGACGCTCTGGCCGCTGCCATCTGCTGCGCTAATACCACGTCCATAGCCGGACTTTAATCGCCCCTTGGTGGTTAAGTCCGGTTATGGATTAAAACAAATCATATGTTTTTTCCTATCCAATACCTGATTAACCACGGTATTCCGCAAGAAACCATTTCCTTGCTTTTGATGATACCGATTATCGCCACAATTATCGCCCTTTCCCGTCAAGTTATCGGCATCAAGGGCTTTGGCATCTATACGCCGCTGATAATTTCTTTCGCTTTCTTATCCACTGGCCTTAAATTCGGCCTGATGCTTTTTTTGGCCATTCTTTTGGTCGGAACGCTTTCGCGACTGGTGGTTAAGAAACTGCGGCTCCTCTACCTCCCCCGCATGGCCATTATTGTCATTATTGTCACTCTAACCGTCATCGGCGCTATGTATCTGGGTATTTACGCCAACCGAACCGAGGTCATCACCACTTCTATTTTTGCCATCCTGATAATGATAACCCTGATTGAAAAATTCATCGCTGCCCAGATAGAACAAGGCGCCAGAGGAGCGATTATCTTGACTTCCGAAACATTAATTCTTTCAATAATCTCTTTTTGGGTCGTCAACTGGTCTTGGCTTCAAGATGTCGTTGTCCAATATCCCGTTTGGATTATTATTTTCTCTCTTCTAACCAATCTCCTTTTGGGTCGGTGGACCGGCCTTCGTCTTTTTGAATACTACCGCTTCAGAGAAGTCATTAAAAATGTTGAACTTCCTAAAAAAAAGTGAATATGTTCTCGGCTTAAACGCCCGTAATCTGTCATATCTAAGGCCCTCTAACTCGCGGAGGGCTCTTCGCATCGCGGACAACAAATTGCTGGCCAAAAGAATTTTAAGCAAGGCCGGTCTGCCGGTTCTTGAAACCTATGGCGTCATTTCCAGTTATGACGACCTAAAAAACTTTGACTGGAACAATCTGCCGCCAACTTTTGTTTTAAAGCCAAATCGAGGATTAGGCGGCGAAGGTATCGTCATCGTTTATGGCCGACGGGAAAAAGAGCCTCGTCCCTGGGTCAAGGCCAACCGGAAAATGGTCAGTATTGAAGACCTTCGCGACCACATCAGAAACATCTTGGAAGGAATATATTCTTTGACCGGCCTGCCGGATGCCGCTTTTTTTGAAGAAAGAGTCAAACTACTTAAACTGCTCAAACCATATTCATTCCGAGGCATTCCCGATATCAGAATCATTGTCTATAATTCCGTCCCGATTATAGCAGAAATGCGTTTGCCAACCGAAGAATCGGGCGGAAAAGCCAATCTTCATTTAGGCGGAATCGGAGTCGGCATAGATATGGGCACCGGCATTACCACTTGTTCCATTCAGCGCGACCGCCTGATTGAATATGTCCCCGGAAAACGGGTGCCTCTCCGCGGCATTCAAATTCCGGACTGGCAGGAGGTCTTGAGGATGGCTGTCTATGCCCAGCAAGCAACCCGCATCGGATTTCTTGGCATTGATATCGCGATTGACCGAGATAAAGGCCCAGTCATCTTAGAGCTTAACGTCCGGCCGGGACTGGCTATCCAAATCGCCAACCAATCACCCCTTAAAGACCGACTTCAAAGGATTAAAGGACTGAAGATTAAAACCATCAGCAAGGGAGTGAAAATTGCCCAGGATCTTTTCGGCGGAGAAATTGAAGAAGAACTGGAAGGAATCTCGGGAAGAAGGGTCATCGGCATCAACGAACCGATTGAAATTCTTGACGCAAACAGAAACCGGCACCTGACAATGGCTAAAATTGACACTGGCGCCTACCGGAGCACCGTTTGTAAAAACTTAGCTGAAAAATTGGGACTGAATAAAGTTATCAGTCGTAAAAAAGTCAAGGGCGCTCTGGGCGCGGAAGAAAGGCCGATTATCAACCTCTCGTTTGTTATGGACAAGCGCCTGGTCTCCACCGAGACCTTTATCGCCGACCGCTCGGAAATGAAATATGATATCATTGTCGGCCGGAAAGACCTGAAAAGGTTTTTAGTTGACCCGGCTAAAAATGTCTTTATGAAAAAGCCGAAAATTCTTTAGAACATGTTAATTAAAGACCTTTCCACCCTCAAAGAATATTTCTCCCGGCTCAAAACACCAATCTTCGGAGCGGGGGTTTACGCTTTCAACCGGCTCGGCTTGGAAAACATTTATTCCGACTACCGCATTCTCGCTCTAAGGCACAGCTTGGATACCAAATTAATAGAAAAAGATATTGATGTTCTGTCCTTGGAAAAAGGCATGGGGACCACGCACATCAACGAACCCAGAAACGCCACCACCGTCTTAAATCATCCTAAGATAAAATCATATCTTAAAAATTTTAATGGCCCGGCGATTGTCGTCTATAAGCCATCGGAAAAAATGGAGCAAATCTGCCAGAAAAACAATTGGCGGTTATTAAATAATCCGACTTCTTTTGGCAAAGACCTATTGGAAAACAAAGTCAAGTTCAGGAAAATTTTGGAGAACTTGGGCGCGGCCGTCCCGCCGGGAAAAATCGCCCCGACCAAAGAACTCCGCTATGGCCACCTGATAAACAAATATGGCCTGCCGTTTGTCATCCAGCATCCAAGCCGGGGCGGCGGCAAGGGAACTTTTTTTATCAATAACAAGAATGATTTTGACCAAGCTGTAGAAAATTTATCTCAAGAGTGGAACGAGGGAAACATAAAGAAAGTCATCCCGCCGAAAGAAGTCGTTGTCGCCCAATTCATCCCGGGGCCGTCGCCCAGCGTCACCGCCTGCGTGACAAAAGACGGCATTCTTTCAACCAACCTCCAATATCAGATGGTCAGTATCCCGGAATTATACAGTCCAGAAAAGGGCTCCGGCCTCTTTTGCGGTCACGACTGGACCGCTTCGCGGCTTCCCGAGCAAGTTAACCAACAGGCCTACGAATATGTGGAAAAAATCGGTCAATATTTTAAGCAATTAGGGTATAAAGGGATTTTCGGCTTGGACTTCGTTTTAGACAAAAAGAAACAAAAACTCTATATTGTTGAGTGTAACCCTCGTTTTCTCGGCTCTTTTCCAGTGATCAACATGGCGCAGATACTCAACCAAGAACCGCCTCTTTTCGCCTTTCATGTTCTTGAATTTTTACAAAGAAACGATTATCAAATAGATATTGACTCAATTAACGCTCTGGCCAGAAAAGAAAAACAGGGCGCCCAGATGATTTTGCATAACCTAACAACCAAATGGGCCAGAAACCACCGACAATTAAAAGCCGGTATCTATCGGTTGTCCGGCAATAAACTGAAATACCTCCGGCCGGGTTACGACCTAAAACACCTAAAAGAGAAAGAAGAGTTTCTTTTAGCTGACGGCGTGCCGTTTAAAAAATCTCACTTCAGCCCCAATCGCCGGCTGTGCCGGATACTGACCTTCCATCAATGCCTAGACGACACCTATAAGTCCCTTAATCTCTGGGCAAAACAAGTCGCCCAAACCGTCCATCAATCTTTTAAAATGAAACCGATTAGGTTTATTAAGCTCAAAAGATTCTTCTTCCCGAATTTATTGGCTAAGGGATAACTAATTCATTGACTATCTATTTGAAGGATAGTAGATTTTACAAAACCAAAACAAAGGAGGGTAAAATGAAGATAACGGTGGAAGAGAAAGATGGGATCATTCAAGCGAGCCTTACCGAGGTAAAAGCAGGGGAAAAATCCGAGAGATTGATTTTAAGCAATTTCTTCGGAAAACTTCTCAAGGCGGCAAAGGAGAAAAAGGTTGTTATCGAGATATCGTAAATAAAAGAGGGATAAAACAAAAGGATTAGGCGCTTAACCTAATCCTTTTTATTTTTTACAGCTCTCAATAATTGGTAACCATCGCAGATTTTTTTATTGCAATGTATTTTGCCCGACTGGCGGCAGCTCCGAAAGAGTAGATTTGCCGATGGCGAAAATCAATTTATCCGGGAAATTACGGCCGTTTTTAGCCATTACAACTAAAGCACAGCTGCGGTGCGAGCCCTCAACGACAAAAATCCGGCCGTCTTTTACCTGTAAGGCGCTGATGATTGATTCCCTTGGGTAATTTGTCGCCATCGCTTTTATCGTTGGGTTTTCGGCAATATCCGGCTGACCGGCCAATTCGGCAAAAGATTTGGTTTTTTCTCCGCCGTAATGCCTTTCAATCCAGGTTCTAAAAGGACCGCCAAACCAGCCAGAAACAACCACGCTAGGATCAGAGATTTCGTAAAATCCCCATTCGGCTTTGGCACATTTAAATCGCTGGGCATATCCCTTAAGCCGCCAGTCCGCCCAAGAAGCAAAACCCCTTTCTTTGGCTAAATTAGCCCAATTTGGATTTTCACCCTCATTTTTATACCAAGATAAGAACACTTCCTCCCATTCACACAGCCTGATTAACTTGATTCTTTTGTCTATAGTTATGCCTCCTTATTACTGAAGTTTTATTTGAAGGAACTTTCTCCTGCCGGCTTGGATAACCATTCCGTCTTTCAATTCAATTTCTTTTTGCCAATCTTTGACAACTTCGTCGTCTATTTTCACCCCGCCCTGCTCTATTAGGCGCCGGGCTTCGCTTTTACTGGGCGATGGTTTTGTCTTAATTAGCAAATCAACTAATTTCATTTTTTCTTTTTTGGACTGATAAACCGGCATCTCGGTCGGTTTGTCTTTCTCCTTAAAAACTCGGTTGAATTCTTTTTCGGCTTGGTCGGCCTGTTTGGCGCCGTGGTGGATTTT
>Ga0100392_1003681_pt1 | contig 13931 bp, 11 predicted proteins | sample CryGeymeta201516_FD_81548 | JGI IMG/M metagenome (GOLD analysis project Ga0100392, IMG submission 81548) | Groundwater microbial communities from Crystal Geyser aquifers in Utah, USA - Crystal Geyser metaG 2015-16 | ecosystem: Environmental > Aquatic > Deep subsurface > Groundwater | place: USA... | reverse complement strand
TATCGGCGACCAGAGTGTCAACCCGTTCCATCACTTCGAGAGCTTCTGCGTTTCGGATGAGCACTCCCACGCTCGCGCCGCGTCCGGTTCCCACCATGATGGACATCGGGGTCGCCAACCCCAGCGCGCACGGACAGGCGATGATGAGCACAGCTACCGCATTGACCAGCGCGTAGGCCAACCGAGGTTCGGGACCGAAGATACTCCAGAGAAGAAAAGTGGCGGCGGCAACACCCACCACGATGGGCACGCAGTAGCCTGCAACCACATCGGCGACGTGTTGAATGGGGGCGCGGCTGCGCTGCGCCTCGTTGACCATCTTCACGATGCGCGCGAGCAGCGTGTCACTGCCGACACGTTCCGCCTGCATGATAAAGCTGCCGGTTCCGTTCACCGTCCCGCCCGTCACCTTGTCTCCGGCTGCCTTTCCAACGGGCAGTGGCTCTCCCGTAATCATCGACTCATCCACCGGACTCCTGCCGTCAACCACGCTCCCATCGACGGGCACTTTCTCTCCGGGGCGCACGCGGAGCCGGTCACCAACCTTCACCTCTTCCAGTGGCACATCCACTTCGGCCCCCTCTTGGGCGACGCGGCGCGCGGTGTTGGGCGCCAGTCCCAGCAGAGCCTTGATGGCGCTGCTGGTCCGGCTGCGGGCCCGCAACTCAAGTATCTGCCCGAGCAATACCAGAGTGACGATCACCGCGGCGGCCTCAAAGTAGACAGCGACCTGACCTCCGTGACCGCGGAAGGACGCGGGGAAGATGTCCGGCGCCAGCGTCGCGATGGTACTGTAGACATACGCCGTTCCGGTCCCGATCCCGATGAGGGTGAACATATTCAGGTTTCGCGTCTGAATGGATCTCCATGCCCGCTGAAAGAATGGGAATCCTCCCCACAGCACCACCGGGGTCACGAGAAGCAACTGAATCCAGTTCTTCGCTGTGTGGGACAACACTCTCCCCACCGGATCTCCGGGAATCATCGCGGCCATCGCCAGTGCAAACACCGGCACGGTGAAGACAATGGAGACCCGGAAGCGGCGCGTCATGTCCTCGAGTTCCGGGTTCGCCTCCTCAAGCACCACGGCCTGTGGCTCCAGCGCCATGCCGCACTTGGGGCATGTGCCCGGCCCCACTTGACTGACCCCCGGACACATCGGGCAGATGTAAGTTGCACCTTCGGACGTTTGCTGCGTCTTCTTCTCTTGTGGGAGGTATTCCTGCGGGTTTTGATTGAATTTCTCCAGGCAATGTCTGCTGCAGAAGTAGTATGGAGTCCCCTGGTAATCAAAAGAGCCGGCCGCCGACTCCGGCTCAACCTTCATCCCGCAGACTGGGTCTATTCGGCCGCCATTGGTCTCTCCGCCCTTGTGATGACAACAACATTCCTCCATTGTTAATCACCTCCTTCAAGTTGTACCGGTAGCGATTCGGCGCGCCCCCGCGTACTTTTGCACGTAGTATGGATCATCCAGATTGCCAATGGTTACGCGACCGCGGCCGCTGGAAGCGTGGAGGAACTCGTTGCCTCCAACATAGAGACCTACGTGAGAAATGCCCGGTTTGTAAGTATTCGTGAAGAAGACAAGGTCCCCTGGTTGCAGGGCGCCATCGACCTGTTGTCCCAATTTGAACAACTCCGCTGCAGAGTGAGGCGCGACGATACCATGCCGCCGCAACGTTGCGAGAATCAAGCCGGAACAGTCCATCCCGCTGAAGCTTGCCCCGCCCCAAAGATACGGGACCCCCAGGAACTCGCGAGCGGTCTCCAAGAACGGATGCAACTTTGCTTTGGCGCCATGCGCTCGTCTCAATTCCGTCTCCATCTCATGCAGACGGTTTGCGAGGTTCTGCAAGTTGTCCTCAGCGGAGACCACCTGCTCGCCCAATTTTCGCAGTTGATTTTCACTCTCCAGCAATTGCACCTGCCATTGCCTCAACTGCTCGTGAGATTCGCTCGTCGAGGTCGTCGGCATCAACGCCAACGGCTGCAAAGGCGCACGCGCCGCAACGGACTTTGACGATTGAAGGTCCGCATCGGGTGTCGGGGTGCTCTCTCGCCGCGCGGCTTCCAGTCGTTTGGCCGACGCTTCCAGCTCTCCCCGCGAGATTGCTCCCTCGGCGAACAAACGCTCATCGAGGGCATACTCCTCCAAAGCTTTGTCGAGAGCGATTTTGGCAGAAACCGACAGAGTTGCAGGTTCGAGTTGCGCCTCGGTCCTTCCAGGGCTGGTTGGGGCGACGAACACGGCGGCAATGGAGAGTAAAAGAATCGGGCGAGACGTCACTGCCTCTCCCCTCTGACCGGCGCGCCGACCGCCCGTTCCAGCATGTCAATCGCGACGTTCTGCTCAAACAGCGCCTGGACGAGGTTGGTCCTCGCCCGGGTCAAGGCAGACAGAGCATCCAGCGGCTCGAGGTTGATGCCTTTGCCTGACGAATAGCGCAGTTGCGCCAGTCGGTAATCTTCCTCGGCAGCCTTAACGGCGGCTTGCGCGGTGGTGATATTCTGCGTTGCGGCGGTGAGTTGCAGCAGCGAAGTATGCACCTGCTTCGTCACGATCAACTTGATTTGCTCCCCGTCCTGCCTAACCTTCTGCACGTCGGCTTTCGCTTCGGCAACCTGCGCCTTGCGCGATCCGCCGTCCAGCAATGGCAGACTGGCTATCACACCCACCGTTACACCGGCATCGTTTCCCGCTCCGCGCTGGGATCGCCAGTCGGTTACCGCGGCGAAGTCGACCTGGGGCTTGAACGCGCTGTGAGCGACTTTGACCTCGGCCCCTGCAGCTTCGAGCCGTTTGGAGACGGCCTGTAACTCGGGCCGTGATTCCAGGGCGAGTTGTTGCACCGTGTCGCCTTCCGGGTTCAAGTTCTCTAACGCCAATTGTTCGGACGGTACAAAATCGGACTTCTGGTCGACACCCATCACGGTCTTCAGGTCTACCCGCGCGATGTTGAGGTCCCGCCGCGCGTCGGTCAACTTCTGTTGTGCGTCTGCCAGGTCGGCTTCGTTCCGCAAAACATTGACCAACGGCACTTTTCCCGCGTCGTACATCGCCCGATCGATTCTTAATCGCTCCTGGTCGGCGTCAACAAGGGCTTGGAAGATGTCCACAACCGCGCGGGTCCACAACACACGACGATAGGCGACCCGTGTGTCCAACTGAATGTCCTGGCGCACGGTCTCCTCGTCGGCCTGTATGGACTCATACAGAGACCGGGCAGACGTGACACGGCTTTTCAGCCGTCCGCCGGTGTAGAGCGGAAAGAGAGCCGTCAGATTTTGGTTGAACGACGCGCTGGGCCCTATCATTTCCATGTCACTCGGCATCACGGAAGACGGCCCGGACAGCATGTTGACACCATCACCCGCGGTGACGTGGCTGGTTGCCGAGCCAATCAGGCGCGTGTCGGCCACGGCTCGGCGCAACCGCGCGCGCGCGCCCTCAACCTCAGCACTCTGGCCTTTTACCATCGGACTTTCCCGAAGGGCCGTTGTGACGGCCTCGTTCAGCGACAGCGGCCCCGACAGGACAAAGCGTTCTCCCGGACTTTGCCCCCAACTTACAGCGGTCCAGCCCAGAAGAGCGAGACCTCCCCATAGACAGATTTGCATTCTTTGCACTTCCTTTCATGATGATTCAACGGTGTTCGCAGGTTGGCTGCGACTTCCCTGCAATGGAGTTTGCGGTCGCAAAGCCCGCTGCCGAAGCTCTTCGGCCCGCTTGCGTTGTGAGGGAGTCAGGATTTGCATCGCGCGCTCCCAATACTCCAGTTTCAGATTCCCATACTCTCTCGAAAACTGAGACACCGGTTCGGCCCGGCGCTGAAGCTCTACGAGATTCCCCTTGCCGGACTTGGCCTCCTCCTCGGCAAACTCACGGAACTTTGTGGCTTCATTGTCGAGTTCTCGTTTCAGAGGACCGGAGAAACGTCTCCAATCTTCCGTCAAAGCTCGCAGCTTGGACTGCTGTTGTGGGTCAGGTTGAGAGCGCCTGCGCCCTCCAGCAAAACACCCATCTCAGGCGCGAAGCGAGTGGGCGCGGGACCTCCGGGGATCACGCGGCTCTGAACGACCGGAGGCGGCTGCGGCTTCATTGTCTCCTGCCAACGAGAGTACACCACGTAGGCAGAGACCATCAGGGCGACAGCAATCCCCGGCCCGAAGTTGAGCCGGCGGTACCTGCTATTGTTGGTAGACTGCCCAACCACCGTGGAGTCTGGGGAATGTTGCTGATTGCGCGATCTCTTGTTCAAGCTTTTTTCTCGATTTCTGTTGGTTGACAAGGCCTTCTATTGCTGAGCACAATTCGGCGCGTAAACCGGACGCAACTGCGCAATGCTATTCTGACTGAAACGGTTGAACTCGACATCAGCAGCCACGCTCATATCGAGGGTTACAAGGATGGACTGACAGAGCAATATATGCAACGAGCGGTTTTGGAGGGCGCGGTAATCGCAGACTACCTCGACCGAGGGCGCAAACTGCTCTTGCGTTCCCGACGACACGGTTTGGCATCCAAACTATAAGATTCGAAAGTAACGGTGATCAACATGCGTCGATGCTCCAATTGCGACAAGCAAACCGAATTTTGTTTTACAACCAACACCTATACCAGAAAAGATTCCGAGGTGGAAACAGCCAGTCAGATCACTGAATGCATCTCACCGGTATTTGATGCGGCCAAGGGGCTGCACAAATTACCCGCGCCCAGAGTCTCTGTCACCTTCCCCGAAACGGTCCAGGCCAAAGCGGCGTAGCCACTCCCATACACACCCACACCCCCATACTTCTTCACTCCTTCCCCTCCTGCTCCGCCAACTGCGCTGTCAGATCCTGGTCTGTTTCGGTGACCGGCCATTCCCAGTCGCGGTTGAGGAATGCCTTGTTGAGCCACTTAATGAAGTCGTCCACGTACGTGTGCATAATTGGGATATCGAAGAGACTCAGAATCGTTCCAATGATCAGTCCCCCGATGACGACGACCCCGACGGACGAATAGGCATCCATTCCGGTCTTGGGGAAGAAGGCAACGGGTATCATCACGATAATGGTGATGATCGAGGTCATCACAATGGGGCGCATCCTTTGCGGGCAAGCCTCAGTCACGGCCTGGTCGCGCGGGACACCGCGGTCCCGATAGCGCATGATCATATCGATCAGCAGGATGGCTGTCGTGATGTCCATGCCGGTCAATACAATGACCGCCATGATCGACACCGTGGAAAATGCCTGGTGTGTCAGCCATAGAGCCACGAACACACCTGCCATCTCCAGAGGCAGGGAAAAGCCCATTTGCAGCGGTTGCAGGAACCCACGGAACTGGGCTACCAGAACGAGCAGCATGAATATGATCGCCAGCACCAGTCCGGTGAGGAGGCGCCGGAACGAGTCCATCATCTGCGTCATGTCGCCGCGAACTTCCAGACCGTAGCCTGGGGGCCAGTTCAGTTCCGCCATGGACTTCATCTCTATCTCCATCGCGAGGTCCATCGAGGGGGGGCCATTGCGACGATAGTATCCGAGGATCGTGTTGACCCGTCGGATACCGTCGTGTTCGATGACCGTCGGTGCGCGTCGCGGCTCAAGATCTGCGACGCTTTTGAGCGGGACCTGCCTTCCACCGTCGCCGGTGATGTACAATTCCTCCAGATTCTTCGAGGTGGCTCGGCTATCGGGTTTATACCGGACCTGGATGACATTCTGGCGAATGTTGGGGATCCGATAGAATTCGTTCGTAAACCCGCCGCGCAGAGAGTAGTAGGCTTGCTCGGCGATTTCGTTCACGGTCAATCCCAACTCCTGTGCGCGGCTGGGATTCACTTTGACTTCCCAGTCCGGCAGCCCCATGGTCCAACTGGTAGCAACCTGGTGCATGCCGTAGGTATGCTCCGCAATCTCTGCGACTTGCTTTCCCATTTGATCGAGGGTATTGAGGTCAGGGCCGTAGACAATCAACGCGATGGGCGCCTGCGAAGAGGCCATGACATCCGACCCCAATTCCTTGATCTGGAAGCGGCGGATTCCCGGGATGGTGTCCATCGCCTCTCTCTGTACGCCGTCTATTACCTTCCACATGTCGCGCGTCCGTTCGCTCCGGTCGGACAGCGTCAACATAAATGTGGCGGAATTCACGAGCGGCATTGCATAGCCGGTAAAGTAGGTTCCCGTGCTTTCCAGCATGTTCTCAAAGCCCATCTCGATGGAGGCTTTCTCAACCTCAGGATGTCTCAAGATTATGCGCTCAACCTGCTCCACCGCGCGCTCGGTCTGTTCGAAAGACGTGCCTGGCTGCATTTCCAGTATCCCATAGGCTTGCCCTACATCCGCCAACGGCATCATCTCGCTGCCGATGAAGTAGTAGAAGCCGAATCCCACGATGACCGTTGCCAGGATGCGCGCCATGTTGGAAAAGCGATGTTTCAGCATCCAGGCGATGATTTTGGAATAACCCGTCTCAAGTCGGTTCAAGAAATGCTGGAAGGGCATCAACGCATAGTTGTAAAGATATGCGTAAGGTCTAAACCGCAGGTCCTTTTCGCGTTCATCTTCGTGCCGCAACAGATTGGCGCACAACAGAGCGGTCAGGGTGAAGGAGACCAGCATCGAGGCCATCAGACCGAAGATGAGCGGCCAGACCAGCTCGCGAAACATCAACTCCACAATACCGCCGCAGAAGAGCATTGGGGCAAGCGCCAGAACGATCATGAAAGTTGAGGCTATGACGGCCAGTCGCACCTCCGCAATGCCGTCGATGGTGGCTTCCTTTGGGCTCTTGCCCATCCGCAGGTGGCGTTCCACCGAGTGGACATCAATGATGGTGTCATCCACCAGACGGCCAATGGACAAGAGAAGACCGATCAGCGTCCCGCTGTTGAGCGTCATCCCAGCCGCGTGAAGACACAGAATGGCGATCGCCAGAGACATGGGAATGGTAATCAGGGAAATCAGGGTTCCCCGCCACTCCCCCAGGAAGAAGAAGACCACGATGCCGCACAGGAGGATCGCTATCGCCAACTCATGCATCATGTTCTCAAACAGGATGTCCACAAAGTGGGCGTTGCTGTAGGACTCCTCGAATTTGACTCCCGGGTTATTGCTTTCTATCTGGCGCAGAACCTTGTTGACGCCCTGGATCGTCTTCCAGGAACTCGCCCAGGGGTTCTGGAGCACAGCGACCTCGATGGAAGGGATGACTTCCCCCATCGTCCCCGGCTCGTGTTTGAGAAAATGATAAGCGCTGCGTCGCTCCCAGTGGGTGTCGAGCACCCGGGCGACGTCTTTCACATAGACAATCCGCGGGCTTTGTGCCGGTCCCAGTAAAGTGGTTTGTGGTTGGGGGTTGGGGGTTGACGAGGACGCCTGTGAACTTCCTCCCATCGTCCCCATGCCGCTTCCACCGGCGCCGCCAGCGCCGCGCTGGGTGCGGCCGGTGGAAGGATTGACGGCGGCAACGGGATAGTTGAGCACCATGTCTGCGCTGATCGCGCGCGTGTCGAAGCGGACAATAGCCTCGTTGTCTCCAGATGTCAGAGTTCCCCCAGGGCGGCTCACGTTGTATCGGTCGATGGCGTTGCGCACGTCCAGGATGGAAAGCCCGTAGGCTGCGGCTTTCTCCCGATCAACAACCACCTGCAACTGCCGGCGATATCCGCCGAACGGAACAACCGAGTAGACGTCCGGCACGACCTTGAGCCGGTTCACGACCTCGTTATCAGCGAATTCACGTAACCCGACCTTGTCCCAGCCCTTTCCTGTAAGGCTTAGAGTGACAATCGGGATATTAAGAGGATCAATGGGAAGCACCCAGGAAGGTTTCAGGTTGGCGCCGGTCGCGGGCAGGTTTGCCTGTACCACATTCATCAGAGCTTGAACGTCGAAGAGGGCCTTCTTCATGTCAACGCCATACCAGAATTCCAGACTGACAATGGAGAACCCATCCTGTGACGTGGAGCGGATATAGTGGAGGTTCTGGATGTTGACCATCTGCTCTTCGATGGGTTTGCTGATGTACAGCTCCATCTCCTCGGCAGACAGACCGGGCATCATCGACACGACGCCGATCATGGGGCTTTCGACATAGGGCATGAACCGGCGCGGCATGAACTTAAGAGCCAGAACTGATAGCACCACCATGGCGAAGTAGAAGGCGATGATTACATACGGGTGCTCAATCGACCACTTATGGATCAGATGCAGCGGGTTGACGCCGCGACTTTCCCAGCGAGGTTTGTGAACAGAATCAGCCATGTTTCTCTCCAGTAGACAAATCCATCTCTCTTCCGCAGATTTCGCGGATGGACGCTGATCAAGGTTCCTGAATCTGCGCCATCCGCGTCATCTGCGGACAGGGCTGTTTGTAGGAGTCGAATCCTTGCGAAGATTCAGCAGCCTCCACCTCGCGAACCGCAGCAGGAGCCGCCCCCGCTGTGGTCGTGACCCTGAGTCCCGGCCTTCCCTTCCTGCCGGGAAGTCGCCCCGACAGTCTCCGGCACGACCTGGTAACCGCCAGACTCCAGTGCGGCGATCAACTGGGTCAGCGTCGCGTTCCCCTGGGGACCGAATTGCACGAGGACCGTTCCTTCCTTCTCCTGCACTCGGGCGCTTTTGACCCCGGGGGTGGCTTCCAGGGCCTTTACCGCACTCTCCGACGAGGATTCGCTTGAGTTGGGCTTGATCTTCAAGACCAAAGACAGGACGTAGGGTTCCCCGTGCGCATTACGGGCCTTGCCGGCTGCGATCGACATGAACTGGACGTCCGTCTTTTCGGGAGCAAATTGGACAACGGTTCTTTTCTGTTTGAGATCAGTCGAGACCGCCGCAACGCCGGTAACTTTCTTCAGACCGGATTCCAGGTTCGGCACGCACGCGGCGCATCGGAAACCCTCCACCTCGTATGTCGCCTGCTGCGGCTTGGATAAAGCAGACAACACAGCGGTACACATTCCTGTAACTAACACTCCCATCAATGCTAACCTGATATTCATTTCTTCCTCCTTAAGAACACTTCCTACTGACTAACTCCGAGCAACGCCCCACCCTTCGAGTGGCGTTAACCCGTCTTTTCCAGCTTCATGCCGCACTTCGGACAATCCCCTGGCTTGTCTGACTTCACTTCCGGGTGCATCGGACAGGTATACATCGCTTCGGCTTCAACACCTCCTTTACTTACCGGCTCCAAACGCATCCCGCACTTGGGACAGTCGCCCGGTTTGTTCGACTTGACCTCCGCGTGCATCGGGCAGGTGTAAGTCACCTTGGATTTCACTTCCACCCGGACCTTGGGCTTGGGAGGCGCACCGTAGGACTTGTGCGATACAACGGTCGGCTCAAGGCGCATGCCGCATTTTGGGCAGTCGCCCGGCTTGTTCGATTTGATCTCCGGGTGCATCGGGCAACTGTAGACTTTCCCGGGAGCGGTTCTTGACCCCTGAGCGGGTGACTTCATCGCGTGGTCTCCATGGCCGGTTCCCGCTGGCTCTTCCACCGGGGTGACTTGAGGCGGCGCTTCTTCCGAGGGTTTCAGCGTTGCGGGACCCTCTTTCCCCCATGCTGTCGGGAACACGGAATCCCCTTCCTTCAGCTTCTCGTGCCCGGCCCAGATGACCGAGTCGCCTTCGTTGAGCCCCGACAGGACGACCGTCCGCTTGCCATCGGTGGGCCCCAGCGTCACCATCACTCGATGCGCCCGGAACTGGCCGCCCTTGGTCATCGGCTCCAGCTTCATGCTACACTTTGGGCATTTGCCCGGCTTGTCCCGCACAATCTCCGGGTGCATGGTGCAGTAGTACTGCATCTTGCCGGTCTCCTTGCGCCCGATAGCCACCCAGACTGCCGGCTGCTTTTCGGTATAGAAGACACCGGTCGCTTGTGGTGTAACGTGCATAATTGCCTGGTTGGGAACAGTGATAGCCTCCGGAATTCCTCCCGTGGCAATTCTCATCGTGATAAATTCGCCGGGGAGAAAGCGCTTATCCGGGTTGGGTGTGAGCGCCTCAACCACGGCGGTGCGCGCGGTTGGGTCGACAGCGGGGAAGACCGACGTAACCTTTGCGACAATGGGTCTATCGGGGTGTTTTGCGCTGGTCACCATTATACGGTTACCCACCTGAATGTTGTTAAGGTCCTGCTCCGCGACATTGGCTTGCAGTCGGATGGGATCGATCTCAGCAATTCGCAGGATCGGGGTGCCCGGACTGACAAGGACCCCGGGGCTGACGAGCCGCTGAATGACGACGCCCGGCCGAGTCGCGCGGATTTCGGTGTAGCCTCGCACGGTGGTGGCGGCGGTGAAGCCTGCCGCAGTTTGTCCCACCATGGCCGACATCTGCGCCACCTTCGACGATGCGCCCTTCACCTCTGACTCGGCGGAGCGAACCATCGACTTCGTCGCAGTGATGCCCGCCCGCGCCTGATCGACTTTTGCCTGGGTAGCAGAGACTACGGCGCGGTTCTGCTCGATACGAGCCTTCACGCGATCTACCTCCGCCTCGGCTGTTGCGATCATTGTTCGGGTCACATCCACATTGGCCCGATAGTGATGCACGTGAGAGTCCGCGGTTTTGATCATCGCCTGCGCCTTGCGAACCCTTGCCTGAACCTGGTCCACTTTGGCCCTGGCGCTGTCGTGCTGAGCCTTTTCCCGCTGAAACTCCTCCGCCGAAATGGCGCCCTGCTTAACCAATTGCTGTTCCCTCTTAAGTTCTTCGACCCAGTAGGCATAGTCCGCCTGTGCGGCTACGAGGTCGGCCTGGGCGTCGCCTAAATCCGCGCGGGCCGCCTCTGACTCCGCCTCCATCGCGTCAGACTCGTGCTCCATCGCCACGAGTTCTTGACGACTCGCGAGCAGCTTCTTTTCGGCGACAGTCAGTTCCTTCTGCGACTCAACCACCATTGCTCTCGCGCTCTCGACGTCCCGCTGGGCCTCCGATAACATCGCCTGACTTCGGTTGACCTCCGCTTCAGCCTGAGACCGCGCGGCACTGGCTTTTCCTACCTGAGCGGAGGCTTCACGCTGGCCGTGGGCGGCAGCTTCGCGACTGTACGCAGCCTCCCGTTCCCGCGCTCCCAGCTCCACGCTGTCCAGGCGCGCGATCAGTTGTCCGGGCTGCACGCGGTCGCCGGGATAGACCGGCAGCGACACGATCTTGCCGACGACGCGTGGATAGATATCCTCATCGTTCTTTGCGACAACCTGTCCGGTATAGGTGACCGCTGCCTCGAAATCACGACGCGCAATCTTCTCGATGGCGACCGGCGCCGCACCGACAGGAGGTTTCATCGCACTCATATCCATCGCCTGCGCCTCAATCACCGTCATGGAGCCTGGCTTGCGGTACTTCTTGACGACGTGACGTACACCGATCAGAATGACCACCAAAGTCAACGTCCCGACCACAAATTGCCGGTTGAGCAGTTTCCGGGGAGACAGCTTCATCCCTCTCCGGGCGGACATGACAACCCCCAGGAGAACAAGTACGCCTATTCCGAGAAACAAGAAGAGCCGGGATCGCGGGTTTGCTTGCTTCATCCCCGGCATCGCCCTATCTCCTCCGGCGTTCTGCTCCTGCTTGCCCATGTCACTCATGCCTTCGTGGCTGTCCATGTCGCTGCCCGACTGAGCGTGCACGGGAGCCAGCCACACCGTCCCGCCGGGGTGCGGAGCCCACGCTGTCAGGAGCGTCAGGCACAGACTCATCAGAGCAACCGTTATCCTGTCGGATTGACGCGCCGCCTCAAGGAATCTCTCACCTCCGCGGAGAGACTTGGTCGTTTTCTTACATTGATGCTTCAACATCGTTCTTTCCTCCCTGCGTACAATCAAAGGGCAGTGGGTTGAGTCTACTCCTCATGCAGGTGCAATGAGAAAAGAGCACTCGATCCGAGAGGAGAGGTGTCCCCTCCCCAGCACTGCTAATGGTCCTCGTCGTGTCCATGGCCCTCGTGGGCATGGCCAATCTTAGCTTCCAAGAACATCCCGCATTCCGAGCATTTTCCTGGTTTGTCCCGTTTCACTTCAGGATGCATGGGGCAGATGTAAGTGACCTTGGTTCCTTCCGGCGCTTTTGCCTGGAGGAACATTCCGCACTTTGGGCATTTCCCCGGCTTGTCCTGCTGGACGTCGGGATGCATCGGACACGTGTACGTGATATTCGCGGCGTCCGTGCCACTTTCACTGCCGGATTCCGGCGTCGCTGCCGGCGCTTCCGGCGGAGTCGCCATCGGAGGGGGAGCCACTCCCCCTTCTGACGACAAGTTGCTGCTGTTCTTGCTGCACCCCCACAGGGCGAAAGCTGCGATTCCGAGCAGCAGTCCCAGGATTGTTACGCGTTTCAACATCTAACCTTACCTCCAATCAAGTGTTTCCCTCGGCGGGATTCATCCATTCACATCGCGGGCGGCGGTCTCTTCGTTACCTTCGGGTGCATCCCGGAATTACGGAAAAGCGGATACATCGATTTTGTCGCCGTAGGATAAAGCTCCAGCTTTGTCAGTGGCAGACCTCTTTCCCGCAATTCCAATGTGTATCTGACAAAGCTGGAGCTTTATCCTACGGCAATCTCCGTAATTCCGGGATGCACCCTTACCTTTTGCGTATCAGTGAGTATGTCGATGGCCACCTCCTTCATCGCCCTCGTGATGGTCGGGAGAGGGAGTGGCGGTTTGGTGATGTTCCTCCGCCTCGGCAGGCATTTCAGTTTCCGCAGGGGTTTGCATGTTCTCGTGGTGACCGCCGGGAGACGCGCCACCGTGGTGATGAAACACTTCTTCAGCAGGCGCCACGAGGGGCACGGCGATTCTAACGGCCGCCCCCTCAACGAACACCATGCGGCTCCCAATATCCGCCGTTTGCAGGATCAGCAGCACGGTGACGGCCAACACGGCCACGAACGCCCACATACCTTTGGGTTGCGACTGACTCTGCCAAAAGCTCCAGAGGGTGAGGGCCCCCGCAAGCCCGAGGGTCATCCATCCTACTGCCTTGTGCGTTTGCATCATGGCATGTATCGTCGCATTGTGAGGGAAGGACTCCTGCGCCCCCAGACCAGTCAGAAAAGCAAGCAAAACGCCCGCAGTGCCCAGATAAAGGCACGTTCTGCCAGCGCCCGAGAAGAACGGTTTCTTCAGAACCGCTCCGAGAAAGTATAGCAACAGTGCGCTGGGGAACAGCGCGATAGGGAAATGAACGAACATGGGGTGGACATTGTAGACCTCCCGAATTCCCTGAAAACCCAAGTGACTGAAATTCATGGCGTCGCTCCTTCGTTCTCAATGCATCATACGGGGGATTCGAATTGCCAGACCATCCCCTCAGGGACATATCCTGAAGGAAAGCTGCGTGGGCCGCCGCCTGCGGTATGCGCACGAAGTGCGGTGGGATAGTGTCTATTTATCGTTCATCCCCTGCGCAAATCGTTGCAGGTTCTGGATTAGACGGTTTGAGGAGGGGCGCGAAGGCGCCTGGGTTGTTTAGTGTTGGATTGCAGGAGTAAATTGGGATGTTGAGCAAGTGCGAGCGCGGGCCCTATTTGGGGGACGATGAGAATGGGCCCGGGGACGTGTGCGCCGACGCTATCGTTCGTCCGTTCACATACGCGCTTCTCGGGAAGGGGATAGCACTCGTCGAGAGGGGCCCGGGGGGAAGCCTTCAGGGCGCAACCGCAATCTTTCCCTGGGGAGGCGGCGGAGTCGCAACAGCAAGAGCCACCGGATCCCGAACTCGGGCAACGCACTGAGACGGCGCGTAATTGCCCATTTTCCCTTGGGCAGCAGAGGCGCATCGGCGCAATTACTGCCACCGATGCCACCCACACCAGCAGCAGAAGCAACGCCGTTTGCGCCCTGATTCTACAATTGCCTTGCAGGTTCATTCTGTTTTCTCTCCGAGTGACTTCCGACCATAGTATGCGCTATGAATGCTCAAC
>Ga0100392_1003670_pt1 | contig 13959 bp, 14 predicted proteins | sample CryGeymeta201516_FD_81548 | JGI IMG/M metagenome (GOLD analysis project Ga0100392, IMG submission 81548) | Groundwater microbial communities from Crystal Geyser aquifers in Utah, USA - Crystal Geyser metaG 2015-16 | ecosystem: Environmental > Aquatic > Deep subsurface > Groundwater | place: USA... | reverse complement strand
TGGGGCGAGTGGTTAAAATGCTTAAAGAAGAAAGTTTAAAGGGCAGCAAGGCGGGCAATGTACGCATTCCCTATCGGGACAGCAAGCTCACCCGAATCCTGCAACAAGCATTGGGTGGGAACAGCAAGACAGTCATTGTAGCTACATTGTCGCCTTCCGTCACGGCCATTGAAGAGTCGCAATCAACTCTCAATTATGCACAGGCTGCTCACGTAAGTATTCATCGGCCGGCTTTTGCTTTGTGTCTGCTATTTTGGTATCTTTCTAAAAAATCCTGCTTGTCTCCCTTTCCATTCTTTTAGGGTATTATCAACAAGCCAACCAGTGCTTCATACATGTCGCAATCAACCGGTTCCTCCATGGTTCTAGCAGGAGCAGGAGCGTCTGGGAACGGTCAAGTAGGATCGATTGAGAAATGGACCGAGATGGAGACTCGGCTCGAGTATATGCAGTGCCAAGTGGAAGAAGCCAAAGCAGCTCTGGCAAGAAAACATCTTCAACAGCAAGAATTGGTGGACCGAGCCGAACAGGCCGAAAGTGATCGTAAAGCATTTGAAGAAAAAGCACACGAACTGACATTAAACAATACTGTTTTAACCGAAGAGTTGGGACACATAAGAGAGAAATGCGAACAAGTTGAAGACGAATTGTCCAAGACAAGAGGAGAGCTCGAAAAGACGACTCTCGTATTACATGCTACTCAAGAGACAGAGACAAACTTGACAAAGGAGGCAAACTCGCTTATTCAAGCATTGAAGCAATCCATATCGGACGGAGACCAACTCTATGAGACAATTGTCGAAAATAGACAAGCAGATATGAAACGTCGACAAGTTGCCAAGCAATTTAACACATCAATCGCATCGATTTTGACAGATGTGAAGGAAACTCTTGCAGCACTGACGCAACAAGAATCCATTCATTATGATCGAACCAAAGACTTGGCTACCGATGTAGAAATCAATGATATGCAATTTTTGGAACGCGTCAAGGGTGTCTTGCAGTCAGCTGTTGAATCGGTAGAGAGTGCCGCTGCCGCGATAAAGGCAAACATTCACGAGCAAGATGGCATTGTTCCTACCGCAGATGCACTGGCACAAGATACATACGCCCGTGTTGGTGAGAGCTATTCCATATTAGAAAAGGGTGAGGAACAACTCTTGGCGAACTTTCAATCGGCACGAAAAAAAATCAAGGAGTTTGGAAAGAACTTGACTGAGCTCGAAAATGTCCAGAATGCATTTAAAGAGGAGGCAATTTCTACTCTAGAAAAGAATGTTGCTTTGCACAAACGTCGAACTGAGAAATTAATAAAGTCAACGTGCGAAGCGATGGAGCGCGTCAAAGAAAATCGCAAGCAAATGCGAGAGACCACCAGAGAAACGATTGCAAAATGGAAGGCCTCCGTTATTAGCTCTGGAGATGGTATTTTGAAGCAGTCTTCTACTCAGCACGAATCTGTCGAGCAAACTTTGCAAATGATGACAGCGGAAATGCAGCGTCACGATGCGATTGCGTCTCATCTATCCAACCAGACGTCACTGCTGCAATTTGGCCAGGCCTCTTGCGTTGAAAGCAATATTGCCCAAAAGCAACTCCTGCAACAGACGCAAACGACAGTCAAAGAGTCGCATGAGCAGCAAGCAGAAATGCTTTCCAGTTTTGTAGGAAAGGTTATGAAAGGCGTCGAAATGCTGGTGCAAGAACAAGTATCGGAAGTTCTAAGTGAAGCCCAAAAGGGCCATACTAAATATTTGGAAAATAATGCCTCCTTGATGAAGAATCACGATGCCATTTCTTCATCGACTATTGAAACTCTTCAAGCTGCTAAATCACTTGCGGCAAATATTCAGGAAGATGCCGCTGTCGCGAAAGAGAACGACAGCGCGGTCATTACTCATTTGAGTGAGACCAAATCCATTCTCTCCGAGATTCAATCTACTGTCGAAATTCAATCATCCGCATCGAACAACTTCGCTGCTCAGGCTTGCCAGCAATTGCAAACTGCAGATGATATGGAGGGCGAGGACATAAAGATTCAAGAACAGCTGGTTGTTAATGGAAATAATTGCTCGGATCATCTAACAGGCGCCTTTTTGACAGATACATCTACTCACATTGTGTCGCTCTATGAAGAGGGGAAGTCGATGTCCAATTTTGTCAGAACAGAAGTTTTTGATAGCATGACCTCTGCTATTGCAGAAATGGAGAAGCCACGAAATGAAATGATGGCGAGCTTTGCTAACGAATGCTCTCAGTTAAAAGATGGTTTAGATGAAGGTCTTTCCAACATGAAAGAAAAAGCATCCGATATCTCTAATCTCGCGGACAAGCTCAACAGTGGCATCACTTCAGTCGCTACCGACTTTAATAATGTTACAACCAAGGAGTGGAAAGCTCAGATCGAGAAAACAAAGAAGGAGTTACTGTTGTCAGCATCTAAACAATTGGATATCGCAACGCAGAAGATTGACAGGTCCCAGACAAGCACCAAAAGCATGGCAGCCACGACCAATGACTTTGTTCGCGCGGATCTAATGGCGTATGATGAGGTCAAAGAACCGTTGGTTCGTACGCAAATCACATTCAGCGAAGATTTAAGTAAAACTCCATCGGAACATGAGATTTTAGGCTTCAAGGAAAAATTGAACGACAACATTGAAGACCGCAAGACGTTAGGGAAAATCTTGCAGGACTTGAGTCCGAACGAAGAAATGGATAAAGTGTCACCACCGAAAAGGAAATCCCATATCAAACCAATTGGGCAACCCGCACAAAAGTTTCCTCGCAAAAAACGTGAGTCTCGAAATGAGAACAACATCTCTTCGTAGGAAGGCCCCAAGTGGTTGTTGTACACAACAATAAACATAGAAACAAATATGCAGCGATTTTGGGATTTGTATTCGACAAGCTTATTTACCTATCGCTATTTATCCATTGATAGCAAAACCATAGTAATAATAGTAGCTACAACTCGGTAACACTGGAGGGAGCGAGAGAAAAGAGAGAGAAAAAAATGATAATAATTAGACCTACTCTAATAATAAATAATTTGAATTTTTTTTTCTTGTTTTTGGTTTTCCCGAAAATAAACTTTAACCTTATCACATGATGAAAGAATGCTGTAATTTTGATTCGAAGCACGACCAAAGCTGGTGGCTACTTTTGCTTTCGGCCAACAAAGACGAGCGTATTTGCGAGCAAAGACACCGTACCGTGGCGAAGCAAAGATGCTTTCACTTGGTTCTCGCTCAAGATCCCTCAACTTATAGTAGTTTATCACATCATTAACTTCTTGTCCCTCTGCCACGCGAAGACAAGCAGCTGCAAGAGCTTAAGATCGTCGTGATTGTGATCCTGTTTGAGCTTTGTGTTCGTATTGGACGATAGCTCGCCAACCAACAACTAACCGCACGTGACCTTTTAACTATTTTTCAGCCACAATAATCGCAACGAACAGAACGACGTACTGTACTCGCAGATTCATCTACAATAACACGAATACGCCGATTGCACGAAAATATACAGCAAGGCAAACATGACAGAAGAGCAGCAGCTCCAGCACTATACGCAACCACCTCTGAGAAGACATCAAGGTGTGCTCTGGAAACGCAGAGATGTCTTCAAGAATAAATGGCGTCCACGTTGGTTTGTCCTGCAGCCCGAAGAAGCCGTCTTGACCTACTACTTGCTATCACGAACGGATGCTGCATCATCCTCCGTCATTTCGACACCCATGCGAAGAACTAACGCAGCAAATAGCTCTGTAGCTTCCACCGCCAGAGGAAGCATCACGACCCCGCGAAGACGGACCACCACCACCACCACCACCACCAACAACAACAACAACAACAGCAATCAAAATACTAATATTACAACGCCTCCGGTCACGACAATTCCTGCTGCCACGGCAAACCTGACCAACAATGCTTCCAATGTGAACTTGTCGGTCCATTCAGCAATGTCCGAGATTACGACAGATATTCTTTCTACGGTCTCACAAAACGATATAGATTACGATGTCGTTCCTCGTGGTTCCATTTATCTGGTCGGGTGTCAGGTCTCCATCAACGATGCACTGAGCATTCCGTCGGAAGGCTTGTTTGCCTTTACCATTGCACCTCCTGCCAACATGAAAGAGAATTTGTGTCACCTTTCGGCAAGAACGGAAGAAGCAAGGGCTACCTGGGTGGATGTCTTGCAGCAGGTTACAGGAGTTGGCAATATTCTGTCTTCGGAAGGCATGATTCACAGTAGTATTCCAGCTACCATTAGCGAAATTGGTCGAGGAGAAGGAGCAGCAGCAGCAGCAGCAGCAGCAGCAGCAGCAGGAGATGACAATCGAAACGTTTCGAATCGATCAAGTACGACATCTTCCACGTCTTGGAAAGCACAGTCTAGCCAAGAAACACTCTTTGACAATGTCCCGTCAGATCTTGCGGAACGAATTGAACAAAATTTGCAAAGTCATTTGGAACTTTGTGATGACATTGCTCCCTCGCGTCACTGGGCACCCATTGCACAAGATCGTCGGGACGGAGTTTCTGCCTATGTACGAGAGGATTTGCACGGACGGACCATGTTAAAATCGACGGCACTGATTCCGCACCATCCCAAACAGGTCATGAATTTGTTGTTGGACAGTCGGCGACGACCACTCTTGGAAGCCAATGTCGCCCATTCGGAACGATTGGAAGTTCTCAATAAGTTTTGCTTTCTGGATTATTACTCGTACAAGGCGGTGTGGCCGACATCGCCACGAGATTTTGCTGTTGTTGTGCACTGGCAAGCCTTGCAAAGGAAACTAGGACCGACCGACGCGGACAGCTACAACCACAATCATAACGAAAGCGATAACCAACCGTTGGAAGGACGATGCGAAGAGGCCTTGGTAGTTTTGGCCTTTTCTTGTCCCGAAGCTGACGAGTTGAAGGAGCCTGCTCCCTCGCACGTGCGTGCCAAATTGCACGCTTCCTTTTACTTGCTGCGACTGATACCTTCCTCCACGGGTAGCAACCCCACGCCTCACTGTCATTTAACACGTATTTTGTCGTACGATTTGGGTGGGAGCCTGCCTTTTAACTTGGCGAACACAGTGTTGATGCAACAAGCTGGTATACCGGGAATACTTTCCAAGCATCTCCTGCGCGTCGAACCAACACCTGAACGGCGACTTTGTAGCAACGATGGTCCGCTGTCCAACGAACGGCTGATCCAAGATGTCTTGGAACCCATTTTAGAAGATTCGACAGCAACTGCTACTCCACGACGGCTCAATTTTGATGATTCCTCACAACTCGATCAAGTTCCGGGAGACGAACCCAGTTCGACGACGATGGATGCTGCAAGTCAGTTGGCATTATCAACTGTTCAAGCAACAGAAGAACCGGCACTCGCTTTTACGGCCATTGTCCTTCTCGCACCCGTATTTTTACACCATGTCTTGACCATTTCGAGCCTTCACTTGTTATCGGAAACGTTTGGGTCGTGGGTCCTGCATCCTGCAATCTTCTTTCTTGTTGGCGCATTTATGGCGGTTCGATATATTGTGACTTGCTCATTGGGGTGTACCAGTGACAAGAGGCTATACGTTCCACAGCAAATGATATCGACTGGAGCAACAGTTTGCTCAATTTCCGCCGACCTGAAGGGCATGATGCGTTTTATTGGAAATAAACGAGAAGACGCCAAAGAGCAGGTAGAAGCTGCCAGTGGGTCGGCACCGATAGATCGTCAAGCCGAAATATCTGTCGTCCACGTTGTTGCCACCGCATTGGTCAAAGCTATGCGGAACAACTCCAGTTGCTGGAATTATCACAGAGTGAATCTTCCAGCGTTATTCTTTGACGGCTTTTACCGATATCCGAGTTCCAAGCTAAATTTATCAGTTGCATTGAAGACTGGTCGAATTTTGACACTGAGCGATATGCCGCAGAACACTAGCATCCAATCTGTCGCGAATGCCCTGTCAATGGCTATGAAGGAAACGCATGATGCAGCAGGCAAAAAATGGTTCCATGTCATATCAAATAATTTCTCCAGAAGCGAACCTCGCTGTGGCCATTGTTTCATAGTCCTGACCAAAACAGATTCTCACGCTGACAACCAAACGAGCAGTAGTGCGGATGCACCGGGTATTCAAATTACACAGTGTCATCTACCCGACGGTTTGGATGTTTTGGTAACAGTAGGTGGAATTCGAATACAGAAAAGGAGCTCGGGATCAAGATCGCCCAGGCCAGTTCTGTCATTATCTCTTGCCGTGAACACAGTATCCGTGTTGGACGTGAGCAAAGTGAATGCATTGGCTGAAGACTTACAAAAGTTTATTCAGTTTCCAGAACTATGTGATGGTGTTTAACGAAGTTCCATCACATATTTATATTAATGATTGCTTTGAACAATTTTCTAGGGTGTAAAACGTTTCCTTTTGTAACCTTACACCAAAGTCATTGTAAAAGGCTCTTTTGATGTCTGTCGCATTTCATTGCACAACCAAAGGTTCTAATTCTTTTCATCTACGTTGCTTTTGCCTTCTCGGAAAACGCCTTCCGTAGTCCACATCAAACATCACAACAATCAATGTCTTCATTGTCACAACCTTAAAAACAACACAGAACAGCACAAGGCAGGCCCACATAATATCTGGGCAATAAGAGATAAGAGTCGTCGCTATTCTTCCAATCATGAGATTCTTAGCGACATACTAACGATGTTAAGTTACATCACGAGTTCTTGCTGCTGATGAATCATCAATTCTTGTGTATCCCAGTGGACGTAAGTAACAACAACAATATTGACAGCAATTCCAGGCCCACGTAAAAAGACATTGACTGAGCATGCAAACCAAACAACACAAAATCCAAATTGCCAGTACAGCAATGAAAATCGAAACAGGATCCATTTGTTGGACATCACTCCAACTCTGAGGAAATCGAACGTCGCTCGAGTCATCAAGGCTGCTGCTGCTGCTGCTGGAAGCTCGACTCAAAGTTCTTGTTGTTCTCAAATAATTATTATAATAGGTCGACATCTCGGATTGTGCCACCACAAAGCGTAGCCAGTAAAAAGGATTCTCACCTCAAGACATGTAGTATTGATGAGTTTTCTCCTCCCAAGGATTACTGATATCTCTTGCTGATTTTTATTTGCTCTTTCAATCTTTTGCTGTTGCATATCGCCTGTTGTAGCGTTTTCTGTTTTCTGTCGAATGTGATTAATAATTAATAATTTCTTCGAACTTTTTTTGGTATTATTTAATTTTAGAAAGAATTTTTCCTCTTTCAGAATAAGGATAAGGATACTCGAAGAGAAAAATCTTCGTCCACTTCGTGCCTAATGAAAGTTTCAACTTTCGCAGCGCACTTCTCACACGGTTGATTTGTAATTATTTGTAATGTATATATTGCCAAGAACAAAATCAGCTGCTACCATTACAACAACAACTACAACTAGAAGCAGGCTTGCTATAGTTTCTATCTTCGTAGTTGTAGCCTGGACTTGGCCAGCTGTTTGCTTCTCTTTGCCTACAATCATTACGGCCAACAGAGATACTCATTCACAAGACACAGACGCTACTACTACGTCTACTATAGCAAGTAGAAGTACAAGTGCGAATATGGCGAATGGACCTCTGGAAGAAACCTCCGATCGTCTCGCACGGTGGAATGGACGATGGGTGGAGCATAAATTGGGATGGCATCGAGCAGATGTTCATCCTTGTTTGTCCAAGTATTTTTCACATGTTACCGATAACTGTCCCTCGGAGCAGGACAAAGAAAGAAGAGCAGAAGGTCTCCGTTGGTTGGTCACCTTGTGCGGGAAGACCGTGGATATGGCATATTTAGCAACGCGAGAAATGACAGCTCATGTCGTGGGAGTCGATGGAATCCGTATCGCTCTGGACGAATTCGCTGCAGAACACAAGGACTTGCAAATTGGACCCAAAACGGATCAGGTTACTAGTGCCAACGAAAATTATGAAGTTTTGGCAGGAAACAAGATTTCTCTTCTCAAGGGTGATTTTTTTGCTCTAGACGAGTCAGCAACCGGTGGACGCTTCGATGTTATCTGGGATCGAGCTTCCATGGTAGCCATTCAACCTGCCCTAAGAGAGGAGTACGTCCAAACAATTTCTAGAAACATCAAAAAGCCTGGTGGCAAGATTCTTTTGGTGACCATCGAGAAACGAACTGGTACAGAAGAAGGGATTTCTAAAGGTCCCCCCTTTAGCATTCCAGAATCGGAAGTTAGACGACTGTACGAAGGGCAAGACTGGGTCGAATCTGTCACACTGTTGGAAGAGATTGATGAATTTTCCGACGCCAATGATCCTGAAAAGAGCAAAAGATTTATCAGTGAAGGAGTAACGTCCATGTATGAGCTCTGTTTCTTAATCCTGGCTAAGTAAATCGATGGTAAACTCGAGTAGTCAGTTGCGCAATATCCCGGTTTGTAGGATTCGTCGTACTGAAAAAGCTCTCAAGAGTAAGAGAAGCAAACATTAGACCGAACTATTCTCACGCTATTGTAGCTAGCTAGTATCAGTGCTTATAGTATATTCAATTTGTTGAGGGAGCAGTATATGCAATTTGTTGAGGGAGCAGCTGTAGCCTACGCTACGACTTTCAAATCTGTTCTTGCCCCAGTGCCGTGCAAGACAGCCGTGCAAGTCATTCTGAAACAGCGACTGAACGCGAAGATTGAGTAGAACGACGCACACATGTACACATCAACCTCATAATCTCTGTCAACACGAAGTGGCTGGAGAATCCAATCACCTTTTACTAGACTAGACCAGTAGACTATTAGACTAGACTATTAGAATCATATTATTGTAGTACTGTTATACTCGAGAAGAAACGCAAGATAACAGTCAAAAGGTGCACAGCCAGAGTGAATCGTACAATCTTTAGGTCTTCGAAAAAGTCTACTGCTGCACGCAACAATGTCAAGATTTAAATTCCAGCAGGACTGTCCAATTCGGCATTGCATCATTGTCGTGCTGGTCCTAGTTATTGTGTGCAGCATCCCGCCTCGAATAAATGCACAGGAGCAAAATCCTTTAACCGCCAATGGTGGCTCTGTATTGGCCATGGCTGGTGATGGATGTGTAGCACTCGCTGTCGACAAGCGATTTGCCAGTGGGAATCAGGTTAGTCTCTTTCAAACTCTCTCATGCTCAATGCTCAATGCTCACCTACATTAGTGGATGTAGCACTTCCCTCGAAATCCTCACAACTCACAATGCAATCTCCCTCATCATGTAGATGGTCAACATTGCACCGCGTCATGTCTACGTTCCCAGCCCTCAGCTAATCGTAGCCTTCACGGGTCTTGAGGGAGACGTGCAATCATTGTCTCAAGAATTATCGCGACAAGTATCTTCCAAATTGGGACGGGGTTTGGGATTTATGAAAGAGCAGCGACAGCAACGGCCCGTGATTTCTCCTCGCGCCATGGCATCCTTAACGAGTCATATATTGTATCGACGAAAACAGGCACCGTATTATGTAGAGCCACTGGTAGTAGGATTGGCCGAGGTGAATGTGGCAGACGAATCAATAGTTGAAACCTCAACAACGATGACGGATGCATCGCAACAAAAAATACCGTCAACCAACGCACCAGGAATAACTTATCGACCATACCTGTGCTCACTGGATATGATTGGAGCCAAGTCCCTATCAGATGCCTTTGTCTGTGCTGGAGCCGCTTCCAATTCTATATTTGGAACCGCCGAAGCTCTGTGGGAACCAGGACTTACCCAAGAACGATTGGTCGACGTTTGTGCCAATGCCTTCTTGGGAGGCCTAGAACGAGATTGCTTGAGTGGATATGGAGCGTTGTTGTATCTCATTACCAAAGATGGCGTTACAGAGTACGATCTCGCCAGTCGAAATGACTAATCAAGCTAGGCTCCTGCTCGAACTTATTCACTCGCGGTCTACACCTATCCTACACACAGAAAATGGAATTGAAAAGCACATGGCTATTTGTAGTATTTTTCTTTCTTTACACAAGACATTATTATTATTCACTATTGAAGAAAAAAATTGGCAATAACAGTAAACCTGGCAAACAACATTTCCCAAATGAAATTAATATTTCAATCCAGTATCTGTCTCTCTTTAGATGTGCAAGTTGTTGATGATTTTTCCTGTCTCCTTTAACAAAAAAAAGATCAACACGACCAATTTCTTTCATAAACCAAAGGAACCATCTATCTTTCAATTTTTGATTTACGCGTTCTTAGTCAAGAGATTATGCAATCCCTTTTGGTCGGCGCCCTTCATTTCGTCCACTTTGGCACCTCCTTTGTACACTTGAAACGTAGGCATGGCTTGAATTCCACATTCCGCGGCTACATCTTCGGCATCATCGACATCGACCTTCAAGAATTCAACATTAGGGAATTCACTAGCCATGCCCTCAAAGATGGGTCCTGTTTGAAATAAAAGGTAATACAGGTGAGGAAGAGACCAACCTGCCGATTGTTCATACTATGTTGGCGCTTTTTAAACCTACCAATCATTTTACATGGCGGGCACCTGTCACAAAGAAGATAGAAAAATTAATCAGAGTTGTTCGTCACCAGATAAATTCGTGTTGCAATTACAACATGAAAGGGAAAAAATACGAGAAGGAACTCGTCTCACCATGTGGCAGTGAAATCAACGATCACTGTCTTGCTCTTGGATCGTTCCTTCATAGCATTAAATTCATCCATTGACTTAATGTAGTTCACCATTTTGATATGTTACTTGTTCTTTGTAGTTTAATTTATACTAATAATTGAGTATTTTTTAACTTGGTTGCTATTTAATATTTTTATGTTACGAGATTTGAAAGAAGACGACTACTGAATCCTTCGCAAATTTAATGTAGTGCCTAGGCACGAAATCGGTCGGATTATCTTCGATATGATGCGTTGGAAGATCCAAGATCTTAGGAATTCCATAATATTATTATCAGTCTTCACGAATCCGACTGTAGTGACGCACGTGCCGCGAATGAAAGGAACGACTGCTATTATTTAGTAGTACTCTATTATTTATTTTTGTTCACCATGTTTTGTTATCCTACTCTTTTTTTAACGATTACTACTAGTAGAGCTTACGGTACTAGACGACTAGACTACTACTACTCGAGTACTACTCAAGCTACTAGTAGTCTACTCTAGTGGTACGATGATCCTGTACACGTAGTCTGTATTACTCTATTAGACTAGTAGACTACTTGGATCTACTAGAGTATTCCGAAGTTCCGAATACTCGTAGTCTACTCCTTTTCATTTTTGTATGTGACTACTCCATTTGGCATTACGAATTGCTACTAAAAGATAGCCTTGTCCACTCCTATCAAGGAATTCTAAAACTGTGGACTCCTATCAAGGAATTCTAAGACTGTGAAGTACTGTAGACGATTAGATCCACGCCACACCGGTTCCAACCGAGTGATATTCTGTTTTTGGGCCGGAGCACTAGTAGCTAGCTAGAACACGGCTGCTAAGCGCATGAGTACTACTACGGTAGCCAGCTCAGTTCATTTGTTGTCCCAGCGCCTGCAGACGATGCAGCGAGTAACGACGAACGCCTACGGTACATCGCCAGAAATACACATACCTGGTACTAAAGCGATACTACTTCGGAGAAGATACTTTCATGACCCATGTTCTAGAATCACCCTAGTGAAAGAGCCAGTGTCCTACTACGCTACAAGTACTATTAGAGTAGTACTACTACTCGAGCGAAAACTCAATCCTACCAGCGGTACTGTATTAGTTCTACTGGTACCCCTAGTAGTACTCGTTTGCATCCCTGGCAGGCAGCGCGACAAGTTCACCCCTGACTTGTTAATAATTGAAGACACCTGAATGGAGCAAAAAATGACTCAGTATCGGAGCTAAGTATCGTACTTTCCAGATCTGCGGTTGTTGAATTTATCATCGAGTCATTACTATGCGAATAAATACTTATTGCACAAAATGATCTTATTACTGCTTCGGTTCACTTCCAAATATCAACGAGTGAACATGAATCTTGGTCAAGATGTGGTCAAGGACCAAGGACTACACGCACGTACTAAATAATATTTTGCCGAGAAAGGCTACTGGAGCAAGCAATGGAGGACCTCATGATTTCACACTCTATAATCTTTCTATCCTTCTCCAAGAAAATACAGAGGAGAAAGCAGCGCCAAGGATGAGCAGCGTAAGCGAAATCTTCCTTATGCACCTAAAGGTGACGGCGTTGAACAACTCCAGCGACGTCTCGATCGTTCAAGACAATGCTAATTCGAACTACGATGACAGTCTGACCAAACTTACTTATGATGGCCAAATCTGTAAGAACTGGGACTCTTCCATGTCGACCATCACTTGGGCTCGCATGCCTACTTCGAGATGGGAAGAAGCTGTTGATATTGACGACGGTCAACCAGGAATACCGGCACGGCAAGACAGTTACAACCTGCTGCAATGTTCACAAATGGACGACAACAGCCAAGAATCAACGAGAACAGCATACAGCGAAAGAGAAAGTAAGGACTCGTTACCCAAGAAACCATGCCGTCAATCTAGCGGAAGAGACTTAGTTGTGTCTAACCTTAATGCGACGGTAGCCTTGCCTAGAATTCCAAGACGAAACATCAATTCGAACAAGAATATTGAAGGCGACGAACTCTACGGCTCGGATCATGAGTTAGGGAGACCTAAAATAACATCGCGGCAGCACCCTCTTCGTAGATCCGTTTCATTTTCCCAGGTTGATCCTGCCTTGGAATTGGTTTCTCCGCTTCAATAACAGCAGTAGGACTGTACGATTCACAAATAAATTGCTCCAGCTCTAGAATAGTCAAAGATTTAGATTCTGGATGAATTTGTAGACTACACTTAACGCTGCAAACTAAAAGGTTGTAATATCCAGGGAGACAGAGAGGTATTAAAATATGAATGTTTGTGGCAGCGGGAAAAAACTTCCTGGCTGTTGGAACATGAGGAGAAGCAAGACAAATACTGAAGGAGCCAGAGCAAAGCGTAGTGCTAGATAGGCCGCAATAGGATTTCGCACTCACACTGAGAGCTCCTTAACACACGAAGCCGACACGAGGCAACTTTCTCACAACTTCTTTTTGTGTTTGCTGCTGCGGTGGCAATTGCGACAGCTGCTGCTGTTTTCTATGGCTGCTGTGGTTGCTGCTACAATTAAAGAACCTAGCCAATTCTCAACACTTCCAGTCAACCCATCGCGTGCACGTGAGACATCATTGATGCCAATACCCTGGTAGTTGCGAAGCGATGCAAGTATTTCTGGGCGGTCACCACCAGCCAGCCAGATACCGCGACTTCTACTAGCTACTACGTTAATAGGGTTTTCTCAGCAATGCGTTCGTCCAGGAAATCCCTTGCTACTTCTTACGATGACGACACAAATTGGAATCGGCCAAATCGTTTTTTGAGAGTCAACAAAACAGTACAACTGTATTTGAAAGTCTCCGACAGACGCCTACTCTTTATTTCGCTATGTGCACTCCTGCATTTAAGCTACTCGAGTACCATACCAGGTACCAGGTACCTGGTACAGTAGTACCTGGTACCTTCATCAAATTAAATAATGACGTTCTTTGAATGCAAATAGTTCTTATAAAACATCATGATTCATTGCGACTATTTCCGCAGTTGCTGTATGATCCTCCTTGAAGCTCTCGACAGTGACTGCTAACAGGTACCCTGGTAAGCGTTCAAATAAGTATCGTTCAGCGTAAAAAGACCATTAATATTATTATTCAATATTCTTTCACTAGTATGGTGGTAGTTGCGACTTTGAGCTTAGTCCTTGTAGTACTACTACTAGCTAGCCACCAGCTACAGTAGTAGCTCTACTACTATGGTAGTAGTAGTAGTAGTAGTAGTAGTAGTAGTAGTAGTAGTAGTAGTAGTAGTAGTAGTAGTAGTAGTAG
>Ga0100392_1003653_pt1 | contig 13991 bp, 14 predicted proteins | sample CryGeymeta201516_FD_81548 | JGI IMG/M metagenome (GOLD analysis project Ga0100392, IMG submission 81548) | Groundwater microbial communities from Crystal Geyser aquifers in Utah, USA - Crystal Geyser metaG 2015-16 | ecosystem: Environmental > Aquatic > Deep subsurface > Groundwater | place: USA... | reverse complement strand
TTGTTTTATTTTTTTTGTTCCTTTTTTTTTTTTTTTTTTTTGTGTCGCCAGACACTACGTACTCCCAATAGAGTTGTAAAAAGTTATTGGCGGGTTAATAGGGCGGGAGTTCAGATCGAGTTCCCGTATGAGATTAATGCGCAGATAGGCAGAGACAAACTAAGGTACTATTAACGGATCGAATTTACTTTTTCATGCCAATAGGTACAACTTGTATTTACAGAAATTACAGGTACGAAAACAACGATCTCATCTTTCTCTCTCTTGTACACAATTTTTCCTTTGGCGGTAATCACATCCCAATCTTTCAGTGGTAACATAAAATTGTTTTTCAAGCTCACAAAACAATAAACAAAAAAATATATAATCAATATCCATTCTTGCACAAACAAAGCAAGAAAAGCAAAAACAAAAACAAAAACAAAATGGACAACTTTCATCACCAACAGAATGACAACGTTGTTGCTGTAGTGACACCGACTGCACCTTTCTGCAGGACTACCACTATTACTACTACTAGAAGTAGTAGTAGTAGTATTCATTGTCGCATGGTACCTCAGCCCGTGTCTCCCGTTGCCGAGAAACGGAAAATGGAACAAACAGACTTTGGTCTGCCACCATTTGACAGCAGTTGGCACAGAGACGACGATGATTGGGCATTGTTCTCTCCTTGTCCTGCCAAAAAGAAGAACAGAATACGGTGCGAAAAAAAGTCGGTTCGATTTGCTCCCGAGGTAGTAGTGTCCACCTGCGCGCAACAACAGCAACAAGAACCGTACGTTCTGTCCAAGGAGGACGTGGCCAACGCCTGGTACACTCCGGACGATTGGAAAAGCTTCAAGGCTGAAGCGCGTGCAACCGTAGCGGCCTTGATCAAGGCAAATGGGGATTTGTCCTGTTTGGATGAAAAACAGTATTCCATACTTGGGTTGGAAGAGTACACGGCTCGGTGCATGATGGGAGGACGAACACGATCACCTCGGCAACGGATGATTGTTCGTCAGATTCTCGAGGTGCAACGGTGGCAAAGAAGCAAGGGAATTGAAGACCAGGCTGCCATTAAGAATGCGTACATGCGTCTCTCGCAGAAACATCGATCGCGTGCTGTGAGACGAGCATCGTTATGCTCGACCGATGCTGCTGCTCGAATTGCTATGTATTCTGCAACCTCGTCGAAGCGAACAGCTGCTGTTGCTACCCCATTGGGCAATAGAATTGTTCAGAGCCGGTAGCTAACAAAAATTGAGTCTGGTACTCGCGTCGTGCCATCTCTCGCTCTCGCTTACAAGCTAGCTAGCAAGTCAATAATACTTCAAATGAAGCCTATTTTACAGCTAGATTCTCTTCGAGTCATACAATGTCATGATACGTATAGAGGGAGCTCTACAAAATTACTGTACAATTAAAGTTGAATCAGCAGTAGGATACCTCGCGATCATATCAAATCACCAACATTGGTAGGCATTTCATCTATCTGTGTACTGTAGAACTGCTCAATATCTCGGAGCAGTTTGACATCTTCTTCACGGACAAAGTTAATAGCCACTCCCTTACGACCGAATCGACCCGAACGACCGATTCGGTGAATGTAGAGTTCTCGGTTGGTGGGCAAATCGTAGCAAATCACAAGACTCACTTGTTGGACATCGATACCTCTGCCCCAAAGATCTGTAATTCGTTTTGAAAGAAAACAAACAACGTGAGAAATAAATGAATGCAAGAACCCGAGAACAACCCAGGTACATTCTGTGACATACACGCTTCGTGCCAAAAAGCCCACAGCACAACAGCAACTCATATTGATTTCAAAACAACGTACCCGTTGCAATCAAAACTCGAGCAGATCCCGATCGAAATTGTTCCATGACTTTGTCGCGGTCTTCTTGATTCATGTTTCCGTGAATAGAACAGACTGTGAAATTATTCTCCTTCATCTTTTGGCTCAACCAGTCCACCTTTTGTTTCGTATTGCAGAAAATGACTGCCTGTGTAATGGTCAAGGTATCGTACAAATCACAAAGGGTGTCAAATTTCCACTCTTCTTTTTCCACGGCAATGAAGAATTGTTTGATCCCCTCCAGTGTCAGCTCGTCTCGTCGTACCAAAATCCGCACAGGATCGTTCAAGAACTTTTCCGTCATTTCCAAAATACTAGCTGGCAAGGTCGCACTGATGACCACAATTTGTGTCGATGGTGGCAGGAATCGATAGATATCGTAGATTTGATCCTTGAATCCTCGATTGAGCATTTCGTCCGCTTCGTCCAAAATCATGGCCTTCAAATTGGCCGTGGACAAGGCATTTCTCCGAATCAAATCAAACACACGACCAGGCGTTCCTGATACAATTTGAACGCCACCCTTTTCCAATTGTTTCAAGTCGTTGCCCAGAGATTTTCCTCCAATACAGGAATGACACTTGACATTCATAAAGTCTCCGAGCGATTGTACCACGCGCTGCGTTTGTTCTGCCAATTCTCGAGTCGGAGACAGTACAATGACCTGAGCATCGCGAGATGTTTCGTCGAGTAATTGTAAGCTGGCAATGGAAAAAACTGCCTACAGGAAAGGAATTGGATTTTTTAATAATAAATTGGAGTAAAAATGAGACGAGAGGATGAGGACGCATTAATAAACTCGAAAGGATTCAAAAAGGGTTGCACACAAACATTGAGTTGTTGGTTTGTTTTTTCCACCCGACAAAAACGCAATTTCAATCCCATGGTTAATTTCGCAGCCACTATGAGTCTGTTTACGTACCGTTTTACCGGTTCCGGATTGCGATTGCGCAATCACGTCCCGTCCCCGAATGATCGGTTTAATGGCGCGCTGTTGAATGGCAGATGGTTTTTCGAATCCATAGGCATAAATACCCTTCAAAAGATCCGGTTTTAAGTTCATATCATCAAAAGTAGCACAAGGAGCATGTTCGTTGCCTTCGTTATTTCTGATAATGTTGTTGTTGTTGTTGTTTTGGTTGTTGTTGCGATGTTTTGCTACGGGTGCACGATTTTTGCCTTGATGACGGTCTCCATCACTGTAGCCACGTTTGCTGTTGCTGTTGCTGTTGGTGCCTATTTGATAAGGCTCGTCTCCTTCCTGTCGACGAGAACGACGATCATCTTTAGTCTTTGGCATTTTGGATTTGTTTGAGTACAGAAGATTGGAATTGATTGGAATGGAGCCAGGTATGTTGTTCGTTTACAGCAGTAGACTACTAGATAGCTACGAGTAGTAGTTTTGTTGTTTTAAAGTAGGTCTAATTTTTTTGCGTGTTTTTTCGTGGTGGTGAACAAATCTCGGCGGGACTGATTTTTTAGTCGCCAAATGCAAGTACCATTAGAGTTAGTGTTGATTCGGATTACTGTATCGGAAGTTCTTATTCGCCCGAGGATTTTGATGAGACTTCAGTTTTTGGAAGTCTCAATCATCCTCCATCAAAACGAACCAGTCATGACGGGGTTATTCGAGTACGTACACTACTACTGTTCTCTTCTGTGAATAGGAGAACAGATTTTCACATGCACATATTGAACTGAAGTGATGACATGCCATGGCATCAACACCACCGACTACGATTACGACCACGAATGGTTGCCCATCATTGGGCAGAACTGATAAAACGGCCATGACAGCAAATAAGAGCTATACGAACAACAACGAAGAAGAAGAAGACGAGAATATCTCATACTTGAGCAACGCTGTCGTCAGCTGCTCCTCTCGTTCCATGTCCATAACACAAGAGAGTAGTGAGCGCGATAGTGAGGACTGTTATGCCGATGTAGGATTCATGTTTGATGGATTGCAAAAATCAACATTAAAACGATTTTTGTGGGGTCCAACGAGTAGTTGTGCTACTGATACATCATCGTGCAAGACGACAGAAAACGATACAACAAATAAAGAAGCTAAGACCACCACCACCACCTCTACTACTAGAGCTGCTGCATCAACAAAGAAAACCATTCCAGTGGTCCGTGTAGCCCTCCATGTCGTAGATGATGAACCCGGCGCCCTGCAATCGGGTCACTATCTGTGGCCGGCGGCTCCTGCACTTGCTGAATACTTGATGCAAGTTGCACCTCTACTGCAAACACAGCCTGCATCACTATCATCGTCGTCATTGCAGCTGCCAGGATTTTCTAATCCGCGCAATGTCTTGGAATTGGGAGCTGGATCTGCACTCGTTTCGTTAACAAGTCTGCAGCTCTTTCAAGAATCGCTACAGTGTTTGGTCATAACAGATCACGATCCGGGCACTTTGGAACGAGCGAGAGATAATTATGAAACGACGTTGGAAGATTTGCTGGAAGCGGCCGAGACTGAAGAAGACCAAATGGACTGCATCAATGGAGTTGCATCGATACCGGTCTTGTTTGAAAGTCTGGAATGGAGCAATACCAATAAGGACGACGACGGCGACGGCGACGACGACGAGAAAATGAAAGAATTGTCGAGAATCGCGGTCGAACACAATTCACACGCATTGTTGCAGGATGATGATGACAACGATGATGGAGAAGGGTTTTCTGAGGAAAGTGCAGATGGAAGCACTAGTCGCGAGAAAAAATCAACTGCCAGTAGGAAAAGTTCCTTTTCAGTCGATCATACGCTCTATGACGCCGAACGAAATATCTTCGACTTGATATTGGGCAGTGACTTGATTTATAGCTGCGATGTAGTCGAACCACTTTTTCGAAGCGTGTCCAAATTTATGACTTCTAAAGGATCCTTTCTTTTGTCGCAAAGTTTGGCATTGGACGAGACAACGGAATCAAAGCTGGAAACGATTTGTTCCGTGCTGAACCTGGAACGGAGAGTCTTGACTCCCAAGACTGATGTTGAACATGGAACCAACAACAAAAGTGTTCGCATTGAGCAATTTACATGGAAACGGAATACTCCTTGAAAAAAGGTGAAAGCTACTTTAGAACCATAATTTATAGATTTGCACATATATATCAGCAGTCTTCTTCTGCCTCAAAGTTTCGCTTCCGGTCCGACAACCCAATAGTCTCCACCATCCAAACCCCCAAAGTCTGGTGGCCGCATATATATTCGCATTTCCAATGCCATTGCCGCATTCTCCCATCTGATGATATTATTTTCATAACCTGCCTAGCAATCCAACCACCTGGTCCTTTCACTCCTCGATTCAGTGAGGTCTCCATCTCCACACCGTAGAAAGAGGTAAGAAATTCGTTGGCTGTTTTCGTGTGTCGACGAAACAATATCTGTGTGGCTCGTGCAATACTCCTGATCACGACAAGCCAAGATTTTTGCAACCTTGTTGGCCAGTACATGCAGCCATCCAGATCCGAGGAAAAGCGTAAAAAGCTAGTGTGGAGACTATTAGATATTATAGATGAATAGTATGGTAAAACTAGTGGTTCTTGTGTATGTATGGGAAGCAGGCAGTGGTAGTACGACCTAGATAAGTATGGTCTAACTCATGAGTCCCATGTATTCCACTGAATCGCCTAATGTGGAAACAAGGTAAACGGCCATAGTCCACCTGGGCTTAATTTGAAAGCTTATAATATTAGCTCGCAGGAATAACATCATGGCTCTCTCCCGTGTGCGAGAAGGAAATACTGTGCGACTGTTGTTTTGTTGACCTTACTTACGTACTGTTGACCTTACTTACGTAGAGTAACATATTCGGAAGGATCGCTTGGAACAGTACGGTAGTCTACTTCTTCCGCATTTTCCATTGCTTGTTTTATAAACTTCTGAAGTTACTTCCCTGAACTAGCTGCTACTAGCCATTGGACACCGTCAAGTACTGCCTTGATGAAGTGTATCTGGAATCAGACTCACAGTGGCAGAATAAGAAGAATTCTGAGGTGTTACCGCTTTGGAGGGCGATGATAGAGGAGATAACAGGGATCATCCGTGATTTGCGAGAGCAGCCACTCGCCTTTTGGCAAAGATTCATCCTCCGCTATTTGACACCCGGCGGGAATCCTCTTTTGTGGATTATTATCAATTTCTTGGTGGTTCTGTACTCCATATTTCTATTGTTTGCCGTTGGTTATTACGTAGCAGACGAGGGCAGAGAAGCTTTGAGATTTGCCAATCAGTCCTACCTGTGGTATGATTTCTTGACGACCATTGTGTGGGTCCTCGAAACCTTTCTGGGAGCTGCGAGTCTTTTGACGACAGCTCAGGACGAGTCGGAAGAAAGGAATTTCAAGAATATATCTATCTCTGCCTTGTTAATATTTCATTTTGTAGTTTCCATCTTTTTTCTGGTCGATTCCTTTAACACTCTCATAACTTGGAAGTGGAAAAAAGAAGACACGGTCGTGGATGCTATTTGGGTAGTCATCAACCTAGTTGCCTACATTGTGGCGTTGATTGAAACTGTGGTACAGTATGTTTTTCTTTTGGTCAAAGATGGACAACAAGATTTGATGGACGAATCAGTCCATTATGATCCCCTGCTGGATACAGTGCTGCCCTTTTACGACTCTGTCAAACGGCAAAGTAGTGGCGACCAAACTAGCAAAATACAAGTTGGTTGGAAGGATTGGGTCAGACTCCTGGAGACGTCTCCCAAGGCAGTGCAAATTTGAGAGAAGCCATGCAATAATACCAAGTTTGTACTACGAATATGTTCCGAGAGGAGATGACGCTGCACGAAAAATTCGACGATTCGTAGGCGTCAACGTAGCACAGCATGCAATACTACTGTTGCCTTCGACCAAGAAGTCATTCAAACCTAGAATTTTTTACAGACCCTTTCAAAAATACTCCTAGTATTTTCCTCCGCTTCCAACCACGTTGGGAAAAGCTCGATCCAGTCGAATAGAACGAACAAACCTGCTTGGATCTTCCGAGTTACCGTATCTGTATAAACCACTAACCTTAACTCACAGAATCGCAGTGTTTAATGACCTACTACTCTACTAGTAGCTACTCTAGCTAGCTAGCTACTACTAGTAGGATGAACCAGTCAAGATCTAATACCAAGACTTCGGAACTATCATCTTGCGCCTTACTGCTTTCAATCAGATTAGACGAAAGGAAATAATAACACACTCAAAGAAAAGGTGTTGGTAGAACATGACGGACGTGGACGATAGTGCTGCCGCTGCTGCGGCCATCAAGGCCAAAATTGAGAAACAGAAAAAGAGGTTGGAGGCAATGAAGCAGCAGCAGGCATTAAAAAACCGGAAGAAAGAAGTCACAGCCTGGGTACGCACTGCCAGCACACGAAATCTGAATCTAGAGTCGAACGATGCCGACCTTCCTCTCAATGCTCAATCCAACGGTGCCTCTTCCAATGTTGAGAAAGTTTCTCACATCCTGATACTTATTTCAAGTCTATCAGGAAGTCTTTTGCAGAAGAATCACCAAGATAGCGCTATCCGTATGTTTCAAGCTCTGGAAATTCCCTACGAGACAATAGATTGTTCTCTTCCCGAAAATAAAGAAAAGCGCGACAGCTTCTTTAAGATAAGTGGCATTCGCGGGAACTTTCCTCAATTCTTTACCTGCGCCGAAAGTGACAAAACCTACAGCTACGTAGGCCAATTCTACGATATGGACGACATCAACGAAAAATCATCTTTGCCTCCCGACATGATCATGCCGTTTGATGTTACCTGGGACAAATTATTCGGCAGGACTATCAATACGAACACGCACAACCACAAAGGGAAACAGTGCAATAACAGCAATATCAAGAAGAACGAGCAGAGGCTTTCTGTTGTCGTGAATGGTTCGTTCCGTGAAATTGCGGCCCGCCCCGTTGGTTCAGAGGAACTTGATTCCGTTGAGAATGCTGTGAATGATCGCCAAATAACACCGGTTGTTATAGATGGTCCTTCTTTGGCGATTGACAGCCCTCCTGGTCCTCCTGACTCTCCTGATCCTCCTGGCTCTCCTGGTCCTCCTGATCCTCCTGGACCACTTGGACGTTCTGATGTTGATGACAGTGCTAAATCGAAGCTTACATCCACTGAGAAGGCGAAGGATGAGATACAGAGAACTTCTACTGTTGCAAATGGTTCTACTTCGGTAATTGTTGTTCCTTCTGAAGTCGAAGAAAGTGCCATTTCGGATCGTACCAAAAAAGTGGTCGACTTGAATCAATCGACAGAGGCCGAAAAAATGGTAGACTTGAATCAATCGACAGATAGCACTAGTGCCAATGCCAGCAACATTAGCAACTACCCAAAAGAAGCTATCGACAAGGCGGCAAGGATTCTACAACGATTTTTCCAGTCGAACAGTTTCTGGTGGAAGCATTACGTGCTACAGAAAGCGGCTCTTGTTGAAAAACTAAACGCCATATCCAGGCAAACACAAGCGGATCTGAAACAGTTACGAGACAATGTTAATCAGCAAAAGATCCTTCTCGCACACGGTGCCAAATTGAAGGATCAACGAAAAAATGTCAAGAAATTGACGAAGAAAATGGCCAAAGAACAGAAGAAGAAAATTGAAAATCAGAAAAGACATCGACACGAAACGAAACGCACCAAGCTCATCAAAAAGATCAATAAGTTGCAACTGGCAAAGGACAAGCAGCAAAAGAAGTTCTTCAAGTTGAAAAATAAGCTCTTCAAACAGCAAGGCAAGGCACGACGATTGGAAGAAAATATCGAAATTGTCTGCCAGGACAATGAAAAACTACTGGCGACCATTCAAAGCGTGGCCGAGAAACTCGAACAAAATGACACATCATGGAATGAGCTCCAACAACCCAGCATGTCGTCAGAAGGAAGGAAGAAGTGGTGGATTCGAGAGACAGCGGCCACGACGGAATCAGAGGTGACAGTGGCGAGTCAGCGTCAAGAGGCCAAGCAGCAAACCGCAAGCAGCTATGTACGACGGAGAGAGCAGCCATCGAAACCAAAAGAGGAGATTCGGCAGTTTAAACTAACGAAAGAAGCAACAGGGAAAGAAAATGCAGCAACAGGGAAGAGGCAGCAAGTGAAAGAGGCATCCAAGCGAGCCTTGCTGCTTGCCGATTCCTCCCGGCCTTCGGCAGTTTGGTGTAGATCAGGGGGCAGTGTCCGACCATCGCGTTTGCTCGATCGGCTGGCACATCAAGGGAAACTAGACCAGGTCTCTCCGCAAAGCTAATAGATACTGTGAAAAAGAGTGAAGCGGAGAAGCAGTCACTCACTGAGACAACCACCCGGACAAAGCAATTAACAGTTTCGTGAAATAATCTTGTACTTATGTTGAAGCTGCTTTAAGCGCCAGCTAAGACTGAAGAACCTGAGTCTGCAGGGCCGTTCAAATGTCTGCTTGTCATTGGGCTTGGCCGTCTTTATCGAAGAGCACAGAATGTGTAGTGTATACCACCGAAGTAGTGAAATTCTAATAGCCCGTCTGAGTGAGTGACCAAGGAGACATGAATGCGCATTTCTTTGAAGCCCTCCTAGCTGACTAGGTGGTACTAATCTGGGCCGTCAGTACATGCCAGTGCACTTAATTGGTATTTTGGCAACAACGAGCTGCGCTGGGATTTTGATGTATCAAAGATCTCCTATCATTGGATAGAGTTTATTTGCTATCAAGTTTGCGAACGCCTATCCAATCCTTAGGAGGTACCCCGTTTCGACGTTCCATGTAGTTCACTAAGCACTTGCACGCCCCGTCTCCGTACTCCGTGCGGATGCGAATAATGTCATCGTCTCGAGCGGAACGATCGAAAATGTCATCGCCATACTCTTCTGGGTCAAAGTCAATGAAACCCTCCTCGATCACGGTTTGAATCATCATATCGTCTGCAGCTGAAAGCGTCTCGATAGCTTCCTTCCATTTGCCATCAAGATATTGTTCAACTCCTTCTTGGAATCTCTCTGCAAACTCATCTTTGATGTGTTGCCTCATAGATCGAAGATCTTGATCAGTTTCCCAAACCTTGTCGGTGTAGGCATCAGCGTCGCGATCTGCTTTCTCTGGTGACCGCTCGAATAAGAAATAATCAACACCTTCATGTCGGGCGTCATACGTAAAAATCCTTTGAGCAACGCTACTACCCTTGACAAAAACAGTGTCTAAGTGCCGCAATTTGCTTCGGGCTGGTCGTGAGAGCAACTCTTCTACAGCCTGGCTCAAAAGAATGGTCACACCATATTGTTTTGTAGCACTCATCATTCGCGATGCCATATTCACATGTGGAGACAAATAGGTTGCATCAATTTTGTACTCGCTTCCAACGGCACCTTCCACAGCCCACCCGGCGTCCATGCCATAAATGACGTTTACTGTGAAAGCTCCGACACCGGCACCCAAACGCCAATCATTCTTCCAGTTCAGAAGGCGCTTTTCTCTATGTATACCAGCATAAGACTTAAGCATACCAAGTAATGCCCGATCTGTGAAAGATTGAATTCCAGGCAGAGAAGCAAGCTGCAGTGTACCGTCTGCTCCCATGTCAATATTACGATTGCTTGCACGCTTTTTGCCATTTGATGCTTTTCTTTTTCGGAGTGCACTTGCACTCTTCCTGCCGCTGCTTCGTCCGTCCGTATTGAAAACCACATCCTGCGCAAGCTTCTTCTTTTTATGAATTTCATTGAAATCACCGATACGAAACACCATCAGGAAGGCCGCCCCCAAGTTCCTGTTGCACTGGCCACTATCACCTAGAGCCCAACGGAATACTTCCTCATGCACAACTTTTGCAACGTCATTGATAAGAATCATGACATCTCTCCCGAGAGCATGAAGTTGTTTGTCGAATCCATTGATGGCCACAAACCCAAACAGAGCGTAAACTCGTTTACCAGGAACTGTCGGATTGAAAACAACAGTCTTTCCCTCCTTCGTTCGTGCAAGATTGGTGGATATAATACCAGCACCGGCAACTCCCCAGCACTTTCGCAGCAAATCAGCAATTTTTGCAATGGCATTGATAAGTTGTTCTGTTTCGTAATTACCGAGCTGACTCTCCTCATTTCCATCTACATCTTTTGGTTTTCCTTTCAAATATGAAGTTTCCATCAGTGGATTCTCTGCGTCTGCAGAATTCGATTAAGAAAATACGCACGGCTTTTGTCAGTGATAGACCGAGACACTGCCACAAAGAAAAAACAGCCCCAAGTCAACTTACACCGAACGACAATTTTGAGCATTCTGCGGAGTGGGTTTAAAACTAGTCGCCCAGTATCGCTTCTCATGACTGTCAAGCCAAAAATAGTTAAGACAAGCATCGCAGCCAAGAGGATGAGCAATCCCAGATTTCTGCGCAGGGCATGGAAGTTGAAAGTGTCAGTAGACCAACAACGCAGATCAGTCAATGTTACGGGCGACAAAATACTTACGTAAAAGAAACAGTAAAGTTGTCATTGAAAAGAACATCAGTTTGAACGCCGCAGGGATTGGTTGCGACAGGAAAACATCGTGTAACTGTACGTATTCCTCCTTCACGAATCCCCAGCTCTTTGGAAAAATAGCGCTTGAGGTTGTCCAAATCAATAGGTCCCGTATTTACTTGCGAAGATTCTTGCCACAGCTGGCAAGAATCTACACTAGACAACGAGGAATTGCTGCTGCAAAAGGTAATCACACCATCGGGCATCTGCCAGTCACACCCATCGCGATACGGAAGTACTCTTGCCCAGAGTAAATGTATATTCGTCCTGAGTATCTTAGAGTCCGGTTGCATAGATTCTGCCGTAAATAGCCATGACCGTACAAAGTCCCCCATGTAGTCACACACGGCATCATTGAGTGAAGCGATGTTGTTTCCGTGGATAAGGTCGACAAGTTCACTGATTACAAAATTCTGGCTTTCATAGGAAATGATCATTGGCAGAAAAGTGACAATGGACACTCTGCAAGCGAAGGTTGAAAAAACAATAAGAAAAAAGAAAAACACAGCAAGCGAAGAAAAAGGAGTCACGAATCTGGGGGAAAAGAACTCACAGGACAATCAAAGCGCGTTGAGAATTCACAACCATTAAAGCTGTACCGATGGTAGCAGCGTTCTTTAATCGTTGATCCTCTTCGCTCGAAGCTTGAGCTAAGCCTACTCCATCAGATCCGTCGGGGTTACCTTCGTCTTTAGTTGGATCTTTCCCTTTTCCTTCATACTCTCGTAGCAGAAAGCGCCGTACAAGATTGCTATTTTTGTTGTCATCTGCAAACGTATTGTTAATCCACATCTGTTTCCAATGTCTCACAAGCCCAAATAACCGTAAACTGGTCAAGCCGAGGCAAAGCCGGCCAAGTACTGCTCTCGACTCGTCAGACCCATCAACAGCGATGACAGCTGCCCACAGACTCGACCCAGGTACTTGTCGTCCGCAATTATTCGAGTTAGCCAGGCAATCAATCTCTGGGATAAAGAGCAGGAGCGCAGCAGTCTCAAAAAATAAATGGTATGTATTGATGTGTCTGGCTGTGGATGGAGCATACGCCTGATCAGACTCTACCAGGTGGGGATACGTGGACGGTCGAATGAGGTACTCAAAAAGCAGTTCCAATCCAAGGATCAACCACACAATACTGCAGTTTACGTTCCGAACATTAAAAAAGCATGAGATACATTTCATCACGTACTACTACAAACAAAGATGGCAAATCTGTACTTACAACCCCAGAATGGACATAGCGTGGTCCCATTCGACAGGAAAAAATGCCAACTTCACATTTTCAAAAAAGAGAAAAACGAAGCTGCACAATACCAAAATGTTGATACCAGTTAATCGAAATCGAAAAGCGTAGCTGGATTCTCCGTACAAAAGATGAGTGACTTGGATTTTGGCGTGAGCTCGGGTAACCCTATACCAGGGAATTAATTTCATGGCAAATCGCAAAGGCAGCGCGAAAAAGGCAAGAGAAATGTTCAAAGCTATTTGTCCACAGCCATCTGCTTCCTTTACGTCATCCGCTTGCTCTTTCACAGAGCGCCCCGTTTTCTCTGCTGCTCGCCGTGCCGCATCGATACCTGCAGGATCGCGCAAAGGCTCCATCCAACCTTGTGGTTTGAACAAAAATAATAAAAATGACAAATCAAAAAGATAAGCAATTTCTTTCCTTTCAACAAGCCCCCTTTACTCTGCAATCCATAAAACCACCTTCTTATCTGCACGAAAACGAAATCGAATATTCTTACCTGTATCCGCGCGTTGTTCAGTTCCATTATCTGCCCGCACTACCGTATAATACCGCTCATCTTCATCAAAATGAACAAACTTGACAAAGGCTAATACAAAGACGTACGGCCCCTGTCGTTCCATTTCTATTTTTCCTTCTCCGGGTGGGTATCCGTGTATATTCACGGGCGAGACCGTGAACGATTCCGTATCATCACCAGGACTGGTTACATTGAGCAGAGTAAGCATACACAGAACCGGATCATCAGTATTGAATTGGACATGGCCGCGTTTGGCGGCCGTTGCGGCAGAGTGCGCCACAACGGAAGCTGCAGCAAAAACACTGTCTGGTCCTGATTCTAATTTGGATGCCGCTTGTTGTATCGAATTTAAATCGTTGGTTGTCGCGGATCTTCTGGCTGATTTCATGGCAGTTGCTCGTCTTGCGCTTCCTGCAATAGTGGAGGATAATTTTTGCAAGACATTTCCGGTCCCGTGTTGCGTGGCACCACCATCACCCGCACTATCGCTGCTGCCTGAAGGCGCATCGAAGACTTCTGACAAGGCAGACATGTTCAAAGAATTCATGCCTGGCGGTGCAGCTACTACGGATCCCAAGTTGATGTTGGATCGTCGTGACGAGACACGCCCTGCCAATCTATCTCGTAATCTACCGGAAGGACTTGCAAGTGTTGATCTGCCAGGAGGACCCGCAAATGTCGATCGTCGTTGGGCCGCCGCCTCCACGTATAAATCGCTATCCGTGGAGCTTCCTTCGGGAGCTGACGAACAGGAATTCCCAGTCTCTGCCCGCGATGCTCTCAAACTTGAAATACGCCTCAGGGCTGCATCTGATGATGTAGTAGCATCATATTCTGCATTATTTTCCATCGCAATTTTTGCACTGGGAGCAGTAAATTGAACTTGA
>Ga0100392_1003649_pt1 | contig 13998 bp, 18 predicted proteins | sample CryGeymeta201516_FD_81548 | JGI IMG/M metagenome (GOLD analysis project Ga0100392, IMG submission 81548) | Groundwater microbial communities from Crystal Geyser aquifers in Utah, USA - Crystal Geyser metaG 2015-16 | ecosystem: Environmental > Aquatic > Deep subsurface > Groundwater | place: USA... | reverse complement strand
GTCGACGAGCGTGCAGCCGCTTCCGTAATCGAAGCCGCTGCCCTGCCTCGGCGCCGGTCGGGGCCCGTAGGTGTCGATCCAGTCGTCTTCCTTGAGGATCCTGCCCATTCTTTTTTTCCTTCCCTGAGAATCAACTGCTGATGTCGTCTTCGATGCAGGTCAATCGGATCCGGGTCGCAGCGCACGACTCCGTGTACCGCGTGAGTTATCCGGGGGTGACGGCGTGGTTCCGGGGGTGCGCTCGATGATGGGTGCCTCGGAAGGCAGATCGGGGCGTATCGCCCGCGATCTCAGTCGCGCCTTCTCGATCGGATCGAGAGTCGCGATGGCGATCTCCCCTCCCTCGGCCAGCGCGACCCTGGTGTCTATGCGCTGCTCCACCGTGGGTTCGGGCTCCCGCATGGGCACGATCGTCCTTGCCATCGTCGTACTGGCGAGTGTGGCGGTACGGGTCTGCGTCATATGGCGCGCGAGATCGGCCGTCATCAGCGAGGCCGCATAGGATGTCCCGGTCACCCTGGTCATCCTGCCCGATGAGGTCCGACTTGCGACACTTTCTCCCGTGCGCCACTTCAGCAGCGGCTCTTCAGCGCTCTCGTCGCGTGCACTGAAGAAGGAGCGGTGGCTGCCTCGCCCCAGGGAGCCGACGATGTGGATGAAGTCCGGATTCCGTCTGGCGAGAGGGATGAGGGGGGAGACCCCGCCTTCATTTCCTGCGCACATCACGACATGGACTCCGGTCGCGGCGATGTCGGCGAGCGCGTCCTCGAGGCCCGGATCCAGTCTGCCGTAGCTTGATATCTGGATTATCTGTGCGCCCTGCGAATGGGCATGGAGGGCTGCCTTTTTCAACGTGGCGGTATCTATCCTGCATTTCACCTCTTCCGGGCAGGACTGCTCGACGCGATAGGAGAGGATCTCGACCGGGCCGTCGAAGCTTTCGAGGATCGCGTTGGTGACCCAGGTCCCGTGCTCGGATCGATATTCCGGACCGGTCTCCGTGATGCTGCCGACAGAGGGCCTGGCATCGAAATGGCGGACGCTGACGTTCTCGTACCTGTCCGGTATCCTCGAACCCGTATCGAGGACGGCGATTCTCACCGGTGTCCCGGGAAGGCCTGTCTCCGTGGCACCCGAAGAGACGGGCCACATGAGCAGGAGGATGATGAGCAGGAGGCGCATCCGATGTTTTTAGGATGGATGGCAGCAGGCTCAAAGGATGTTCAGTTGATCGTCATCCATGGGATCTCGAGTTCGGAGATGACCTTCCGTGCTTCCGAGATGTTGCCCATCAGGGCTCTCACGCGCATCTGTGGAGGTGGACGCAGACCGGTCATCGCGCCTTCCATGCCGCTGCCTTCGTCCATGCTGCTCTCGATCATGATGGTCCTGCCTTCGGAAAGGGGCAGCGATACGGTCGCGACGAGTGTCTCGTCGTCCGTCTCGACGGTGACGAATATGCACTCCCTCGCTTCGGGATGACCCGAGATGGAGAAGCCGTCCCTGTCGAAGCCCGCTTGGAGTTCGTCCATCTCCTCCTGGGTCTTGTGCCTGACGTCCAGATGCCAGCCTTCCGTGACCAGACCGCTGGCATGGGCGCCGGTGATGGCCCCGATGGTCTGGATGATCTGCATGAAGGCGTACTTCTCGCCGGTGGGATTGCGGTAGAGGGAGATCCTGGGGATTCCTTCAGCCTTCGACGACATTGCCGCATACATGTTGAAGTCGCCGTTGGCCTTCCTGGCGATCGCGTCCCTCATGAGCCGGATGCAGAAGTCCTTGGCCTCCTCCCCTGCGGAGCTGGAGCGGATCGCCTCGAGGATCCCTTCGGGTTCATCCGTCATCGTCCGTCTTCCTCTCCACCGGAATGTTGTCCATCCTGATCCGCGTCCTGATGGCATCCCCCTTCAGGGTCACGCTCGTGATCTTCATGTCGTCCGTGATCAAGGGGTGATCGATCAGTTGCCGCAGGGGTTTCCCCTTGAGGCCTCGCGCCAGGCTCTCTGGTATGTCGATCTCGTCCACGCTGAAGGATCCCGTGGTGATGCGCATGTTCTTCCCTATGTGCACCTCCGCTTCGAGCCTGCCGTCCTTGACGAAGACCCTCGCCCTGGTGGGCGGCGTCGTCGGGAGATGGAAGACCTCGCTCCTCGTGTCTCCGCCGTGGTCGGAGTGCAGCGGCACGGTCTTGAGACCGTTGAGTTCCACAAGCCTCTTCACGAGCGATGTCTGAATGAGGCCACCGTTCTTCTCGATCTGGGCACGGCGTTTTGCCTCCGCCGCGATGTCGGCCTCCCGGATACCGCTTCCGTGAGTGGAGATCGAGGACTTCCACGGATCATCGGCGCGGTTACCGTGGAATTGCACGTGGTCGTGGCTCTCGTGCTTCTCCATCAGCGTGTTCGTCATCAGGTGGCGCACGTCGAAGGTGAGTTCCTTGCTTCTCGTGCTTCGCGTCAGACTGATCAGATCCGGCTCTATGTCGTGGCGGGCGAAGGCCTCCCGTACGATCCTGTGTGCGTGCTCGTAGCCCTTGCGTTCGGCCTCCTCCTTGTCGAGAGGCATGGCCGCGGTGAGCCGATCGATGTGCGCGATTATGCGCGCAGCGATGTCCTCTCTTCCGACGCTGTCCACCCGGAAGGTACGGAATGCCTTCTCACCCGTGATCGCCTGCATCCAGACGTGGAGGACGAGGTAGTGGGAGCTGATGGAACCCGGATGGGTATGCCTCTCCTGATGATGGGTGGGGACCTCGACCTTGATCCTTTCTCTCTCGGCAGATCGACTGCTGCCCATCGACACGACACTCTTCCTGCCGGTATCCGTCAGGTCGGACGCGAGCCTTTCTGCTACGCCCTTCGCCCAGGACAGCGTGAGCGGTCTCGGTGTCTTGATGTCTTCGCCGTCCTCGTCGACCCAGGCCTGCTGGCCGGCCGTGTTGACGCAGTTGCCGCAGAGCCGGATCCAGTAGCGCGTGTTCAAGACCTCCTTCTTGATGGATGTCGTGCAGAAGGGGGCGGAAGGGTCATGCGTGCGCAGGGGTGCGAGTTCGTCCTCCCTCCAGCCTGCGCCGCTCCGTCCGCGGGCGAGCTCGATCATCCGCGCGAGTGCGCGTTCGTTGCTGTCCATGCTGTGTCCTCGTGTGGTGATCAGGCCTGCATCTGCATGGCGGCCTGGGCCGCGCGTATCTCGTGCGGTTGGGCGTGCATCCTGTAGCCGAAGCGCCGTGGCAGGCCTTCGCGCTCCTTGATCGGCTCGAACGAGATGCAGCGCCCGAGCCTTATGTCGCTCACGGCTTCGGGATTGAAGACCGCGACGCAGGTCCCGTCGAGATGGCGCGCGCTGGGATAGATGATGCCGTCACAGACTTCGCGCGCCTTGGCTGCCATGCGGTGACCTGCCGGGTAGCCCTTCTCGGTGTCGGGATGGAGTGCCATTTCCCACGTGCCGCGCAGATCGAGGAACCTGCCGGAGACCTTGGCGCTGACCGCGCGATAGACGCGCGTCTTGTCGAAGGGGACGCCCTCGTCGTTGTCGAGATGCCAGCGGATCTCCTCGATCGCGGCGGGCAGGGTGGTGCCGGCGTAGTAGACGCCCTTGTCGCCCACGTCGTTGAACCTGTTGCGGGCCATGGTCGAGTAGTGGAAGGAATCCATGACCTTCGTGGAGAGCGCGGGACTGGCCTTCCGGCTGCGCGTCCCCGGGCCTTCGAGAGGGATCGATCCGAGATCGAAGGCCTGCCCCTCGATGACATTTCCGTGCTCGACGAGACGCAGGCGCGGCTCGAGGATCGCTGCGGGTATGAGACGCACCGTCGTCTGGTCCTTCAGGACCGTGATCGAGGCGTCCCGTCCCTTCAGTGGCTTGCCCTGCCGATCGCGGCTTGGAGGACGCGCGCGAGGCCGTTGTCGTTGTCGTTGGAGATGAGCGAGAGAGGCGTGTCCGTCCTGCCGGGGAGGACCGCGTGGAACCACTTTATCATGCTGGCGACGGTGTAGCACGAGAGCAGCATCGACTGGATCGCGCAGAGCCGCTCGATGCGCGGCATGGACCGGCCGGGGATGACGACCGGCACTGCGTCCGCGTGCCGGTTGAGTGTCCTGACGAGCTCCGGAGCCATGTCGAGAACCCTCGCCGTCTGCTCTTCCGTCAGGCCGAGATGACGGTTGAGCAGCTCGACGCAGCTCCTTGCCATGCGATCTGTGCTTACTGCGCTTCCCATGGATCCGAATTGTCCAGCATCCATGGCCGGTTGGGAAGGGATTTCTGCGATGTTCATCCTCTTTTTCCTCTCCTGAGGTGGGGCACCGGACCTATTCCTTGTCGGGCACCGGTATTCCGGACGGGAAATGCACCTGGGGCATCGCGATCTTCATCGCGGTACGATCGACGTTGTGGGTCTTGCATGCCGTGACGATTACATCGCCCGGGACCCAGGGGTGCTGAACGATGTCGCCCAGCCTTCCGCCAGCGACCCTCTGGAGGAAGGACTGTGGCAGATGTCCCGTGACGAGCAGCCTGTTGCGGTTGAACGTGGCGTTGTCCGAGATGCGGATGCGACCCGAGATCACGCCGTCCTTGACCTTCAGGGTCTCGATGGCGTCCGGCACGTTCAGGCCGCGATCCGCCAGTTCCTTGTTCCGGTATTCGTCGACGTAGTGCCGGTCCCTTCCCGCCTCGTCCCGGATGAAGGCTTCGAGCTTGCGCTTCTGGTGGGTGGTCATGGTGGACAGGGCGGCGTGCATGACTGCATCCGTGATGTGTCCGTCCCTGCGCCTGCCGACTCGCACGGCCTGCGCCTTGGCTTCGCGATTGAGATTGAGGAAATTGCGCGCGGTGTACTTCGAATCGCCGTGCTCGATATGGAAGACGGCTTCGCAGTCGTCCAGGTTCGCGTCCACCATCCTGATCCTGGCCTCGATCGAGATGCTCTCGCTGCCCACCTCCGTGGGATGGTATGCCAGCAGTTCCATGCCTGTCCCGGAGAGCGTCTTGTCGATCCTGTTCGTCAGGCGCCTCATCATGCCCGATGCACGTGCGGGCGAGATCATGAGTTCGGCGATGGTCTCGCCGTAGGAGTCCCACAGTACCTGTTCGGGGATGCGCGGGACCTTCCTCTGGAAGGCCTGGATGGACAGCGGCCTCGATCGGAAGGGCGCCTTCAGGAGGCCGGCGCGGCAGGTGACGTCCATGTATCCGTAGGTTCCGATGATGACGGTGATGTCACCGTCCTCGAAATCGTGGGGCACGGCCGAACGCTTGCCTATCGCCGCAGCGATCCGTCTCGCGATCCTCTTCTCCTCGGCCGTCATGGGTCTCTCGGGGAAGCTCGGACCGATCCCGAATTCAGGCGCGTTCATGTCATCCATCGGACTTGGCCGTTCGCCACCGGGCGAGATCGCTGTCGAAGAATCGGTCTCGCGGATCCTCGTCGAGCCATCTCGTGAGCACACTCCCGAACCGCTCGTCTTCCTGCACCGTTGCGCTCGCAGCGATACGGCCGGAGGTGCGCAGGGTGATGACGAGACCGCCGTCCGACAGGTCCTGCACGGTCCTCGACTTGTCGGAGACATGGGGCAGGATGGCCTCCACCTCCGCGATCCAGTCCGAGGCCTCTTTCCGTAGGTCCCGATCCGGCTCTCCTTCGATCTTCTCGAACATCGGGTTGGTCCATTCCTCGGCGAAGAGGCCATGGACATCGGACAGGGTGGCGTCCCGCTCCAGCGTGTCGGAAAGATGATCGAGGACCTCCTCGTCGGTGATCCCGTGCTCGATCATGTCCACGATGGTGGCCCGCTGCCAGGTCGCATCCCATTCGGCGCCGTCCTCTCCGGCGTCGTGCCAGGAGATGTCCGTCCCGATCCAGACGCCGTGCCCCAGTGGCGTACCCCACATCTCATCCTCTATGGTGTCGTTCCAGTAGAGCCTGGACCCCGAGACATGGAGGACGGCGTAGCCATTGTCCGGGCGCTCGAGCGTGCCTGTATCCATGACGAGGACGATCACCCGGTCCGTCTCGTGCTTGGAGATGCAGAAGCCGAGTTCCATCTCGAGTTCGTCATAGCCGCCGACGGGCCACGCGCTCATGCGGAACGGTCCGGTCTGGATGTCGAGGATCTCCTCGGCCTGCTTCCGGGTCATGCCGGTATCGACCGCCTCACCTTCGGTCAGGACGACCCTGCCGATGTCATCATCGAGCGTGTGCCGTGGGCGCAGCAGGATGACGGTGCCTTCGGGATAGCGCGTCAGGACGGGGTCCTCGTCTCTCATGCGGACTGCGAAATCGACATGGAGATGCAGCGTGGAGAGATCCTTGCCCGGTTCCGGCGCCTCGTCGTCCGTGATGAGTTCGAGCCGGACGTTGCCCTCGTCATCACGGCTTCCGACCTCGAAGAGGAAGGCATGGTTCGTGTGCCGGCTGTCCTTCAGGATGGAGTAGATGCCGATGATGTTCTCTTCCGGCACGTCGGGCAGGGCGTGCGTCCAGACTGCCTGACGCCCATGGCTGGAGAGCGTACCGCTCGGTAGTTCCATGGTCTGGTCGGGATCGCTCCGCTTCGCGACCCGGATCATCTCGTCCTCGCAGGCGATGATTGTCCAGACGGAGAGATCGGGTCTCCAGGGACTGCCTTCGTCGACCAGGACGGGCATCCCCGGCTTCGGATCGTCGATCTTCCTTCTGAGCGTCATCGTTCAGTCTCCTCGGGTTTCGGTATGTTCCGACAGTGCGGCGAGCAGCGCGACGAGAGATATGACGAGAGACATGACGGCTCCCGTCATGCCGTTCGCGATCATGACGATTGATGCGACGACGACCGCCACGGCGGATGCGGTGATGCTCCATCTCGCGATCTTGCCCATGTTGCCTTTTCCCCTCTCGGAATGTGTTCCTGTCATCTGTGATTCTTGTCGGGCCAGAGGACCTGCAGACCCTTCCTCATGATCGCCTTCAGCGATACCGATCGATTCGTCCGGTGATCGATGACCATGCCGTCCTGGAAGCGCCATGTCCTGATGCGCTCGCCGGATCGTGAACCGCTGCCCGCCTGTGCGCGGCGATCGTCGGCCATGCGTGAGCGATTGATGCTTCGATCCTCCTCATCGAGACGCATCCCGAGAAGGCGCAGGGCCTCTCGTTCGTTGTCCTTGCGGGATCGACCGTTGGCGCTGACGCTGATCCCGGTCGGGACATGGGTCAGCTCGAGGCAGTTCTGGGTCTTGTTGCGGTGCTGGCCGCCGGCGCCCGTGCCCGAGTGCCAGCGCCTGTCGAGATCCTGGTCCCGGAGGCGAGTGGACCTCCTGTTCTCGTCGAGCACGGCGACGCTCACGGTGCTCGTGTGCACGCTGCCGCCGCGCTCGGTGACTGGAACGCGCTGGACGCGTTGCATGCCCGTCTCGTGACGGAAGCCGTCGGGAAGGCGCTCTGCGCTGATGGTGATGGGCGTGGATTCCCGCTCCACGCGGTGCGGTCAACCGATGGCTGTCAGATGGCTCGAGTAGATGTCGGCCAGTTCGGCGGCGAAGAGGCCGGCGTCTGCGCCGCCCTCACCTGCATGGATCTCGATGATCTTCATGATGGATGTCCTTCTTCGGATTTCTGCTGGTGAACGCGGTGAGACTCGAACTCACGACCTGAGAATTAAAAGTTCCCGGCTCTGACCAACTGAGCTACGCGTCCATGAGCAGATATAAGTAGTATGATGATAATGCTGGTGGACGCGGAGGGATTCGAACCCCCGACACGCGGATTAAGAATCCGCTGTTCTACCCACTGAACTACGCGTCCGAGCGCATTAGCAGGTGAGCATCGTTCGCCTGCTTCAGTGTATTCCGCGTTTTCGAAGAAGGTATGACATTGACCGAACTTTCATTATTATTGGCTGGTGCCGAGAAAAGGAATCGAACCTTCGACTTCCTGGTCTTCAAGCAGGCGCTCTACCACTGAGCTACCTCGGCTTAGCCGAGGCCTGAACTTTTAGGTGGTGGCGGTGGGAAGGATCGAACTTCCGACCTTGGGATTATGATTCCCCTGCTCTACCACTGAGCTACACCGCCGATGTCGACCGGGGCGAGCGAACGCGAATGCCGTTGCCGCCTCAGGCCGGGCGGGGCATTCGCTTGGTAAAGAGCTTGTGTTTGGTCATGCGGCGACTTTTAGGATCGCGATTCGCACCTGTCAACGAATTTTCACCTGCACCTGCGTGATGGTATCGCTGTAGGCGCTGACGGTGTGGATGACCATGTCCGAGAGGCCCGGAAGTTCGATGAGTCTGTCCATGGTCTTCCCGACGAGGCCCAGCCGGATCGTCTCGGGAAACCCCTGGCCGACACTGATCCCATGCTTGGTGAGGCGCACCCTGGGCTTGCCGGGCAGGGTGACCTGGACCTTGTCCGTGACGTGGTGCGCCGGATCGGGACTGTAGATGAGATGCCTTTCCGCCTTGCCGTCGTCGCGATCGATGCGTTCCTTGATTGATTTCTCCCACCGTGTGCTGAACTTGAAAGTCGCACCACTGTGACTGAATTCGACGCGGCGCAGGAGCGTGTTGAGCATCTCGACGGCGTCCGGATCGATGCCGTGTTCCTTGATGTAGAGGCGGACGTGGTCGGGAATCCTGCACGCATCGGGATAGCTTGCGCCCATCTGTGGCCTGCCGCCGCGCAGGATGTCGCGCAGATAGGCGTAAGCCGCCTTGCGCTGCTCTCCCGCAAGACCCTTGGCAGCCCTGCTCGAGAACAGGAGCATGTCTCCCTCTTCGTTCTTCGCAGCGCATCCGTGGGTTTCCGTGTGTGCCGAGAGATGCAGGTGGTTCGTCAGGACTTCCGTCCTGCTCACGAGGGTGAGTCCCATCGTTTTGGAGACGACCCTGGCGTATCTTTCGGCCATGTCCTTGTACGGTCCGGGGCTGGCCATGGTATGGAGGCGCATGCGCGACTGCAGTTCGTTGACGATCGCATTGATCCCCAACTGGGAGCGCGTCACCTCCATCCGAAGGCCGCCCGCTCTCGTTCGTTGTTGACGGGCTCGAGATCGGTCTCCTCGCCGACGTCGTCGAAGCGTACGGGGACGGGCGAGCCTTCGTATCCCGGGTGCACATCACCCTTCTCGTTCACGACCCAGCAGTCGGTGATGAACATCCCGTCGCAATCGCCGTAGGTCTCGACATGGTCGAAGCCTTCGCCGAACTCCTCGTCGTCGTAGCGTTCCGGGTCCTTCAGGCGGTAGACCGTGGCCTTCTTGAAGCTCATGTCCGATTCTCCCCGTTGAGCCTGGTGAACAGATGCGCCGTGGCCTCGGCCTGACGCGCCTTGTCGCGGTAGTGTTCGGCGATGTCATCCGATACCGCTCCGAAGATGGCGAGCGACAGGTAGGGATATTCCCGCACCGCGCGTTCCTGTGCATGGATGTCCGGCGGACGGTTGCTGCTTCCCCGCACGAGCGGATTGATGTCCCGCCGATATCTGGGCGGGACCTTGACGAGCATCTCGACCGCGAGGGCGATGGCCGCGGAGTTGTCCATGGACTTCTCCAGCCTGGCGGTCTCGGCCTCGTGCTTCTTGCACAGGATGTGGAAGCCTGCGTCCATGCGGTCGTACTTCGTCAGGTCCGACGAACTGATGATTGCCATTTCAGCCATTGTTGGATGCTCCTTCTTCCTGTGTCTCTTCGCCCTTGATGGAGGCGATCTTCCTGATGATCTCGTTGACCAGCTGTCGCTCGGCCATGTGCGGATCACCCGGGTTGGTCTCGGCCCACTTGGCCTGCGGGTCGTTCGCCCGCGTGCGCAGCCTTCCGTCGGGGAGGATGCCGGTATCCCACCATTCGACGATCTCGCGGCATTTCTGCGCGTATCCGAGTATCCCATCGGGATTGCCGTCCTTGCCAATCATTCCTTTTTCCCTCCTCGCCCGTCATCTCTTTCCAGACGAAACACATGTCGGGGATTGGTAATGTCTCAGTTTGAAAGTCAATCTCATCATCCTATAAGGTGTTCATGATCCGTTCCTACCAGTTCCGACTGCAGATGTCCGAGCGGATCGGGAGGTCGTTCGAAGCCGCGATGGCGGCGTCGAACCAGATTTACAACGCTGCCTTGGAAGAGCGTATCTCGGCGTGGCGGAAGACCGGAAAGTCGATCACGAAATACGACCAGTTCAAGTCCCTGACGCAGGTGCGCGCCGACGAACCGGCAATGGCGGCCTACGCCGCGACGATGCTGCGCACGCCTCTGGTTCAGATTGACGAGGCGTTTCAGGGTTTCTACGCACGGATGAAGATTGGTCTCGGTAAGGCCGGCTTCCCTCGCTTTAGAAGCTGCAAGCGTCTGCGCAGCTTCGGTTTCACCGAAGCCAGCGGCTGGGCGCTGAAGGACAATGTCCTTCGGATGAAGGGTCTGCCGGCCGTCCGCCTCAAGATGCATCGACTTCTGGAGGGGGAACCGCTCCGATTGACCGTAAAGCGGGATGGCCGTGGCCGCTGGTTCGCAGTGATTGTGGTCAGGCTGCCGGATGTCTTTGGCCCGACCATGCAGGGAGCACTCGGCCTGGATCTGGGCGTCGAGAGCGTGGCCACCGACAGCGACGGCACCCGCTACGGCAGGGTTGCTCCTGACCGCAGCGCCGACCGCGAGAGCATCGAGCTGGCGTTGGCACGGCAGAAGCCCGGATCCCGTCGGCATCGCAAGACCAGGCAGCGCATCGCGCGTCAGCGCAGCCGTGAGGCGGTTGCGCGAAAGACTCGGCAGCACCAGATCGCCAACCGGATCGCGAAGTCCGGGCCGCAGATCATCTGCGTCGAGGATCTGCAACTGCGCAATATGACCCGTTCGGCGAAGGGCACGGTGAAGCAGCCGGGGAAGAACGTGAAGGCCAAATCGGGCCTGAACCGCTCGCTCCTCGATGCGGGTCTTGCACAATTCATCAAGATCCTTACCGACACGGCTGAGAGCGCCGGTCGATTGGTGGTGATGGTCGATCCCAGAGGAACCTCGCAGGAGTGTTCCGATTGCGGAGCGACCGTTGTCAAACCTTTGAGACAGCGATGGCATTCCTGTCCCTGCGGGGCGGAATATCATCGTGACCATAACGCGGCACGCAACGTGCTGCACAGAGGGCTGGAAGGCTCTCGGCGGGGCGTAGTGGTCCCGTTACGGCAGGCTGCTTAGCAGCCTTGTTCCGTAGTTAAGCTCAGGGAAGAATTTTGAACTGAGACACTACCCGGGGATCTCGTCATCGACGCAGCATTCGAATTCCCAGTCGGTCTCCCACTCGATGACCGTCCCGTCCTTCAGGACGGCGTTGTGCGGACCGTCGTGCGATATGTCCTTGGAGCAACCCGTCGCGCCCCGGAACCGGTGCTCGTGGTGCGGCGGCAGGATGTGACACAGGCTCACGTCGCCTTCCTGATGACCGGTCCCCCGCCCTCGAGCCAGAGATCGAGTTCCTCGACGGTGAACCATCCGTGGTTGTGATCCTTCTGCCGTGCCGGATTGAGGAAGAACACGACCGGATGTTCGGTCGCCAGCGCCACCTCCTCGCCTTCACGCATGACGGTGCGGATGCTGGAGGACCAGCGCGGCGCGAGCGCATGGAAGGCGGGACCTCCGCTCCAGCCGCTGAGATCCTTCCGTCTGGCTTCGATCCGTTCGCGGATGCCGGTGGCTTCGACCGCCTCTTCGAGCCTAACGGTCTCCGCGTCCGAAGCATCGACCGCGGCGCGAGCCTGTTCTGGCATGCGCGAGACGATCGCGATGACCAGGCCGGCATGGCTGAAGGGGTTGTTCACGAGGTCCGGCGTATTGCCCGCCAGATCGCGATATCGGCTTTTCCGGCGGCGTTCGCCAGCAGGTCGAGGAACGCCTTGGCGTCCTCGCTCCATGCGGCGAGCTTGAATTCCCGTTCGTCCCAGGACCCTGTCAACTCGGTCTCCGGGCTGTAGCGCTGCACGGCATGCTGTCGGTTTCGACCCTCGAGGGGGTATTCATCGAGGGCGAGATACGTGACCTTGTCGGTGCGCTTCGTGGGCTTTTCGACGTCCAGATGGTAGGTCTGCGTGACCTGCCCTCTGGCACGCGCCAGTGTCCTTGGTTCGGCCATGCTGCGACCGGCGACCATTCTTCCGTCCGGATCGATGCCGAGGCGTCGCAGCAGGTAGCGGATGTCCGTCTCGTGCTCCGCGCATCCGGCGCCGGCGAGGAAGGCGCCCCAGATGGTGCCGTCGTCCGCACGGATGATGCGGGTTGCATCTCCGGCGCGTTTCACAATCCGATCTCCTTCAGGATGTCGGATCCGGCGATCGCGCGGACTGTATGCGGGACGCTCTCGGCCGGGGACCCATCGTTCGGTGGGAAGGTCCTCACGCCCTCCTGGCTCCACGTCGCATCCGGGTCCGGATCCATGAGTTCGTCCGGGCGGCGACTGTCTTGGCAGAACCATCGAGTGACCGTTCCGTCGGGAAGCTTCAGGCGGACCATCGGAGTGCCTCCGACGTGAGAGGCGTTGACCTTGTCGCCCTTGACCAGTCCGCCATCGTCCATGCGATAGGCGTGGCCGTATCCTCGCACCGCTCCGGGGCGCGCGGTCACGCCGCCGGAGATGACGTAGATGCCCTCATCGTCTTCTCGTACCAGTGCCATGGATTTTTCCTTCCCTGTATTCCGTCGTTCCGCCTTTCCCTTGTCGGGTCAGCCGATTAGGGCCTTCCTGACGATGTCGATCCAGCGGTCCTCGTCGATCACCTCGACACCGAGGTCAGCGGCCTTCTTGAGCTTCGAGCCGGCACCGGGGCCGGCGACGAGGAGATCGGTCTTCGCCGAGATGGAGCCGGACACCTTGGCGCCGAGCACCGTCGCCTGCCCCTTGGCCTCCTCACGCGTCACCTTCTCGAGCTTTCCGGTGAAGACGATCGTCTTCCCGCTCACCTCGGATTCGACCCGGTCGGGCTTCTTCAGGACTGTGAGGCGCAGTTCGTCGAAGAGATCACTGGCGAGTGCGGCGTTCTCGGCGTCGGCGAAGAAATCGAGGATGTTGGCGAGGACCACGGGTCCGACGTCAGGAATGGCCACGGCTTCGGCGACCGCCTTCATGGCCTTACGGTCTGCTTCCTCCTCGCTCGCGCCGCGCCCCCGTTCCATGTCCCGGGCCGCGACCCGCACGACGGCGAGACGAGCGAACTGTGCGAGGACCGCGTCGATGCTTCCCCATTCGCGCGCGATGGCCTGGGTGGCGGAACGGCCGAACTGGCGGATGCCGAGGCAGTAGAGCGCCCGATCCACCTTGGTCCTGCGGGCCTTGTCGATCGAATCGAGAAGCTTGTTGGCGCTGATCTCGCCCCAGCCTTCGCGCGCGGCGAGTTCGTCCGCGAAACGGCGCAGGCGGAAGATGTCCACCGGGGTCCTGAGCTTGCCGTCCGCATGCAGTTCCTCGATGATCTTCGCTCCGAGGCCGTCGATGTCCAAGGCATCGCGCGACGCGACATGGACGAGCCGGGTGACGATCTGCGCGGGGCAATGGAAGGAGCCCTCGCAATAGGTGTCGGCCCGCCCTGCTTCACGTACGGCCGCGCTGTCGCATTCGGGACAACTCTCCGGGAACGACCACTCGGGACGTCCTTCGTGACCTTCGTCCTCGACCCTGCCCACGATCTGCGGGATGACGTCGCCGGCACGCTGGATGATGACGGTGTCCCCGATCCTCAGATCGAGCTTCGCGATGTGGTCCTCGTTGTGGAGGGTCGCGTTGGAGACGAGCACGCCCCCGACGTTGACCGGCTGGAGCCTCGCGACGGGGGTCATCCGTCCCGTCCGGCCCACCTGGATGTCGATCGCGGTGAGGCGCGTGGTGGCCTGCTCGGCCGGGAACTTGTGGGCGATGGCCCAGCGAGGAGAGCGCGAGACGTTGCCGAGACGCTTCTGATCGTCGATCGAATCGAGCTTCACGACCACGCCATCGATGTCGAAGGGGAGATCGGGTCGGCGTGTCTCGATGGAGGCATAGATG